>Ga0316626_10000396_pt1 | contig 16579 bp, 11 predicted proteins | sample OWC_Aug_T1_C1_D5_FD_207656 | JGI IMG/M metagenome (GOLD analysis project Ga0316626, IMG submission 207656) | Wetland soil microbial communities from Old Woman Creek delta, Ohio, United States - OWC_Aug_T1_C1_D5_A | ecosystem: Environmental > Terrestrial > Soil > Wetlands | place: USA: Ohio...
TCTGCGACGGGATCGGCTTTGTCGGCCTGGCCATGGGCCTGTTCGGCATCGCCGAGATCATCTCCAACCTGGAGCTCAAGGGATCGCGCGAGGTGTTCACCAGCAAGATCGGGCGGCTGATGCCCTCGCGGGAGGATTTTCGGCGGATGTGGAAGAGCATCCTGCGGGGAACGGCGCTCGGTTCGGCTCTGGGGATCCTGCCCGGCGGCGGGCCGCTTCTGGCCTCGTTTTCCGCCTATGCGATGGAGAAGAAAATCTCCGGCCACGGCGACGAGTTCGGCAAGGGGGCCATCGAAGGCGTGGCGGGGCCGGAATCGGCGAACAACGCGGGGGCTCAGACCTCGTTCATTCCGCTGCTCACGCTGGGCATTCCGTCCAACGTAGTGATGGCGCTGATGATCGGGGCGCTGATGATCCAGGGCATCATCCCCGGACCGAGGGTGATCACCGAGAAGCCCGAACTGTTCTGGGGGCTGATGGCCTCGATGTGGATCGGCAACGCCATGCTCGTGATCCTGAACCTGCCGCTGATCGGCATCTGGATCCGGTTGCTGACGGTTCCTTACCGCTTTCTCTACCCGGCGATCCTGGTTTTCATGGCGATCGGCGTCTACGGCCTTTCGAACAGCCCGTTCGATGTGCTGCTGATGGCGATTTTCGGGATTCTCGGCGTCCTCTTCGTCAAGCTCGAGTGCGAGCCGGCGCCGTTGATCCTGGGCTACGTCCTCGGGCCGATGATGGAAGAGAACCTGCGGCGGGCACTGCTGATCGCCCAGGGCGATCCGACAGTCCTGATCGCCAGGCCCATCAGCGCCGGGTTCCTGATTGCCGCAATGATCCTGCTGGGCATCGTCCTGGCCCCGGCGATCCGCAAGAAGCGCGAGGAGGTCTTCGTGGAGGACTAGGCGGATGGTCCGCCGAACGAAAAGAAAACTTAACCGCAGAGATCGCAGAGAACGCAGAGAAAAAAGGGAGTAATGGAATAGTGGAATAATGGGTAGAAACCAAAATACTCAAACCCAACATTCCATTACTCCAATATTCCAATGGTTTTGATATTCCAGGATTTCAATTTGTTTGGGAGGCCTGAATGGAAGGTAACGCAGGGCAGAGTGAATACAGGGTCCCGGGCGAGGGCCGAAAACCGCGGTTGATAACCCCGCCGAAGGCCTGCGAGACCCATTCGCACATCTTTGGATCGGCGGACAGATACCCCCGCTTTCCCGGGCGGAGACCGCCGAACTGGACCGCATCCCTCGAGGCTTACCAAGCCATGCTCCGCCGCCTGGGCATGGAGCGCTGCGTCATTGTCCAGCCCTCCCTGTACAGCACGGACAACCGCTGCACCCTCGATGCCATCCGGGATTTGGGGCTGTCCCGATCGCGGGGCGTGGCGGTAACCAAGAAGGATGTCAGCCCGAAGGAGCTGCAGCGACTGCACGATGCCGGGGTGCGGGGGCTGCGGTTCTACCTCATCGTTGACGACTTCCGGATGAGCGACGCTCCGGAAATGGCCCGGCGCATCGCGCCCTTTGGCTGGCATCTCCAGGTCCAGGACCGCGGCACCTGGCTGCCGGGGGCGATTCCGATCCTCGAAAAGCTGCCGGTGGATATCGTCATCGACCACGTCGGCCGGACCCCGCCGGAAAACGGGGTCAACGATCCGGGCTTCGGGGCGCTGCTCCGCTTCGTGGAAACCGGCCGGTGCTGGGTGAAAATTTCCGCCCCCTATCTCGCGAGCAGCGACGGACCGCCGCGTTATGCCGATGTGGGCGAAAAGGTCCGGGCCCTGGTCTCCGTTCGGCCCGACCGCCTGGTCTGGGCGGCCAACTGGCCCCATCCCAACCACACGCCGGGGAATAAGCCTGAGGAAGCAGACTGTCTTGACGTGCTTCTCGACTGGGTGCCCGATGCGGCCATCCGAAACGCCATCCTGGCCGAGAATCCGGCGAAACTCTATGATTTCCCCGATTGACTGGCCTTGACAGCGATGGTACAGGAAAAAATTCGGATCGTCAGGCGGACTCCTTCCGCGAGCTGTTCATGAACCTGGATGATAAGTCATAATCAGATAAAACATCCGCGAACATCTCCGGCTGTTTCTCCTTGAGCTCGATGGTGTAATCCAGAAAACGCTGGATGCCGTCCCAGAGGACCTTTCGAACCTTGAGCATCATCCCCTCATTTTTCTCCGCCTCTTCGATGAACAGGCGCCGGGGGTTGGCATCCTTGAAAGCCCGGACGTCGTTTATGAAATGAAGGATGTAGATCATGTCGTGGAAGATCTCTTCGAAGTTGTAAGTGATCGCCCGTTCCATGAAACTCATCCAGACAGGCTGGGCTTTGACGTATTCCATAATCACCGGCTCCATGGCCTGCGGGGATTTGTATTCGATCGTTTCGGCCTGCTGGCGCATCTGGCGCAGCTCCTCCAGGCCGGCCCCCCGGATTTTTTCAAACGTGATGGCCGGACTGCGCAAAGCGCTGAAGTTGGCGATGAACAAGCTTCTCATATCCGACCGGAACATGTAGCTCTTGATGAGCATGAGCTGGCGGCGCTTTTCCTGCTTTTCCTTCTGTTCCAAAAACCGTTCCACGATGAAAACGGCGACCAGGACTTCCAGGGGGATGGCTGCCATGTGAAGGAAGAATTCCATGTGGGTCAGGTGTTCGACGATCAGGAACAGGATCGAGGCGGTGAGCAACAGGGCGTAAATGCCGATGTGGACCGAAGATTTCATAAGCGTTCTCCCTTGAACGAATGCTGAGTCCTGAAGGGAAGTATTTATAGCACAGCGCCCCTTGGGCCGTCAAATAGCGGCAGGAGGCAGGGAAAAGCAGGGGAGGGGAGATGAGAAAAGCAGCCTATTCATCATTGAAAGGGAGGAAAAAGGCGTCGGTTCAAAGACCGCCATTTAACGATCCCCCAAAAAAAGGATTTGTTCGAAAAGTACGTGATTCGTCGCGTGGGCGGTCAAGATAAGCAAGCTTGAAAATTGCCAAGAAATCTTATTTGGTCAACCCGTCTCTGAAATCCCCCCAACCCCCCTTTGATAAAGGGGGGCGGGGGGGATTTCTGTCAGGGCCGTGATCCTAAGGAGATTCCTCGCTGATAGGTGCGGCTCTGCCAATTTCAGAATTATTATCCAAAATCGATTCATCACGTACTTTTCGAAAAAAGTCAAAATTTCGGATATTGAACGTTAGTGGCACAGCGTTGCTTTTTGTGCGTTGCTTTTTGCGCTTGACAGCCCATTTTTTGATTCGTATATTTGCCTGAGCTAAAAATGCGATCTTCCCCGTCTGAATCGCCCCATGATCCTTGGCTGAGAGGGGCGGTCTCGTAGAAGCATCCGAAATGATCGAGACGGGAACGGGTGGGAGGTTCGCAGGTTGGAGGTTTTGGCTTTGATGCCTTTTCAAAAAAACCCGATTCGCGTGAAATTCCCGGGGCACGGGAGAAATCGGATTTGAAGAAGAGAGGAAAAGAATGAACCGCGTCTTTGAGCCCGTAATGATCCGGAACCTGAAATTGAAGAATCGCTTGATGATGTCGGCTATGGTTACCAACTATTCGACCGAAACAGGAGAAGTGACGCCTCGGCTGGTTGGTTACCATCAGGAAAGAGCCAAGGGCGGAGTTGCCTTGATCGAAACCGAGGCGGCTTATGTCCACCCCGGAGGGAAAGGATACGTTCACCAGCTCGGGATCTACTCGGATGAATTGATACCCGGCCTGAAATGGCTCACCCGGGTGATCCATGCCCATGGGTCCAAAGCAATGGTCCAGCTCTTTCACGCGGGCCGTCGAACCTCGAAATCAATGACCGGTTATGATGTGGTCGTGCCTTCCGCAGTCGCTTTTTTTGAAGGAGATGAACCTCCGGAAGGGGTGTTCGGCCAAACCGGGTTGGGGAGCGACCTCCTCAAAGAGCTCACCATGGAAGAGATTTCCAATCTGGTGGTTCTATTCGCCCAGGCGGCCCGACGAGCCAAACAGGCTGAATTCGACGCGGTGAGCATTCATGCGGCCCACGGTTACCTGATCAATTATTTTTTATCCCCCTTCACCAACAAGAGGAAGGATTCCTATGGAGGCAGTCTGGATCGGCGGTGCCGGTTCCTCCTGGAGATCATCGCCGCTGTCCGCCGCCAGGTGGGGGACCTTCCGCTTTTGGTTAAGATTAGCGCGGATGAGTTCATCCCGGGAGGGTTAACCCTGCATGACACCCAAGAGATCGCTGCCCGGCTCGAGAAGGCGGGAGTCGACGGAATTACGGTTTCGGCAGGCACCTTTAATCCTGTTCAAGAGAGATATCCGATAGCAAAACCCACCTATGCTTTTCTCCGGTCTCTCCCGATGTATACCCCTCGAGGGAGCTATCTTTTTCTCGCCCGGGGGATTAAGGAAAGGGTCCGCATCCCGGTGATCGCCGTCGGCCGGCTTAATACGCCATCCATCTTGCGCGACACGATAGAAAAGGAGAGAGCCGATATCATAGCCCTTGGCAGAGCCCTGCTGGCGGATCCAGATCTCCCCAATAAAATGCAGGAAGGCCGCGAGGACGAAGTCCGAACCTGTATTGCGTGCAACCAGGGATGTTTTGCCTATCTTGCCAGGCAGCAGCCGATCACGTGCGCAATCCATCCGAGAGTGGGGAGGGAGGAAGAACTCCGATTGAAACCCCCGGACAAACCGAAGAAGGTTCTGATTATCGGAGGGGGGCCGGGAGGGATGACCGCCGCCCGGATTCTTGCCTTGAGGGGGCATGAGGTCATCCTCGTCGAAGCCAAACGCCAGCTCGGCGGCCAACTGAACCTGGCCGCTAAAGCCCCTCACCGCGAAGAGATCGAAAATTTTCTCCAGTATCTCGTCGGGGAATTGGAAAGACTCCCCGTCAAGATCCTGACCGGAACTGATGCACCGGGCCATCTCGTTCAGGATTTGAAACCGGATATCGTCATTCTTGCCACCGGCGCCCGTCCATGGATTCCGGATTGGGTCGAGCCCCAAGGAAACGCGTTAGTCCCCGCGGAGGAGGTTCTGTCTATGCCCAGAGAAGTCGGCCGGTCCGTCATTGTGGCCGGAGGCGGGCTGGTGGGGTGCGAGGTTGCCGAACTTCTGGGCGAACAGGGCAAGGAGGTTACCCTCGTAGAGATGCTTCCGGAAATTCTTGCGGATGAATTCTTGGATATCAAAAGGTATTTCAGCAATGTGTTCGCTCAGCATGGAATTCGCGTGTTGACCGGGACCTCCATTTCTCGAATCCGTGGGAACACGGTCATCATGAAAAAAGACTCTACGAACCCGGAGACGCTCCAGGCGGATAACATTGTTTTGGCGTTGGGCTATTCGAGTCACGCCCAGGCGGAAAGGTTGATCCCTTCTGGTTCGAACATCGAGGCCTTCTCGATCGGAGACTGCGTCAAACCCCGAAAATTTCTCGATGCGGTCCTCGAGGCCTATCAATTGGCTGTTTCTCTTTCATGACCAAGATTCCTCCTGCCCCTCGGTTTGGATGTTTTTCCAAGACAACGGCGGGAGACACCCGGGGAAGGGATTCCAGAATTTCGGAAAGGATGAGACACCGATGGAAATATTCGAGAAGAAGCGGGAAAGGCAGGTTGTAGAAGAAGTCTCTTCAGAGCAACTCTGGAAACATGCGGCTTTCATCGCGCAGGAAGACAGGCTGTCGGGAAGCGAGGGAGAAACAAGGGCCGTCCAGTACTTCAAAGAAACAATGGATGGCTATGGTCTCGATGTGGAAATCTTGGAGATTGAGAACTACATCAGCCTGCCCATCCGCGCCTCGATCACGGTTCTTTCCCCGGCGACGAAAGAGTTGCCCTGCATCACCCACTCTTTTTCCGTCTCGACGTCTCCCCATGCGATCGATGCTGAGGTTGTCTATGTCCCCCGGGGCCGCGACGCCGATGTCAAGGGGAAAATCGTCCTAAGCGAGGGGTTAGCTGCACCCTATTCCTGTTGGGCCTGGGAAGAAAAAGGGGCGGTCGGCCTGTTGTGGATTAACGCCGGAGAGTTGCCCCGGAATATGATCATCACCACCGTCTGGGGTCAACCCACGCCGGAAACGGCGAGGTTCATCCCCCGGATTGCTGTTGCATCGATGAACCAGGTCAACGGAGAGTATCTGAAATCGCTATGCCAAAAAGGAAAGGTGCAAATTCGCCTTTTGACGGAGACCTGGACCGGCTTTAAAAAGGTACCCCTGGCCATCGCCAACATTCAAGGGAAGGTAGAGGCCGAGAAGTACGTGCTCTTCAACGGGCATATCGACTCATGGCACAAAGGGGCTTCCGACAACGCCACTGCCAACGCATGCATGCTGGAGACGGCGCGCATCATTGCAAAATACAAGAGTGAGCTTCGGCGTGGTGTCCGATTCGTCTGGTGGTCGGGCCATTCCCATGGCCGATACTCGGGGTCCAATTGGTATGCCGATTACCATTGGGAGGATCTGTACCGCAACGCCGTAGCCAACCTCAATGTGGACTCCCTCGGTTGCCGGGGAGCGACGGATTACTCTGAGGCCGATTGCTCCGCAGAGCTCTATGAGGTAGGCAGAAGTGTCTTAGAGGATTATACCGGCCAATCCCCGCGTTATTCCCGCATTGGACGGAGCGGCGATCAATCATTTTGGGGCATTGGAATCCCGGCGCTTTTCCAGTTACTTTCCCGCCAGGCTCACGGGGGAGACGCAAGCCAAGTCCTGGTTCCCGGCCTTCCCTGGTTCTGGCATACCGAAGCGGATACGATTGACAAGATTGATCCGAATATTTTATTGAAGGATACCCGGGTCTACATGGCGGCCCTTTGGAGGCTCTCCACCTCGCCCGTGCTTCCCCTGTCCTTCACGGATGTGGCCGCTGAGTTCATACGGTACCTGCTGGATATCCAGCAAAAAGCGGGAGAGGCGTTCGATTTAAGCTCAGCCTTGAAGAAGGCCTACACCTTTCAGGCGAAGGCAGGCGAATTACAGAAGATGTGTAGAAAGGCAGCGGAGAATTATTCTTTCCTGGGGCAGGGTACATCGGGCGACAAGCTCGAATCAAAAATCCATGTCTTAAACCGCTGCCTCATGAAGCTCAGTCGCACCTTGATGCCCGTGAACTACTCAGCGGTGGACAGGTTCGAGGCGGATCGAGCCATGCCGATTCCTCCATTCCCAAGGCTACAGCAGGCAGGGGAGATGGAAAAAATGAATCGAAACGACGCTTCATTCAAATTTCTTGAACGAAAAATGGTTCGCGAGCGGAACAGGGTTTGTTATGCCCTCACAGAGGCAGGGGAGATGATTGACCAGACTCTTCAGGAGGCTCGCGTTGACGGATTAGCCCTCTGACCAGATTCTGCCTTTCACCAAGAGATTGATTCCCCTCCCTTGAATCGGACCATCAGCCTGCCCGGCGAATGAGGATCCTTTTCGCTTATAAGCTGTGGTATCATCCGCCTCATCGGACATCCAGTGGAGCACTGCATGACATTCGGTTGACAGGGTATTTCCTGCTGTGTTAAACAAAAAATAGATGGTCAGAAAAATATCCATTTCAGAGTGATAGGTCATCCATGGCAATCGTTGAGAACAAGCACCCAATCCGTTTGGCGGACCATTTCAAACACCGAATCTTTTCCCATTGAGCCTGAAGAACGATTTGCCCATGGGAATCTGGCCCTGGAGCCAGTCTTTGGTTGCTTTCCCGCCGGAGACAAATTAGCACTCGGCCTTGAACATTCATTGGGTCATTGGGGTGGAGATTGAACAATGAAGATGCATTTTTCTGAAATGAACACACGGAATCGAAAGAGCGTCGTGGCCAATCCCCTTGCCTGCACAGGATGCCGGACCTGTGAGTCTGTTTGCTCTTTGATCAAAACCAGGCAACTGGACCTCGACAGAGCACGGCTTCATGTGGTTCGGGCCCCGTTTGAAGGGAGATTTGTCCAGAAAACCTGTCATCACTGTTCCATCCCTTACTGTCTCAATGCCTGCCCTGTGGATGCAATCCGCATCTCGGAAAAAGATGGAACCGTGCTGATTGACAATGAAAAATGCAACGGATGCGGTGAGTGTCGAGAAGCATGCCCTTATGGAATGATCCTCTATGACCCAGAACAAAGAAAGGCCTTTAAGTGCGATTTTTGCGGCGGGAATCCCCAGTGCGTAAAGATGTGTCCGGTGAACGCTTTGGGAATAGCCGTTTTTGGGCCGAAGGAGTCAAAATGACTGGAAAAAATGGGGGTTGGGCGGGGAAAATTCTCCGGATTAACGTGACCGATCGATCAACCGAGGTCATCCCTACATCGTCCTACTCGGACCGTCTGATTGGAGGAATCGGGATTGCCTCGAAGATCGCCTGGGATGAGATCCATCCAAATACCGGAGCCTTTGATCCGAACAACAAATTGATCTTCGCCACGGGCCCTTTAACGGGGACTTTGGCCCCGGGATCGGGTCGAATGGAAATCATGGGGAAATCACCCCGAACTTTTCCCTCGGAAGTGGTTACCCGTTCCGGAATGGGCGGACATTGGGGGGTGGAACTCAAATACGCCGGCTACGATGCGGTGATTCTGGAGGGAGAAGCCAAGACACCTCTCTATGTCTGGATCGACAAGGAAAGGGTCGATTTCTATGATGCCGGGGATCTCTGGGGTCAGGATACCTTTTCATCCCAGAAAAGGCTCAGGGAAAAACACGGAGCCAGAACCCAGGCTGTTTGTATCGGCCCGGCAGGCGAGAAGAAGAGCCGGATTGCCACCATCATGTCCGAGACCAGCTTTACATCGGGGAAATCGGGCTTTGGCGCGGTCATGGGGGCAAAGAGGGTGAAGGCCATCGCGGTTGGTGGAGAAAACGGGAAGATTCAGGTTGCCCACCCGGGTCGCCTCATCCAGCTTGCGTCCTACTGCCGCGATCGAATCGGCTATAATCCCATGCGCGAATGGACCGTGGGGTACCTTCCCCCGGATTATCATTTCAGGTTCTACCAGAAACACCGGACGGGAAACGGAAGCTGCTTTGGATGTCCCATCCAATGCTTTGCCTTCATCAAGGTTCCCGGCCTGGACGGAGGCCAGACCCATTGCGTCAACTACTATTACATGGAGCCGGCTTACCGTCACTACGGGGAAACACTCGAAGGGGACCAGGCCGCGTGGGAAGCGGCGCTGCTCTGCAACAAGCTGGGAATCTGCTCTTTTGAGATGGCGGGAATGGTTCCCTGGCTCAGGGATCTCTTTGAGGCGGGTATTGTGGACGAGAAAGGTTCGGGGTTGCCGTTCCGTCGATTCGGGAGCAGAGAATTCATCTCGGAACTGCTCCATGGGATCGCCTTTCGCCGGGGGATCGGGGATGCTTTGGCGGAGGGGGCTGCAAGGGCTGCCAAGGCGATCCCCGGGTCCTGGGAGCTTTACGAAAAGTATTATCCGGCCCACGGCCAGGCTGAGCATAACTCCGTCCGGGATTTCCCGGGGATCGCCCTTTTCTGGGCCTTTGACAGCCGGGATCCGATGATCGATCACCATGCCTACCGGCACCTCTCCGTATCCCGGCAGCGGTGGCCCGCGCCCCATCAACTCACGTTAGAAAAGGCCGAGGCCATTTCCAAAAAGATTTTCGGATCCAAGCGAGCGATCGACCATGGCACCTACGCCGAGAAAGCGAGAGCCGTTGCCTACTGTCAAGACCGGTCTTCGATCATCAACTGCCTCGTTTTGTGTGATTGGCTCTACCCCATCTTTGTCAGTCAGTCGAGGGAAGACCGTTTGGGAGATACATCGGTGGAAAGCAAGCTTCTCTCGGCGGTGACGGGCATCGAGATTTCAGAAGAGGAACTGAACCGGATCGGTGAAAGGGTCTATAACCTCGAACGGGCCATCATGGTCCGCGAGGGGAGGACGAGGAGGGAAGATACCCTGCACGAATCCTACTTCCGAAAAACTGAAGGCAGTCCTGGGGGAAATGAAGAAAGCCGGTCTCTCACCAACCTTTCCTCGGATCGAACAACCCCTGTCCCCCGCCAAAGATTCGAAGAAGCCAAGGAAGAATACTACCGAATCAGGGGATGGGATGAAAGAACAGGTTATCCCACCCGGGCGAAGTTAACCGACCTTGGGCTCGAAGAAATTGCCGCGGAGCTCCACCCTTAGGCCCCCAATCCCGGCCATGAAATAATGAGAGGAAGATGGAGAGAAGGTTCGCCGATGATAGGGTTTCCCCGGTATTCTTCGCGGGGGAGCTGATCGATCTGGGATGGGGCACATGAACTGGTGGGCCAAGGCATTCATTCCGGCGGCCCTGTTGGTGCTTCATAACGCCCAGCGGCTCGCGCCGGTCCCCCTGTTTGATGAGTTGCGCCTCCGTTTCGCAACCGACTATGTGGGGGTGGGGAACCTATTCGGTGCCTACCTTCTAACCTATGCTTTGTCCAACATTCCCGCGGGCATCCTGGCGGACAGAATGAGCAATAAGCATCTCCTCATGATTGGGGCTGCCTTAAGCGCTTTGGCTTCCTTGGCGTTCGCAATCGCCAAGGATTATCCGATGGCCCTTGCCTCCAGGCTCGTCCTGGGAGTCTCCGGAGCCTTCCTGTACGTCCCTTCGGTTCGATACGTGGTGATTGCGTTTCCGAAAGAAAGGAGAGCCTCGGCAATGGGGGTTGTTGAGGTGGGTGCCGGCGTGGGAATGTTCTTGTCGCTTACTCTCTTGCCTTTGCTGGCAAGGGAAACCGACCTTGCAAGGGCATTCCTCATCTTGCCGGTTTTTGCCGCCCTGGTTCTCGGCGCTGTCCTTTTTGGATTATCGAGGGAGGAGCCCCAGGGGGGAGCGTCCTTCCGCGCGAGGCTTATGACCTTGGGAGGCACCCGCGCTCTCTGGTATCTCCTCATCTATTTCTTCTTGGGCATGCTTGCTCACTATTCCGTTTTGGGATGGCTTCCAACTTTTCTTCGCACCAACTTTGGTTATTCCGCCGTCCAGGCAGGCCTGATTAGCACGCTCGTCACCTTAGCCCTGGTTGTGGGCTCGCCGTTTGCCGGCATCCTCTCGGATCGCCTCGGTACACGGACATGGATCCTGCTTTGCGGCTCCGGGATGTCCGTTATCAGCTTTCTTCTCTTCCTTGCCGGCCAAGATCCCAAAGTGGTGATTGGGGCAGCCCTGCTGGCAGGGATCAGCATGGCTTTCACGATCCCCGTGCTCATGATCCTGGTCGGGGAGATGTCTGAGCCGGCAGGCGCGGGCCTGGCCGTTTCCGTCGCCGCCACGACAGGGCAGATTTCCTCGTCGTTTTCAGGATTCGTTTTCGGCTATGCCCTCCAGACGAGCCAATCGTTTGCCGTTGTCTGGGGATTGGCCTTGATCCTTGCAGCCGGAGGAATCCCCTTCCTGTTCGGTACCATGAAGCAGATCCGTCTTCGATCTGCCTCCCGCGCCCACCCGATGAAAAAATCGTAGGATCCTCAAGAGGATGGCCAATGGCCGCCAGGAAATGGCGTTCTGAACGGGCTTTATGCAGAAGGATTGCGGAAAAGGAGTGCGCTGGAATGGAAAAAGATGCTTTTCAAACGGTACCTACGTGCACAACCTCAGGATGAGCAGCGCGTAGACCTTGGCTGCCTGATTCATCTCCTGGACATCCAAAAACTCATTGGTTTGATGAAGAACATTGGAATCACCGGGACCGAGAAAGATTCCTGGAATCCCCTTCTTTAAACTATGATAGGCGTCCCCCGCAGACATGGTCCCTCCCATGGCCGGAGACTTCCCCGTCACTTCTTGAATACAGGATCCGGCGACTGCAAGGGCGGGATGGGCGAAATCGACCTCCACCGGGTCCCGTCTCTCATAAAACTCGAAATCAACGACCTCGAATTGAGGATCTTCCCCCTTCAGGTTATGAATGGTCTCCTGGAACCATCGAAGGCTGGAGGTGGTATCCGCCGGGGAGCCCATGCGGAAATCAAAATGGGCTTCACAATCGGCAGGGACGATGTTCACCTTTGTTCCCCCTTTCAGAATCCCCAAGTTCAGAGTATCCTTTCCCGTGAGAGGATGGGTTCCTCTCGGAATTTCCCTGAACTTGCTGATCAGCTGGATCATCTTATCGACCGCGTTGATTCCATTCTCGGGGGCTCCTCCGTGGGCCGCCTTTCCTTTGGTCGTGATTCGCAGCCAGAGGCGCCCCTTGAAAGATGCCGTGATGTTCAGGTGGTTCGCCTCCCCCACAACATGAAAGCTGGGAAGAGGCCAGCCTTTGCTGGCCAAACCCCTTTCCAGCATGTATTTCATTCCCCAGATTCCAGCAGTTTCATCATCCACGGTGTTTCCAACCATGACGGACCCGCGCAAAGGAATTCCTGCTCTTTTGATTGCCTCCAAGGCGTAAAGCTTGGCGGCCAACGCGCATTTCATATCCGCCGACCCTCTTCCCCATATCTTGCCGTCATGAATCTCCGCGGCAAAAGGCGGATATTTCCAGGCACTTTCGTCCCCGGCAGGAACAACATCCATGTGCCCGCTCAGGCACAGGACCTGCCCTCCAGAGTCCGTTCCGCGCAAGATGGAAAAAACGTTTATCTTCCCCGGATGGCCTTCAAAAGTCTCGACCTCCAGCCCAATTTTTTTCATCTCTTCGTGGACAATCCGATAAATTTCCGAATAATCGGCAGGCGGGTTGATATCCCTGGAGCGGATCAGTCTTTGAGCGTAATCGAGCATTTTCTCCGATTGAATGCCGTCCATTATCTTTTTCTCGCGGGTGTCCATAGGGAACCTCCCAAGAATGGTTATTCTCCCCTAAAAAAACATCCATTCCAAGAAGCCGGGTGATTGAGGAAAAGAAAGTATCCATGTTCCGCTATTCAGGGGTGTTCTTTTCGGCAGCAGGAAAAGCGGATTCCCGGAAGAGACGTCTTCCGCATGGGCCGGGGCAACTTTTCCCGCGATGCCTCCCTGCGGTTGCGGAATCCCCTTAAAACCCGGCTACCGGGTGTGCTCGAGCGTTGGATCAAACCAATCCCGCAGTCCATCCCCAAGAAAATTCACTCCGGCGGCGGTAATCATGATGGCCAGGCCGGGAAAGGCGGCGATCCACCAGGCATCCCGAATGTAGTCGCGGCCGTCGGCGAGCATGCTTCCCCAGGTGGGCGTGGGGGGCTGCACCCCCAGCCCAAGAAAACTCAGAGCGGACTCCAATAGGATCATCCGCGCCACTTCAAAGGAACCCAACACCAGCATGGGGCTCACCAGATTGGGCAACAAATGACCGAACATGACCCGAAGGTCGCTGGAGCCCAGAGCCCGCGCCGCCTGTATAAATTCCCGTTCTTGAAACGACAGGACCATCCCCCGAATCGTCCGGGAATATACCGGCCAGGCGGTGACCGCGAAGACGAGGATGATGTTTCCTAAAGATGGACCCAGCAAAGCCACGATCGAAAGGGCCAACAATATGAAAGGAAAGGCCATCTGCAGGTCCACGAGTCGCATCACTACACTCTCTATCCAGCCTCGATAGAAGCCGGCCAGCAAGCCCAGAGTCAGGCCGATCGCGGCAGAGGCCATAACGGCGGATAGGCTTACGATGAGGGAGATCCGGCTCCCGTAGATGATGCGGCTCAGTACATCGCGTCCCAAATGGTCGGTTCCCAACCACAGGGTCTGGCCCGAGCGCGGATCCACAAATCCCGGCGGCTTGAGCCTTACCATGATGTCCTGCCTTAACGGAGAACGCGGCGCCAGATGGGGCGACAGCAGGGCCAGCGCGATGACCGCCAAAATGATCACGATGCCGACCCCGGCCAGCCAATGACGCCGCAGCAATCGCTTCAGTTTCTTCAACGCCCGGACTCCTTCATCGAAGGTCTCACCGGATTCTCGGGTCCAAATAGGTATACAGCAAATCCACCAGGCTGTTGATGACTACCACAATAAGCGAAAGGATTAAAACGGAAACCTGCACCACCGGGTAGTCGCGTTGGTAGATTGCCGTTACCGTGACCATGCCTACCCCGGGCCAGGCAAAGACGGTTTCCGTGATCACCGCTCCGCCGAGAAGTAGCCCTATCTGCATGCCCAGGACAGTAACCGGGGGGATGAGCGCATTCCGCAACGCGTGCCGCAACAGGACGACCCGCTCCTGCAGCCCCTTGGCGCGGGCCGTCCTCACGTAATCCTGGCAGAGCACCTCCAGCATGCTGGAACGGATCAGGCGGATGACCAACCCCATGAGGATAAAGCTCAGGGTGAAGGACGGCAGGATCAAATGCTGAACTCCGCCCATGCCCGAGGCGGGCAACCAATGGAGCTTCACCGCGAAAAGGAGGATGAGCATCAACCCCAGCCAGAATACGGGCATGGATTGAGCCAGCAAGGCCAGCAACATCGAGCCATGGTCCCAGAAGCTGAGCCTCCTGGTTGAGGAAAGGATACCGATGGGCAACCCGATCAGCAGGGCGAAAACAAAGGCCCCGGCGGTCAGCTGCAGGGTCGCGGGGAGCCTTTCGAGGACCACCTCCAGTGCCGGGCGCTGGGCCCAAATCGACATACCGAAATCCCCGTGCACCGCCCTGGCCAGAAACCGGGCATACTGACGGTGCAGGGGCTGGTCCAGTCCCATACTGCGGGATAAGGCCGCCACCTGCTCCGGAGTCGAATGCTCCCCCAGCATAATGGAAGCGGGGTCGCCGGGGGTCAGGTGCAGCAGAATAAAGACCACTATGGTGACCAGCAGGATCAGCAGAGCCGATTCCAGCACGCGCCGTATCAGGTTTTCTATCTTCATCCCGTCTTCGCCGCCGTCAGCGTCATCATCCGTCTACGAAGGATGCGTCGTGGAACCAGAAGAACTCATCGAGCCTTCCCGCGCTCCACTGAAGTTTCTTGCTTTTGGCATCGATGGTCGGCTGCTCGTAAAGAAAAATCCACGAGGCCTCATCCCATACCATTTCCTGAATCCGGTAATAAATCGCCTTCATCTTCTGTTCGTCAAACTCTTGCGCACCCTCTTCAATCAGCCGATCAACTTCCGGGTTGCTGTACATGGTGCGCTTCACTGCCTTGGAATAAAAGTGACTCCTCAAAATCCAATCCGGATGATTGGCGAAAGTCCCCCAGCCAAACAGGTATCCATCGTACTTACTCTTCTCATATTTGGTGACCTCAGCCACGAGGTTGCCCCACGGCGGATTTTCGAATTTCACGTTCAACCCCACCGCCGAGAGGTATCCGGCGATTGCCTCTCCTATCTGCCGGTCCATCAGGTAGCGCCCGTTGGAGGAAGCGAAATTGAAAGTGGCGCCGGTGGCGCCGGCCTCGGCCAGCAGCTTCTTGGCCCGCTCCGGATCGTAGTTGTACTGGGGCAGATTCGGATGGTGAGCCGGGACCCCAACGGACACCGGAGCCCTGGAGATGGGCGCCATCCCGCTCAGAAGGCCCTTGGTGATCGCTTCTTTGTCCACCGCGTAGTTCATGGCCTGGCGCACGCGCTTATCATTGAAGGGCTTTCGGTCGCAGCGGATGGTCGTAAACATAACGCGAGTGCTGGGATACACCAGTACATCAATGTTCGGATTGGCCCGCAACCGCGGAAGTTGATCCGGCGGCACATTGTTAATCATCGCGACTTCCCCGACTTCCAGGGCGGCCACTCGGGTCCCGGTTTCCGGGACAAAGCGTATGCGCAGCCCCTTGAAACTTGACTTCTTCCCCCAGTAGTTCGGGTTGGCCTCCATGACCACATGCTGACCGGGGCGGTACTCAACGAACTTCATTTGTCCCGTACCCACCGGATTCGTCCCGAATTTGTCCCCCAGTTCCCGCAGGGCCCGGGGGGAAAGCATGAAGGCGTCGCAAAGAATACCCAGCAGCGGCACATAGGGCTTTTCCACGATCATATCGATGGTGTACGCATCATGGATTTTGAAATCTTTGATCGGTGATAATCCGTCCCTGAAAGGTGACCGGGAGGTGGGGGCGATGATCTGTTGGACGCTCAGCTTGACGGACTCCGTGGTAAAATTTTCACCGTTGTGGAACTTCACCCCTTTGCGCAAATTCCACCGCAGGACGGTGGGAGAGATCCAGGTCCATTTCTCGGCCAACTGAGGGAACGGCTTGCAGTTCTTATCCCTGAACACCCCGTGCTCATACATGTGGCAGAAGGTGGACCAGCCGATGCCACCCGCCTCAACCCGGGGGTCCATGTGTCCAGGGTCGCCGGAAATGGCCACCACCAGCTCCCTGGGAGGGTTCTGGGCTAAGATCCTTTGGGGTCGCACGCCGCTGCTCAACATCCCGGTCGCCGCCGCGACTCCGGAGTATTTCAAAAAATCCCTCCGGCTCATTCCCTTCTTTGATTTATTTCCCATCTTTCATTCCTCCTTTTATTCATGAAGAATAAAAATACCGAAGCTTTCCCTCAGCCATAAACCCATCTTTTGCTGGTACCACCTCCTTTCTTACCTCCGTAGGGGTAAAATGGAGTCTAAGGCAAATCAGTCTTTACAGGAATGGATAAAGGGCAGTTTGAACCGGGATCGGAAAATATTCGTTCTGCA
>Ga0316626_10000398_pt1 | contig 16558 bp, 22 predicted proteins | sample OWC_Aug_T1_C1_D5_FD_207656 | JGI IMG/M metagenome (GOLD analysis project Ga0316626, IMG submission 207656) | Wetland soil microbial communities from Old Woman Creek delta, Ohio, United States - OWC_Aug_T1_C1_D5_A | ecosystem: Environmental > Terrestrial > Soil > Wetlands | place: USA: Ohio...
GACTTGACGTGTGGTAAGAAATGTAATCCTAACTTCTGGGAGATTGCTGAAGCCTATGGAATACCCTCTTATAATGTCCACAAGATAGATCAATTTGAGATGGTGCTACAGCTAATGCTACGCGACCCTAGGCCAAGTTTAGCGCATGTGCATACTAACCCAGCTGAGGATGTGCTGCCGATGTTGCTAGCAGGGCAGACCCTGGATAAGATGTATCCGTATGAGTAATATATTGATTACTGGTGGGGCTAAGGGGATTGGCGCGGCTGTAGCGAGAAGAGCCGCGGAAGTATACGAGCATGTATATATTATAGATAACAATGTTGAGCTGGGCGAGAAAACAGCTAGCAGTATTAAGAATGCTACCTTTTTATGCGCTGACGTTGCAAGTGTTAGACAACTACGGACTGCATTTAGTGTGGTTGGTTCATTAGGGGTAGCTATCAATTGTGCTGGAGTGCTAGGCCCATTTAGTAAGCTTAGTGAATATAACTATAAAGACTGGCAGCGTGTTTGGGATGTTAATGTATTCGGCGTGTTTCTATGCCTACAGCATGAGATCAAGCTAATGAAAAAGGGTGCCAGAGGGGTTATTGTAAACATATCATCTGTATCAGCCCTAAAAATGCATACTATGGACGTTGGCGCGTATGTAACATCTAAGTATGCTGTAAATGGCCTAACAGCGTACGCGTCTGCCGAAAATCCGCAGATACAGATTATAGCTATCTGCCCGGATGGTGTTGATACTGATATGCAGAGACAGTTACATCGCTCATCGCCTATTATGAGTGATGCTGAAGGGGCAAATTTAGGTTGGGTAGCTGACCTAATTATGAGGATGGCAAGCGGGGTCCCTGATAGCTTCAACGGCAAGTATCTGACACAAGAAGAGTGGTATAGGATATTGATGAAATGAAGACTATTCTATTGATTGGCGGCGGTATCGAGACGATATCCGGTGTAGATCAGCTACATGAAATGGGCTTACGCGTGGTAGTGGTAGACCGTGACCCAAACTGTCCATGTAGGGACATTGCTGATGACATTCTTGTAGCTAGTACATATGATGTACAGGCTGTAGTGGAACAGGCATGGGGCTATCATCAGCTGAATAGACGCATCGATGCCGTAATGTGCTTGGCTACTGATGTGCCTATTACAGCTTACGAAGTAGCTCATGTACTGGACTTACCGAATATAGGCTGGTATGCGGCGGCTGTTGGAGCGGATAAGTTGCTAATGAAGATGATTCTGGCGACAGCTGGTGTACTTGTGCCGCACTATGTACCAGTATATAGTTATGCTGGTTTAGATCGATTCCGTAATGATGTATATAGCCGGGGCAGTAGTTGGGTGGTAAAACCCGTAGATAGCCGCGGCGCGCGTGGTGTGATACGGTTACTACCGGACATCAGCAACGAGTGGGCTTATGAGCATGCCAGGGAACAGTCACCCAGCGGACGCGTAATGGCCGAGCACTGGATAGATGGTATCCAGATTAGCGTGGAAGGTGTAGTATTGAATGCTGTCTATCATAATGTAGCAATTATCGACCGTAACTATGATACACTGGATAGGTTTGCGCCGTATGTGATCGAGAACGGCGGTCAGCAACCATCGGTACTTACTGCTACAGAGTGTACGGCTGTTGTGTCTACCATGCAAGCTGCGGCATCGGCTATGGGGATGTTTATCGGTACACTGAAGGGTGATCTGGTTGTACAGCGTAAGAAGAATGGTAGGTCGCGCGTATACGTGATAGAGGTCGCGCCGCGGCTAAGTGGTGGACATATGTCTACGGCGCAGATTCCATTAGCTACGGGTGTACATCTAGTACAGATTGCCGCGCAGCTAGCACTTGGTCGCACAATTGATCCTGCTGAGATAGAGTCGAGCTCGCAAAGGGCCGTAGCTATCAGATATCAGTTTCCTGATGGTCCGGTTACCAGCCACCCAGAGCGTGGTAGGCATGAAATAGCCGTAGCTGATACAGTAGAAGAAGCTGTACGGCTGGCAGAATTGGCGGTGAGGAATGAAAAAGATAGCGCTAATAGGTAGTACACAATATACAGATCAATTTATCGCATGTATGTCTTATCTAGAAGAACAAGGATATGAAGTTATTACTCCTATGTTTGATTCTAAGGTATCTAGTGAGCTTGACGTAGTATCTTATAATCGTGCTCTGATTGAATCAGCAGATGAAATATATCTTATCTGGGATGGACGCAGCATTGGCACCATATTCGATCTGGGCATGGTCTTTGCTCTTCGTAAACCACTACATATATGGTATTTAGAAGAACGCAGTATACAAAATGTAGCGCGTATGATGGCTGGGCTTCCGCGCCAGTAAGAGGAATGTATGTTAGATAATCTTGCTGTAATACTGACCGCGCGCAGCGGCAGTGAGCGCCTACCTAATAAAGCTATGGTTGACGTAGCTGGCTATCCATTGATCTATTGGGTAGTACGTAGGCTATCCACTATGGGTAAGATCGCGCTGATGACTACGGATGATCCTAGCGATGATACACTAGCCGCGTATGTTAGCGCGATGAATATACCGGTACATCGTAGTGCGGCGGCTAGTAACAGGGATGTCGTTCTAGGTGTAGATGAAGCACTGTGTAAGTTCTATCCTGGTGCGCAGTACGTACTGCGCGGGCTGGGCGATTGCCCATTTCTATGCGCTGACTTAGTCGAGCGCGCTACGCTTATTATGGAGAAGTATCACGCGGAAGCATTTGTATGGGCACTACAGCCATGGGTTAGTCCGGTGTATGGTTGTCGGGAGTTTCCGTATAGCCGCAGCGGTTGGCAGAAGATAGTTGCTGGTAGTCGTAGCGATGCCCAATGCCGCGAGCATATTGATAGGTACTTTGCCCTGAACAGGGATGAGTTCGACGTAGTGTACCATGAACCGCCAAGTAGTATTTACTTCAGGGATTATAGGCTGGAGATAGACTACTATCGTGATCTAGAGATGTTACGTGCCCTGGCTACCAAGACAGCGGTTGTCGCGCAGACCAAAGCTATTATCGATACGTTGGATAAGAACCCTGAGATAGCGCTGATAAATAGGGAGTGCGTTGAGAAGACAGGGCTATCGTGCTATTCGTACAAGCAGAAGCGCGAATGGGCACACTTGATGAGGAATAAGCCGATTGTAGGCTGGGATAATATCACATGGAAGCCACCTAGCGGTAGGGCTGAGCTGATACATTGTGATAGCGGCCAGTGCTGGCTAGGGTTTGCTGAGCATGGTGTGCTGCATACTAGGGCTGGTGACCAGATCAAGGGTGACGCGTTGTTGAAGTGTAAGTGTGGTGCAGGGCGTAGATGGAAGGGATAGAAAGAATAATAAATGGAAGGCATAAGAGAAGTAACATTAGATAGGATACAGCTAGGGTGGCAACAAGCACTAAGTAAAACAGCTCTGCTAGACGCGCGTATGAACAGAATCGAAGATATAGTAACCGGAAACTTTATCTATCGCATAGATGGTTACATATGGGGTGAGCACTTACCGGAGAAGAACATCAGTTATCCAAGTGATTGGTGGCAGGCATTCAAAGCGCGCTGGTTTCCTGAGTGGTTACTAAAGAGGTATCCTGCTAAATATACTACACAACATATTACGGCATCGATTATTTATCCTGGACTAAATCCATCAATACCAGATCGTACATGGCGACTCAAAATGTGGATAAACGAATATAATGAATTTTGGTCATCAGAAAGGAACTGACAATGGCTAGTAGAAACATGACTGTAGCACCTTGGGTATTCTGGGATTGGTACTTTGGCATGACCGGGCACAGAAAACCACGCGCTAAGTGCCCGCGTTGCGGCGTGAGGCTAAGCGATACATTCTATGCTCACAAGTGCGCGGATTATGATAAGTGGCCGAGAATAGAGAATGATACATATACATCTATGGGGCAGTTGCACTAATCCCAGCGGGCATTACTACGTATGGGATAGTAGGCACAGCATCTGGTACTGCATATTCTGCGGGGCCAGGAAACAGTAAGATGAAGCCCTACTCAATTGAGTAGGGCTTTTACATACTTAATACTTATTCGTCCCACCATATCTTGCTATCATCGGGATCAGGTGGCGGCGGGGCTGGGTCCGGGATATTCCTCATTGCTAGACTCCTTTTCTTTCTTTAGGTAGTAACCTATAAAGCCAGCGTCGGTATCATTATTGTCGTCGTCTTTGTCTTCTTTGCTTGCTACTTTCTGCTCTAATTCTGCAACTTCGATATAGCTAGAGAGAGTATGTGATTCGCTTGCTAAGCGAATTAAGTCAACTACAGCGCGGCCGATTGCGATGTCACAACCGCGCGGCTCATTCCACTCCCACTTACTGACGCCAGCGTCATTGGGATTCCATTTGGCTATGCCGATACCGGTGCACGATAAGTTGCCCATATTACAGGTAGCTACAACGTACGGCCTACGAATGTTACATGTAAGTGACGCGTGGCGTAAGATATATTGTTCGACTAGAGCGCGTGTTTTCTTAGATAGATTTGTTTTCATATATACCCTTTCGTATTATATATCAGGATGCTAAGTAGTTCTACGCACACACCGTGGTATAGAGAGGTGGTCTATGAACTTACTAATAACAGTCCCATTCTCCGTACTAGAGAGCAGTTCTACGCACACACTGTAATCGACAAGCGATTCCAGATGTCTATGAACTTTCACAAAACAGTCCGTAATTGAATAATATTAGCCCAGTTGTTCCTTCAACTTCTTGATCTCAGCTTCGGCATCAGCACGCTTCTCGGTCTTTTCCTTGTAGGTTTCCAGGCGAGCTTCAGCCTTCTTCAGTTGGCGCTTCAGTTCCGCGGTACGCCGCGCGTTGATCTCTGTTACGATCTCGTCGGCCTTATCGTATACCCATTCAGGGACTTCAAGATCAGCATCAAGATATCCATTGGTAACAATTTCAAGGTCTGCCTGCGCTAGGAACAGCGCTTCTAAGGTTGTAGCAGTGCGTGGATCACATGTTTGTAAGTATTGTACGTTCATATCATAGCTCCTTCCGTATGTTGGCTTAGATTCAATTGCATAATATCCGTTAGATACTGGGTACATTGGAAAGCACATAGCACTTCCGGTTGTAAGTACGCCAGTTGTAAATGTACCAGTTGTAGTAGTTGGTCCATATACATATTGATTCGTACTATCACTTATGCTAGTAACCCATTGTGTATCTCTTGATTGCTCAATTGTAATACTGTCAACTTCAAAACTCCTGCCGTCTATAGTAATCGTAGCGCTCTTTCCAAGATGTACTGCCATTTATATAACCTCATCTCTCCGACTAGCCGTCTATCCCCTGGTCCGTCACGACTTTGAATGTCAAGGGTCAGAGCCACCTGTTGTCGTCACGAGAAAGTCAGATTCTATTTACGAGTGCTGGTATGACAGCCGTCTAATTACACTGTTACTAAACACTTGTCCAAGTGTCAGTAGCGGCGTAGCCATTATTTCATCAGCCAGCGCATACCGATTAGTATGTAGCAGCGCGATGGTTGTCGGTAATCCATAATAGTCTATACCGCTGGTATAGTCAAATTCGTCCATGGCGTAACCAGCGCTTATGGCGTGTTCGGCCAGTACATTACGCTCGCCTCTAGTATGGAACAAGTACACTTTGGCTACTTTCGCTATTGCGAGAGATCGGATTCGAACCGATATTATTGTATGTATGCGCTTACTGTACCAGCATCTATTATTATAGCACAGATCGTATAGATTTGTCAAGAGGCAATTTATATCAGGCAACTGGCTGAGACTCTGATGCATTGCTGAGCGTTCATATGCAGTCATCTTTGGCGTAGACTATCGCTGCACTTACCCATTACTTGCCAGTAGATTACTCCCGGAACGCCTAGAGTATATGTGGGTTATCTGCTATGTCTTACGTGCATAGCTGCCTGATAGGTGCCGCGAAGTGGATTCGAACCACTACTTCTTGGGTTTGGGCCAAGCAACTCCTGCCAGTTGGTCTACCGCGGCTATAGGGGTAACCCCTATTACCCCAATACATAGGTGGACAGGGCAAGATTCGAACTTGCAATGTTTGCCCGAAGGGAACGGTTTTACAGACCGCCGCGACCAACCGTATTCGCCTCCTGTCCATAGGTGCCCCGCGAGAGACTCGAACTCTCATTTGTCGGAATCTTAAGTTCCGCGCCGTTACCATTTAGGCTACCGGGGCTAGGTAGCGGGAGTGGAGAGTCGAACCCACTTGCTAGGCTTATGAGACCTGGCGGCTTCCGAAGCTTCCCGCAGAGACAACGATGGGAGTTGAACCCATTTTTTCGGTTTTGCAGACCGACGCATAGCCGTCTTGCTCCGTTGTCAGTAGGAACCCTTGACAGGATTCAGACCTGCGACCTCGACGTTCGTAGCGTCGCGCTCTATTCAACTGAGCTACAAGGGCATATAGACTTATAGATAGAATGACTTCATTATACCAGATTGCCTACCAAACACAACTAATGCTAATGGCTGCGGTAACCCATGAATACAGCCTTTGAACTTTGGCCGACCACAGATAAAGTATACTTCTCCCTGCATACATAGTTCATGCCACCAGCGCGTGTTGGTTCTTGCTGGTATAAGACATACTGTTACTGCGTGCTCTCGCTCACTATAGGCTTTCTGGATAAATCTTTTCATATCTTTATAGGGTGGATTCATCCAGCAAATACCATCCCAGGTCTTATCTAAACAGGAATCTTCTTCTGACCAGAAGGTGCTACATTTAGTATTTTCTTGTGACGCGCATACATCTCTAGTAAAATGAAACATAGCGTCAACCTTAGTAAAAAGATCATCTGGCGTTTCCCAAGACTGATTAGTGCTCTTGAACCTATTACTATCAAAATTTCCCATTAGTTTCTCCTTTAAGCTAGGGGAGTAGGGGTTGAACCTACACATCAACATCCAGAGTGTTGCGCTCTGCCATTGAGCTATCCCCCAGTATTTTGGGTTATAGGGGTACTCCCCTATAGGCGGGTGCGGATGGATTTGAACCACCAAACTTTCGGGTCCAAGGCCCGACGTGCTGCCATTACACTACGCACCTGTAGGCTGATCTGGATGGACTCGAACCATCGACCATGCGGTTAACGGCCGCGCGCTCTGCCACTGAGCTACAGACCAATATAGGCACGGAAGGCAGGAATTGAACCCACAACGACTGATTTTGGAGATCAGCGCTCTTCCAGGTTGAGCTACTTCCGCGCAACTATAGTGGACTCCGGGAGATTTGAACTCCCACCTATACGCGTCCTAGGCGCGTTGCCTCTACCGTTGGGCTACGAGTCCATGAGTATCCCCGGCTGGATTCGAACCAGCGACCACTGGGTTAGAACTCCAACGCTCTAAGTCCGCTGAGCTACGGGGACATATAGGCGGAGAGTGTACGAGTTGAACGTACAAGGCTATTTAGGCTCGGCAATTTTCAAGAATGCTTCCGTCGCCAATCGGATTGACTCTCCATAAGGACTACGCTTCGGCTCGCGAGCTTGCCGAGCAAGACGACGCCCTTATAATCCCAATACATAGGTATCTGCGGCGGGACTCAAACCCGCGGTCTCTGGGTTGAAAGCCCAGTGTCCTAGTCGCTAGACGACGCAGACATAAGGACTACGCTTCGGCTCGCGAGCTTGCCGAGCAAGACGACGCCCTTATAATCCCAAAACAAAGGCGGAAGGCGCAAGATTCGGACTTGCAAGGCTTGTTAGGCTCGACCCCTTAGCGGGGGGCTACCGTCACCAATCGGTTTGGCCTTCCATATAGGGGAGTACCCCTATGACCCAAATACAGACGGGATGTAGGAGCGTCGATCTCCTTACCTCTCGGTTGACAGCCGAGCGCTCTAGCCAATCGTGAGCTAACACCCCAAGTACATAGTATCTCCGATAGGATTTGAACCTACGCCGCGTGGCTTAAGAGGCCACCGCTCTGGCCGCTGAGCTACGGAGATATATAGTAAGGAGCGGGTAACCTGACTCGAACAGGCGTTTTCTGCTTGGAGGGCAGTAGTAATTCCTCTATACTATACCCGCAAAGTGCCGCCAGCAGGCATCGAACCTGCGCTACTTGGTCTTCAGTCAAGCGCTCTACCGACTGAGCTACAGCGGCAATAGGTATGCGCGGCTGGATTTGAACCAGCGATCACTTGCGCCCAAAGCAAGGGTGTTAAGCCATACTGCACTACGCGCATATGCAAGCTGCTTAGTGGAGTCGAACCACTGACATCTGCGTTACAAGGGCAGCGCTCTACCGACATGAGCTAAAGCAGCGCGATTCAGTTGTTAATGTACTACTACTAATGGAATCGCGGTGAATCGAACACCGATCTTGCGGTTGCAGGCCGCAGGTAATCCCTTTATACGACGACCCCATATTAGGGCGGTCAGCAGAAGTCGAATCTGCAACGACAGGGGCCACATCCCTGCGCTCTGCCAATTGAGCTATGATCGCCATACAGTGGGATTGACAGGGATCGAACCTGCAACGTGTAGATTAAAAGTCTACTGCGCTACCATTGCGCCACAATCCCATAGGTGGGAGTACTTGGACTCGAACCAAGATTGCCGTTTTATAAGAGCGGATTCCGATACCTTTGAAAGATACTCCCGTTTAGTATCACCGCTTAGACTCGAACTAAGATAGCTGCCTTATCGGGACAGTGCGCTATACCGTTACGCCACAGTGATATAGGTGCACCCACTAGGATTTGAACCCAGAATAATCAGTGTGTAGAACTGATGCCCTTACCGTTGGACGATGGGTGCTTAGTGACTGTTACTATATCACATGGATATGCTTTTGTCAATAGCTTTTTTTGCATGTTTTGTATGCAGTTTTTCCATTTTCAGCATTATCTCATGTTCGTAGTTGTTACCGATGGCCCCTAGCACATTCCATAGCGCTACTTCTACGCACATGTAATGGCTAAGACTTTCACTGGTCCAGTCATCCTGTACCCATAGCGCATGATTAACTATGTACATGATGGATTCTAGGCCGGGTCGATACTGCTTGATATCGTTAGCTTTGTACTGGTAGTCGCGCCCCAGGGCAGTAATAAGCATGATCGCGCAGTCGGCTAGCTCAGCCTCAATGCGTTCCTGGCGCTCGCGGTTGCGCTTGTACCTGGGGTTTAGGCGCAGCCATGCGTCCAGGGCCTCGGCAGCTTCCGTGACGGCAAAGCGTAGGGCATCCATTGGGCAGGGTGTAGTCCAGCCGTAGGGTTCCATGCTGTCGCGGAAGGACCAGACGGCAGTGTGTAAGTGCTGTAGGTCAGTCGTAGTTACCATAATATTTATCAGTAATAGCTAGGAATTCCATTGGTATGTTGTTGTGCCAATAACTCTTGTCTTCCGGTATAGCAACAGCGTAATCATCCGGTGGGATAACCATAATTACATTTTGGCCTATTGTGTACTCTATACCGGGCCAGCGTAGCGTGTATTCATATAGGTCCGTACGCGCTAATTTTATCTGGACTGCATTATCCAGAATTTCTGTTATTGTACCAGAACGTATAATACAGTAGTCCTTATTGAGTAAGACATGCTTGCTGTAGCGTTGTAGGTCAGTAGTAGTTATCATTCAGCTGTTCCATACTTGATATCATAAGCAAAGCTACCTGTCATCTTGCATGTTGCACCATCCAAGAATATTAATGTTACGCATAAGCTATCATCCATATCTACGCTAGATACAATACGATTAGCGAATATCGGATGGTATATGGCTTCTATATCTACTATCTGTTGGGCGTTACGTATGATGCGTGAGTCTGTGGTAATCATTTAGTTATCAGCTATAGTTCCAGTATTTGTAAATAAAACCACACTTTCTTGATCAACGCGCTGGCTGTAATTTTGCCCGTAGCGCATACCCGGACATGGTACTTTCACATGCTCTATTACAGTAAAACCAAGTTGTTGTAATGTGTCCATGTGCCATTCTGTTACATATTGGATAGCACCAGAACGAATGTGGTTCTTACAGTTTAGAACCAGAACTCCACCAGTGCATAATGTACGTCGGCATTCCAGCCACGCACGCTGATGCATTTGGCGATATGCATTACTCCATTGCATAGCACCACTGTTATGCGTATGCAGCTTATGGCCTAGTGCGCATGTATACGTATGGCGTGTATATTTATCGAGTAACGTATCGGCCATGCGGTTACCATAGGCTGGGCTTGTACATATGGCATCGAAGGAGTTATCTGCGAATGGTAGATGTAAAGCATCTCCACAAATAGAATGTGATTGTGAAGCCCACTCAAACTCTATCTCAACTGCCGCGATTTGTACATCGGGCAACCAGTGTTTCAATAGGAATATTTTACCTGTCCCGGCAAATGGGTCCAGAATGCGTCGATGCCCGCGCAGCATACGCACAAATATCGGCAATAAAATATCGGTATATTTAGCGGGATGGTTCGGTCCAGCCATCTTATGCTATACAGCTTATGTATTCAGGGGTTATAGGGGAGGTTGTCCCCTATCCGTCCATTCTGCCTTGCCACTCGACTTCGATATACCACATAGGCCAGCCGTGCTCGTCATAAGCATGCATTACATTTTTCACCAGATAGATGTCGCCAACATCTGGTGGTCTACTGCGTAATACTTGCGGCATATTGGGCATTTCTTGCGGGTAGAATACGAATAGTGTGTTTGGGTTTTCGTCCATTGGATTAGCCTTTCATATAGTCTGATCAGGGTATATCTCATCAAATATCTCAATTAACTTAGCTTTAGCCATGTCCAGCTCTTCATCTGCATATTGTATATGATACTTGCGGAATAGTTCGCCAGTCCAAGCACTATCAGGCGGCTCGACTATTTTCTGGTTTCCACGTTCGGCTGTACTTGTGCCAGCGTTCACATCCACCATATACAGTATACCGGAACCAAAGTTCTCGTTAGTTGCACCAGTAACAATATAGCCATCCCAGGGGTCCTGCCAGCGCCAGCGTAAGTACAGACAGTATGGAGTGCCATTGCGTACGGTAAATCCGTAGCACTGGCTAGGGCACCACATCAGATCATCGTACCAAGTAATAGGTTCTTGCATATTATTCTACTCCTTCGTAATGCGCTCGCCATGGCTTCTCAAATGTTACCTTGACCCATACCGGACCAGCCATATGCCAGCGCTGAGCGGTACGCCAGTCCACATCTGCTACCCAGCCGTTAGTGATAACTGCATCGACTGGTGCTGTATCAATAGCCAGAAATGGTCCTTCCGGCTCATAGCCGATACGGTCCAGCCATACGCGCTGTCCGTAGTACTGGTGTTCCAGTGCTACATAACCTATGCACTCAGGACATACTGTATGGGTATTGATGTCGCGGTTAGCTACAACCTGTTCGAAGATACCTGCGTTATAATACTTGCACCAGCCCATCAATACAGCAGACAGTAGGATTACCCTAATCAGGATAGTTCTCGCCGCTTAATGCTTCCGGTACACGCTCGCCACATTTCTTATACAGGCGCAGGAGTTCATTGACCAGCGCGCGCATAAAGGGCATTGTTGAAGCCATACGCGTGATATACCAGAAGCAGTTGGCGAGATCATTCAATTTGATTTGATTGTTCATTCTTATATGCTTCTCGATTAGCAAGATGTTGTTGCAGCATGGTGTACTGCTGCTTACGCTGTTCAGCAACAGCAGGCATAATAGGCATCCATGTTCGCGCGGATGTCGCAAGTTGTCGTAAGTTCAGCATCTTAGCGACACGGTATTGCTTATAACAGCGCGGGCATAAGCACGATTCGTTACCGATTGAACTTCCCATGTAGTTGCATTCTATACAGATAAGCATTATTGTTCTTCGCTTGTTGCTTGTACAGTGTAGCCAAATGGTACTATTCCTTCAACAATGAGTTTCCAGTGTTCAACGACTGCCGACGATAATACCATTGAACCAGCAGCATTATCCAAGTTTTCTTGAGCTTTTTCCTGTAGCCATTTCCATGTATCTGCGCTGACAGTACGAAATCTATCTCTATACTGCGGATATAACATTTCTTCATATTTCACTAGAGCGAGAGGCTGATCCTCGTAACGCATCCAATGTATAATAAACTCCCACATGATAGCTCCAGCTTGAAAGCCAGTAATACCACCTTGTTCGGTCTTATTTACAGCACAGGCAGCAGCTATTGCAGTAGCGGTAATTGCATGGCAAATAGTACCGTAATCATGTTCATAATCATATATAAGATGATCCATGAATTGCAATATAGTGTTAGGGGTTTGCTCGCGCGCGTCAATATACCACTGGTCATGAACATGCATATCTTCTGTAATTGATTGTTTCATAATTGATTGTTTCATATACTATCTCCTATTAGTTCTATTATCAGTGCGATTTCCGTAGCCGCTAGCGCCCAGGTAGTCCAGTAAATAGCCTTGAATATTGCACCGATGATCGCGACTAGCCATTCCATACTAACACCTCATTGCGGCCAGCTGCGATACCATAATCGATATAGCTAGCAGTGGGTTCATGGTTAGCTATAATCTGCTGTACATGACAAGGAATAGCTACTGTAAGCATCTGTGGTGCAAGAAACTGATGGTGATACCAGTCTAGATCGACATGTGCATTGATCGATAGTAATACTACTTTATCCCCATTGAATGACATCGGTAGGCCGTAATCACAGATTAGGCCCGGTAGGGTACTAGAGATACCGCGCCAGCGCTTATACAGCAACGGGTCTATCATTAGGCACTGCCACATGGTAAGCTTAGAGAACATAGCCGACACGGTTGGCTTAGCTCCTTCACCAACCGATACAAGGCATACTGTTCTATCTGTAGTATGCCACTGGCAGTACTTTGCTACAGCATGCCATGCAGCCATACATTTGGTAATGCCGTTAGTGGTATACACTAATCCATGAGTCGCCAGCCAGCGCGTTTCTTTTTTAGATAGATATTTATCTACGTATGTAGAGATTGCGTCTACGCGTGCTGGTTCCAGCGGTAAGTCTAGTAAGTCTTGTTTTGTGTTCATCGAATAATCTGTTTGCATGTATACATTATAACATAGGTTAGTGATAATTGTCAAGTTCTGCTAGTAGTATTAATAAAGTCATTCTTTATTATCCACTAGCGCTTCTCGTAGTGACTGGCTGAAATACTTACGAATCTGCACATAGTTACCGTCGGCAATTGCTACATAACCGCGTATTTTACCGTCGGTGTCGTAGTCATCAGCCTCGCCGCGGCGTGTACGGCCTAAGCCCTGCTCCATGGTCCAGGCCGCGCGTTGGCGGAACAGCTTGCCGTCGTACTGCATACGCGCGCGTTCGTACGGATCACCTATAAAAGAGAATGGTGTCTTGGCTGCGATCAGTATACGCTCCTGTGTACCATCATAGCCCTGCCATAGACTGAATGATATACATATACTACCTTTATGCTTCTTCTTGCGCTTCTCCCAGGCTTGTACTTGCTGCTCAGTCGGTACATATGAGCCGTCTGCACCAGGCATGACGAACAAGCGATCCTGTAAGCCACGGCGTGCCAGTCGCTCGGCTAGCAGCTTGGCCTCAGTCTTGCGAGTAACTAGGATCAGTCCATGCCAATCGCGCGGACAATTCAGTATAGCCGCGGCAATCGCGTCAGCTTGTTTATCCCAAGCGCTGGCATCCTTTTCGACGCTGCCGCGTCCCATGCCGGGTACATCTAGTATATGTACTGGCCGCGTCTCCGGTGGCCACTGATTCGGCACCGCCCTAAAGTTGTAGTTCGCTAAGCCAAGCTCAGCGGCGAATGTTTCTGGATCACCGATAGTAGCCGACATCATCAGAGAGCGCGTATTATCCGGCGCACCAAGTACACGCTTGAAATCGTAACGCGCGGTAAGCGGGCGACAGATAAATGCTGGCTCGGCATGTCCATGATAGAAACCAGCCTCATTATCAGAGCGTATGAACCAGTGACTATTAGCTGAGGTACTGGCGATTGCTTCCATAGTAGAGTATATCTTGCTATTTAGATTTTCAGCCGATGAGAGCGTATTACCATTTTCTTTGCTGGGATTATCTTTGAACTTGGCGCGCAAATCAACCAGTATACTACCCATAACTTCTAGGCAATTATCTAGCCATGAAACAGCTACGTCTTCCGGCTTTTCCGCGGTACTACCGAATAGACTGAATGAGGCATCCTCTATCTCAGGAATATCGGGCAAGCCCCAGCGATCTACGGTATGCTGGCCTATGGACGTACCGACATAATTCAGGGTAATATCGCTTAGCATATGGGCTTCATCGTATACCAGCCAGTCTGGTGCAAAGTGGCGGTTGGCCACCAGCCAATAGGCATAGTTCAGTGTAGTGCGACGACTGGCGATCGCGCGATGCTTGCTGACGATGTATGGGCAGGAACCATAGTATGGGCAATCATTCATGTGCGGCTGAAATGGACAGCGCTCGGCGGTAAGCTGCCAGGGTGTATATTCAGGGTTGACACATGGGTAGTTCGAGCGCCCATAGTGGACATGGCAGTCGCGGAAAGTAGCCTGATACTGGCGCTGTAGGTTACGTGATTCGGTAAGCGCGACGACTTTATCCTCAGTAGCGGAAGCATGCGACAGCGCCATAGCCTGTGGTGACTTACCCGATCCCGTTGGCTGCTCGGTTATACTGACTACATCTACCGAGTTACCCGTAATCCACTGTAGGCTCTCGTACTGATAGGGTCGCCACTGTGCGTAGGGTAGCAAGTACAAGCGTGGATTGAGCGCGCTGGGGTCAGTGGGTGAGTACTGCATTATTTACGCTTTCCCGCGCGCAGTAGCACCAGTCCAATACCTATCCATATGCCTACGATTAGCCAGTACATTTGTAGCCCCATTTATTAAGAAACTCGTTTACTAACGCATCAGTAAGCTCTCTTGTCCATACATATTGACTATCTGTGTCACACCCTGCCGCTGCATACCATTCCGTCTTGGGATTATTGTTATATACATGTTCTACTAATTCCTCAGCCTGCTGGCGTGTAATCTCAGTTTGATCGAGTCGATAATTGACACTTTCGGGAAGCTTATCTCCTGGATGGGTGAATATATATCTAACACATATTGAATGTTTAGTCATATTATATATCCTTATCATCATTCCAATGGATAATTATGGAAGATGCTGCAAGCCCAAATATAAAACATGAGCCAAGTGATACTACTAGCCTAGGCAGAATCATCCATACTGTATTTATGTCTGAGAGTACAAGCCACCAGCTTGATGCATATGCTGCACCGACCAAAAACGCGAGTGTGTATTTTATTTCAGTTATCATCATATAGTTGTTTCCTTTCTCACTGTATCATCCCCAACCGCCTTCTCTACTGCGAGCTACTAATGGGTTAACCCAAGCGTTATCTACCAGATTTATCCACTTATGGCAGTAGCCACAGCTTGAACAGGTGAATCCTGGCACGCTCCAATATAATCTACCGCTCCTATTCATGATATCGGTACCTAGCAGCACACTTGGCCGAGCATCAATAACAATGCTCCAGGCATGACATGCACTGCAATAATAGTCCTCTATTGTAACATTGGACCATGATTGAAATGCACTGCTGCCGACTAACTGAATATTAGGCGCGTCGGATACCATACTAGCGCGCATGTAATATAGTGTATCTATAAAATCTTGACTTTGCAATCTAATTTATTCTATTCTCGCGCCTCTTAAGTGCTGCGCGTGTCCTATTAATTAACCACCCGTTGCCATCTATAGCACGCTCATGTAAATAAATGCTAGTTAACCAGTTAGTACCTATAGGTATAGCATTTATTTTCACAGTTTGCTCACGACATCCAAGATAGTTGCGAATACCACGTGCATTCAACGCATCATGCATGGCTTTTACACGGTTGTTACGAGCATCCAGCACTTCCTGCACAGTCATAGGCACATCGGGTGTTGCATAAATTGCATCTACTATAGCATCATCAAGCTCATCATCAGTTGCATCATGATTACCGATGAACCAGACTTCTCCTTTGATACTCTCGCCGTCTACCTCGGTATCATGTTTGCCCAGATCGCCGGTGATGCGTTTCTTTTCTGGTGTGTAAACTGCCGCAGTCAAATCCAACGCAACTATTTCACTTGTATAGCTAAATGTAACGGGCTTACGGTCTAGTACCTCCGCGCGCCAACCAGCGTCGATAAACATCACTACCGTGCCGTCCATTTGCGGTAGGCGCAAGTACAAATCACTCGATATCCTACGTGCTAACGCGCGTGCCCTGTCTTCGCTAACTGTAATCATTACAACAGGACTAACATACTCGACGTACCATTCGACGCGCTCCATGTACTTTGCTACGCGTCTACCCAAGCAGTCCTCACATGTGCGGTACTTATGACAGTACAGTTTGGTTACATACCAGCCGCCGTTGTTGCCGAACATGTGCTTGCACCTGCCACAAACGGCCTCTGGTTCTTCGGTTGGGA
>Ga0316626_10000401_pt1 | contig 16543 bp, 10 predicted proteins | sample OWC_Aug_T1_C1_D5_FD_207656 | JGI IMG/M metagenome (GOLD analysis project Ga0316626, IMG submission 207656) | Wetland soil microbial communities from Old Woman Creek delta, Ohio, United States - OWC_Aug_T1_C1_D5_A | ecosystem: Environmental > Terrestrial > Soil > Wetlands | place: USA: Ohio...
CAGGGAGGTCGTGAGCTCGCTCGACCTGGTGCCAGGCGATATTGTCTTTCTGGAGGCCGGCAACTTCATTCCGGCGGACATTCGCCTGCTGGAGGCTGTGAACCTGCGCATCGAGGAGGCCTCGCTGACTGGCGAGTCGCTCGCCGTGCAGAAGAACGCTGCCACCGTGCTCCAGAAGCGGATACCCCTCGGCGATCGGAAGAACACCGCGTTCATGGGCACGCTCGTTGCCTATGGCCGCGGCCGGGGCGTCGTCACCAGCACGGGCATGAACACCCAACTGGGTCTCATCGCCTCGATGCTGCAAAGTGTCGAGGTGGAGGTGACACCGCTTCAGCGGCGGCTCGATCAGCTCGGTCGATCCCTCAGCATCGGGGCACTGCTCCTGGTCGCGGTCGTTTTCGTCACCGCCCTGGTTAACTCCACGGACATAAGTGGGCTGACGTCGGGCCCGCTTGCCTACTTCCGGGAGTATGCGGAGGAGGTCACCGACGTCTTTATCATCGCGATCAGTCTCGCCATCGCCGCAGTTCCGGAGGGCCTGCCGGCCGTGGTGACGATCAGCCTCGCCCTCGGGATGCGCGAGATGATCCTTCGTCACGCGCTGATTCGCAAGCTCTCATCGGTGGAAACCCTCGGCTCGGCCACAGTGATCTGTTCTGACAAGACCGGCACGCTCACACAGAATGAGATGACCATCACGCGCATGTGGGTGGACGGGCAGTTCATCGAAGTGACGGGCACGGGCTACGTGCCTCAAGGCGAGTTTCGCATCGACGGCCGCACGGTGAAGATTTCGGAGTATCCCGGCGTCCTGACAGCGTTGTGGGTTGGCGTGCTCAACAACGACGCGGACCTCGAGATCACGGGCGAAGCCGAGAGCGGGCATACCTATCGCATCGTGGGCGACCCCACCGAGGGCGCCATGCTCGTTGCCGCGGCGAAGGCCGGTCGGCTTCCGGTTGACATCAAGGAGGCCTATCCGCGCGAGAACGAGGTTCCGTTCGACTCTGAGCGCAAGCGCATGGTCACCGTGCATATCGCCGAGGCGCCCACCACAGGCGACCTCTCGCCACTCTCAAGTGAGCAGCACGAGGGCTGGGGCGTGGTCACGATGAAGGGCGCTCCCGATATCGTGCTCAACATGTGTACGCACTACCAGGATATGAACGATGAGACAGAGGTGCTTACGCAGGAGATGCGTGAGCGAATCCTGCACGCTAACGACGTGATGACGAAGGACGCCCTCCGTGTGCTGGCAGTCGCGTTCCGCGCCGCGTCGGATGTGCCTCACGGCGCCGGCGATATCGTGGCCGAGGAACTGGAGCAGGACCTTGTGTTCGTCGGGCTGCTGGGGATGATCGATCCGCCGCGGACCGAGGTGGGGCCGGCACTTGTTCAGGCCCGCCACGCCGGGATTCGCACAGTGATGATCACGGGCGACTATCCCAACACGGCACGCGCAATCGCCGATTCGATTGGCCTGCTTCAGGAGGGACATGGCGTTGCCACGGGGGCGGAACTCGACCAGCTGAGCGACGAACAGCTGAGAGACCGCATCGCAACCACCGACGTGTTTGCGCGCGTCTCGCCGGAGCACAAGATGCGCATCGTGGATGCGCTGCAGGCGAACGATCAGGTCGTCGCCATGACCGGCGACGGCGTCAACGACGCGCCCGCCATCAAGCGCGCGGACATCGGCGTCGCCATGGGCATCACCGGAACCGATGTTGCGAAGGAGACGGCCGACATGGTGCTCACGGACGACAACTATGCCAGCATTGTCGCCGCCGTCGAGCAGGGTCGCGTCATCTACAGCAACATCCGCAAGTTCGTGTTCTTCCTTCTGTCTTCCAATGTCGCCGAGATCATGATCATCTTCCTGGCGACGCTCGCCGGCCTGCCTGCCCCGCTCACTGCCATCCAGTTGCTGTGGCTCAACCTGATCACGGACGGAGCGCCGGCCCTGGCGCTCGCCATGGAAAAGGGCGATCCAGACATCATGGATCGCAAGCCGCGCCACAAGACTGAGCCCATCGTCAACCGCAGCATGGGGATTGGCATCGCTGTGCAGACGATTGCACAGACCATCGCCGTGTTGACCGCATTCGCCCTCGGGCTGATCTGGCATCTCAGGGCGGGCACCGGCCTGGAGCCGGGTCTCAGTGCCCTGCAGGGCTTGCTCCAATATGACTTCCGAGGCGTGGACGTGCAGAGCGCCGAAACGATGGCCTTCGCCACTCTGTCACTTTGTGAGCTGTTCCGCGCCTACACGGTCCGATCTGAGCGCGCTTCTCTGTTCCGCATTGGCATATTCTCGAACCGATACATGCAGTACGCGGTCGGCTTGTCCGCCGCGCTGCTGATGCTCGTGTGCTCGGTGCCGTTCTTGCAGCCCATCTTCAACACGCACTTCCTGGCACCTCGCGAGTGGGCAGTCGTGATTGGACTGGCGCTCATCCCGGCCGCGGCGGAAGAACTCACCAAGCTTTCTCTGCGTCTCTCGGAACGAACCAAGGCCTAGGGTCATTTTCAGAAGCCGCGCTGCGGGCACCACGACCCCGGGCGCCTCGTCGCCGAAGATGCGGTGGATACCGCGTGCGGAGCGCATGCTATACTGCAACCGCCCCGCTTCACTCAGACACGCTTCCACGGAGGCAAACGAGGACCGCATGCCAGCCTCAACCTTAGCCCAGAAGCTGAAATTGCAGCCAGGCATGCAGGCGTGCGTGCATCATCCGCCGGCGGGCTACATCCAGAAGCTCGCGGCACCGCGCACGGTGAAAGTGGATTCCGACCTGCGGCACGGCCCGTTCGACTGGTTGCAGGTCTTCGTGCGGGATCAAGCAGATCTCAAAACCGTAGCGCCGCGCCTCAAATCTGCGCTCAAACCGCAGAGCTTGCCTTGGATTGCGTACCCGAAGGGCGCCTCCGGGATCCAGACCGATCTGACCCGCGACAAGGGATGGGAGGCGCTGAAGCCTCCTGACCTCAAATGGGTGACACTCATCTCGGTTGACGAAGCGTGGAGCGCGTTCGCCCTCAGACCCTACAAACCTGGGGAGAAGCGACAATCCTTCCGCTGAGGCGCTTGCTGCCGCTCGCGCTGATGGCCGCGGTTGTGCCGCTGGCTTTCGGCGACATCGTCCGACACCACAAGGATTTCTACAACGAACTCTGGGCGCCAGCGTTTCTCGTCGTGCACGGCGAGAGCGCGTACGCCACGGCCTCGCTGGGCACCCCGCTTCCAGCGGTGTGGCTGCCGATGACCATCGGCGGATTCGCGCCCCTGGGCCTCCTCTCCGAGGAACTGGCGACAACAGTCTGGTTCTGGTTCAGCGTGGCCTCCGTGGCAGCGCTTGTATACTTGAGCGTCGGCGCATCGCCGCCACTGTACGTCGTCGTTGGCACCGGGCTGCTCGCGTACTTCTTCCCAGCCACGCTCAATCACTTTCTTCTCGGCCAGTACTCCCTGCAGGCAGCGCTTTTCCTGCTGCTGGCGGCCAACGCAATCCAGCAGCGCCGGGAGTGGCTGGCCGCGTTCCTGCTGTCGCTCGGCAGCGGCAAACCGCAGCTGGCCGCGTTGGCCGCGCTCGGATTGGGCCTGTTCGTATTTGGCCACGCTGGGCCGAAAGGTACTTTCAGGTTCATCGCCAAGGCGGTCGCCGCTGCTCTGATTCTCAGCCTGCCGGTCTTCCTCGCCAGCCCGGACTGGTTCAACGATTACCTCGCCGGCTGGGCGCGAAATCCATCATGGATGCATCCCTCAGCATTCGTGCTGCTTCGCAGCCGTCTCGGCATCGCTGGCATCGCACTCTGGGCGTGCCTGGCGGCGATCTTGGTCATCGTTCTGGTCAGGCTGTGGCGGAACCACCCGGCAAACGTTGCCATGTACTGGACATTGGCGGTCACTGCCCTCATTACACCGTACGTTTGGAGTTGGGACTTCGTGATCGTCCTCCCGTTGTGGGTCTTTGCGATGGCCAAGGCGGACTGGCGCGGGCAGTTGCTGCTGCTTGCAGCTTACCTGATAGGATGGGCAGGCATGGCAGCCGTGCAGCTCTTCGGCGAGGGTGGAAACGTGCTGTACTGGTGGGTGCCGTGGTGGTTCGTCGGCGCGGTCCTGCTCGCTGCAATGCTTGCACGGAGGGCTCAACGCCGGGCGCGGATGGGAGCCGTCGGCGGATGAGGCTGGCGCCCCGTCACGTTAGGAGCCGTGTGAGTCTATGCTCCGTTGCACGGTCTTGAAGGACAGCCCGCAGATGTTGAGGGGACGAACACCTCGGGTAGTCTGCACGGAGATTGAGCGGCGCGGAGGGCCAGACGGCAGGCCGCCCCGAGCACGATCACTCTGAAGCGCCAGCGAGGGACTCACCGCGCCAATCAAGGCCAGGCTTGGGGAAACACTGATTCGATTCGCATTGGCGGCGGTACCTGGACCGCGCACGCGGGGCATGTCAGCGCAGCTCACTATCGTGTACGAGAGGAGGCATGCGCTTCCCCGTTTGCTCCGCAGCACCGCGCGGAAATGTCCCTGGCCATCCAAGATCCTCATCCGTTCGGAATGTGCGTCGAAGATGGCCTTGCCATCGCGCTCGCACGCGCTGCGGTCTCTGGCGGAGCGGATTGCCCCTGCCATGGCGGCTGGATGAGCGCCGCTGGGACGATTCTCAACGGTTGCGCCGTGGGAACTGGGCAGGCATCCGCCAGCCCTGACTCAAAGAAAAAGGAGTGCGGGTGATCCGCACTCCGTCTTTGCCCCGGGCGCATCGTTTGCCGCAAATCACTTGAGCATTTCGCGAAGCACCGTGTGCAGAATGCCGCCGTTGCGATAGTAAACCACTTCGGTGGGCGTATTGAGAAGCGCGGTGACCTTGAACTCGGTGGGCTTGCTTCTGCCTCGTCGCGCCCGCACGGTGAGCGTGCTGAGCGGCTTGATGTCATCGGTCAAGCCCTCGATATCGAACACCTCACTCCCGTCAAGGCCGAGAGTGGCTGCGCTCTGCCCATCCTCGAACTTGAGCGGCAACACACCCATGCCGACCAGGTTGGAGCGGTGGATGCGCTCGAAGGAGACGGCCAGAACAGCCCTGACGCCAAGCATGCCTGGGCCCTTGGCGGCCCAGTCGCGGCTCGAGCCCTGTCCGTAGTCCTTGCCAGCCAGAACGATCGTGGGCACGGCTTCCTGTTTGTACATCTGCGCGGCGTCGAAGATGGTCGTTTCCTCAACCTCCTTGCCGAAGTGCCTGGTCCAAGGTCCCTCTCTCGGCGCGACCATGAGGTTATGCAGACGGATATTCGCGAAGGTCCCCCGTTCCATCACCAGATCATTTCCCCGCCTCGAGCCGTAGGAGTTGAAATCCTTGGGTTTGATGCCACGCTCTTGCAGGTATTTCCCAGCCGGGCTGTCCGCGGCGATGTTGCCGGCCGGGGAGATGTGATCGGTGCTGATCGAATCTCCAAACATGCAGAGGACGCGCGCGCCTTTGAGCTCACCAATCGTAGGTGCGCTCTTGCCCAGCGTTTGGAAGAACGGTGGATGATGAATGTATGTTGAAAGCGGATCCCATTCATACAGGTCGGTGCCGGGCACCTGGATGCCCTTCCAAAGGTCAGAGCCCTCGAACACCACGCCGTAGCGATCCTGGAACTGCGACGAGGCCACGTTCCGCGAGACAGCCTCAGCGATCTCCTCCTGGCTCGGCCAGAGGTCGCGAAGATAGACAGGCTGGCCATCGCTGCCGGAAGCGAGCGGTTCCTTGTCCAGATTGATATCGACGCGGCCCGCCAAAGCAAACGCCACCACCAGCGGCGGCGAGGCGAGATAGCTGGCTTTGACCAACGGGTTGATCCGGCCCTCGAAGTTGCGGTTCCCGGAGAGCACGGCAGCAGCAACGAGGTCCTTGCTCGCGATCGCCTTGGCCACCTCGGCGGGCAGCGGGCCGCTGTTGCCGATGCAGGTGGTGCAGCCATAGGCAACGACGTTGAAGCCCAGCTCCGAGAGCGGCTCGAGGAGTTCGGCTTTCTTGAGATACTCGGTGACAACGCGGGAGCCTGGTGCGAGGCTCGTCTTCACGTAAGGCGGAACGGTCAGCCCCTTCTCCCGCGCCTTCTTCGCAAGCAGTCCGGCCGCCACCATGACGGACGGGTTGCTGGTGTTTGTGCAGGAGGTGATGGCGGCGATGACAAGCACACCGTGCTTGACCTTGATCGACCCGCCGTTGGTTCCAACCGTGGCCGTCACGTCCAGAGCCGATGGGTCAAGACCGCAGCCCTGCTCACCGGTTGGCGCCACCAGGCTGAACTGAAATGCTTCTTTCATCCCAGAGACCGGCACACGGTCCTGCGGCCGCTTCGGTCCGGCAAGTGAAGGCACCACACTGCCCAGATCGAGTTCGATCGTGTCGGAAAACTCCGGATCTGGTGTGGAACCATCGCGGAACAAGCCCTGCGCGTGGCAATATGCCTCGACACGGTCCACCAGGTCCGCGGGGCGGCCGCTAAGCCGCAGATAGCGCAGGGTTTGCTCATCAACGGGGAAATAGCCACACGTGGCGCCGTACTCGGGAGCCATGTTGGCGATCGTTGCCCGGTCGGCGACGGTCATCGCATCCAGACCCCGCCCGTAGAACTCGACGAACTTGTCGACGACGCCCTTCTTCCGGAGCATCTGTGTGACGGTCAGGACCACGTCAGTGGCCGTCACTCCCTCTTGGAGCTGTCCGTGGAGCCTGAAGCCCACAACATCCGGGAGCAGCATATCCAGGGGCTGCCCCAGCATGACGGCTTCCGCCTCGATGCCGCCCACCCCCCAGCCGAGGACGCCCAAGCCGTTCACCATCGTCGTGTGCGAGTCAGTTCCTACCAGCGTGTCCGGGAAGGCCACCAGTTCGGAGTCCTCGAGCTTTGCCGTGACGACCTGTGAGAGGTATTCGAGGTTCACCTGGTGCACGATGCCGGTCATCGGTGGCACGACCCGAAAGTTGCTGAAGGCCTTTTGGCCCCACTTGAGGAACTCGTAGCGCTCCCGATTCCGCTGGAACTCCATTTCGGTGTTGCGCTGCAACGCGTCGGCCGTCGCGAAGAAGTCCACCTGGATCGAATGATCGATGACCAGGTCCACTGGTACGAGCGGATTGATCTTCTTGGGATCGCCGCCCAGCCGCGCCATGGCGGCACGCATAGCCGCGAGATCCACTACAGCAGGCACGCCTGTGAAGTCCTGCATCACGACCCGACCCGGCAGGAACGGCATGCCCGGCCGCTCGCGTTTCGGCTTGGGGGACCACGCGGCGATGTGCTTCACGTCCTGCTTCGTGATGGTGCGCTCGTCGCACTGGCGCAGTGCGGACTCCAGCACGATGCGCATGGAAAACGGCATCCGCTTCAGGTCGGTCAGCCCGGATTTCTCCAGAGCGTCCAGCCGGTAGAAGGCGTAGCTCTTGCTCCCCGCTTTGAGAATGTCGCGTGCACCAAACAGGTCAGTCATGCGGTACTCCTTTGGCGATGAGATACGCGGCGGCGCGTGCCCGCTCGCGTCGACTCACCACAAAGTCACGAAAGATACAAAGGAGCGCCTTTGATACCCTTGGGGTCCCTGTGGTGAGCTTTACCTCTGCAGCTCGTTTTTCAGGGCGGTTACCATTGTATCGCGTTCCTGCGGCGGCAAAAAGGCCGCGCGTGCCGCCGCGACCACCCGCTCCTTCAGGACATCCATTGGAACCTTCAGGTCCTCGCAGACCGCCTGGTATTCGCGCGAGAGCGTGATACGCGAGATACTGGGGTCGTCGGTATTGATCGTCACGTCAAGGCCGGCTTCGATCATGCTCGGCAGTGGGTGCTCCATCAGAGACGGCACGACACCCGACTGGTAGTTGCTCGTCACACAGACCTCGAAAGTGACGCCGCGTTCCCTGGCCAGGGCCACCACGCTGGGATCCTGCATCACTCTTACGCCGTGGCCGATGCGGTCAGTGTCGATCTGCTCGATGGCCCGGCGGACGTTATCAGCCGGACCCCACTCGCCGGCGTGCACGCTTAGCCGCAGGCCAGCCTGCCGCGCCTCTTTGAAGATTCCAATGAACGGTTTGCAGTCGAATTCGGCCTCGTTGCCCGCCAGGTCAAGACCAACCACGCCTCGCGACATGCTGTCCACTGCCAGCGCGGCAACTTGCTCGGCCAGCTCGGGGCTCTCGTGCCGGTTCACGGACGCCAGCAGGTTGACCTTGATGCCATACTGCTTCGCCGCTTCCTGGGTGCTTGTGATGACCCAGTCCATCACTTCGCGCATGGGGAAATCTTCCATTCGACTGAGGGCAACGGGCGTGAAGCGCAGCTCGAGGTAACGGACATTGTCCCGCGCCGCATCTTCCACCGCCTCGCTGGTCACGCGCCGTATCACCTCGGGCGAGCGGTAGAAGAGACGCAGCGTCCTGAATTTCTCGAGGAAGTTGTTGAAAGTCAGCGGATCGGCATCCTGCACCTGAACCAGCCCGCTCAGGTCCACGATGCTGTCCGGCACCGTCAGGGCATGCTGCTGCGCGATCTCCTTGATGGTGGCAAGACGGAGTGAGCCCTCCAGGTGACGGTGAAGTTCCACCTTGGCCATCCTCTGGTACTGGTTGATGGGCTGAGTCTTCGATTCCAATGCGGCCTCTAGTGCTTCTCGCCCCTGACCTCGGCTGCGCTGGGCGGGACCGGCCCCCAAGGAGGGTTCTAAGGATTAGTGCCTGCGGCGCCGGCGCTTCTTTCCACCACCTTCTGTGCTGTTCGCGGCGGCGACGGCCTCCGGCTCGGATTCCTCCGAGACATCCACCGGCGTGATCTCCACACGCCGCGGACGGGCAGCGAAAGCCCGGCTTATCACAAGGCCACGGATATCTTCCAGGAGTTGCTGGAACATCTCCGAGGCCTGTCCTTTGTATTGTACCAGCGGGTCGCGCTGAGCATAGGCTTCGAGGCCGACCGAGACGCGCAGCGCCTCCACCTTTGTGAGGTAATCCACCCACAGCTCTGTGACGGCGCCCAGCAGCAACTGACGATGCACCTCGTTCAGCACGTACCGGCCGATCGATTCGATCAATGTCTCGCGGTCAGCTTCCACCAGGCTCGCGCTGGGGTCATTGAGGCGTTCCGCTCCGAACGCCGTCCGCGCCGCCGGTCCAAAATCCGCGAGGCGTGAGGCGTTCTGACTGATGCGGGCAAACTCGGCCTGACCGAACGCGATCCGCAACGCGGTCTGCGCGGCTTCAAGATGGGCAAGGATCTCATCGGTCACCTGCTCGCCATCGCGATCCTCCAGCAGCCTTGCGGCCAGGAACACATAGCTGAAGCGGGCAAACACCTGCCGCACCTGTCGGTGCGTGCGCTGATCGAAGACCGTACGCGCACCTTGCGAGAGTGAGAGAAGCAGCCGCAGCCGGCCCGAGTCGTCCGAAGCAGATTCGCGCTGCAGCAGCAGATCCGTGTCCCGCTCGATCTGCTCTCCCAGGCGCTCGCGGCGCCGCTCGATTGCCTGATGCGCGGACTCGGTGATGATGCGCTCCAGTTCATCCGCATCGGTGGGCAGCGGTGGCGAAAGCGGCAGCGCCTCTCCGATCCGGTTCTGGATGGCAGCGATCAGGCGCGCCGCATTGAGGACCGTCAGCTGTTCCGCTGCGGCGGCCTGCAGACCAGCCTTGGCCTTCTGAGGCTCCTCCTCCAGCAGCCGCATCATCTCACTGCCTGCCCGCAATTGGAGGTGAACGAGCGCGTTGACCTCCTCCATGAGCTTCTGCGCACGAGGCTTCTCCTCCATGGATCGGAGCACATCGAAGTACGCATCCAGCGAGTCGGCGCGGTCTTTGATCTGCGCGTCGAGGCCCCCTCCGGATCGTTCGATGAGCGATTCAACGCTGGCTGCAAGATGCTGCGACTCCGCCTCGATGGCCGCGCGCACGATCTCCAACGTTCCCTGCCGCACGTCTGGCTTCTTTGCCAGCTCCTTCAAAATCAGCAGAAGACCGTACGTGGGGAACAGCCGTCCTGCGGATTCGAGCGGCGGCTGGATCTGATCGAGCCAGGCGATCAAGCGCCACGGGCCCTCTTCGTCTGCCAGGCCCATCTCCACGCGCCGGGTTACCTCCGACTCCAGCATCTCGGCGAGATCTTCGCTCAGGTCCTCCTTGACGAAGATGCGGTCGCGCTGCGAGTAGATCTGCGCGCGCTGCTTGTTCAGCACATCGTCGTACTCAAGGAGATGCTTGCGCACGTCGAAGTTGGCGCCCTCCACCCTGTGCTGCGATGACTCGATGATGTTTCCTACGAGTCGCACTTCGAGCGGGAGCGCATCATCCACTTTGAGCCGCTCCATCATGCCGCTCACCTGTGCACCCCCGAACAGGCGCATCAGGTCATCCTCCAACGAGAGGTAGAAGCGCGAGGAGCCAGGATCGCCTTGTCGTGCACTTCGTCCCCGCAGCTGGTTGTCTATTCGGCGCGCCTCGTGGCGCTCCGATCCGATCACGTGCAGGCCCCCAAGCGCCTTCACGCGTTCCATGTCCTCGAAATACTGAAGGAAAAGCTTCACCTCGGCATCGTAGATGCCGAACTCCGATGGATCGATCTTGAGGATGGCCTGGCGGCGCTCCTCGAGTGTCATGTCGTAGGGGTCTGTGTAGCCGGCCCTCCGCAGCACGCGGTTCGCGGCGGAGATGACCTCCTCGGCAACCTCCCCGCCCAACTTGATATCCACGCCGCGGCCGGCCATGTTGGTTGCGATCGTCACAGCGCCGAATGCTCCGGCGCCAGCGATGATCTGCGATTCTTCCGTGTGCTTCCGTGCGTTCAGGACCTGGTGGGGCACGCCGGCCTGCATGGCCCCCTTCAGCCGCGCCGCCGCGTCTTCGGGCAGCCGCAGGACCTCGAGGAGTGTGGCGAGGTTCTCCGGGTCATCCAGGCTGATGCCCGACATGCCGAAGGTGGCCCCGAACTTGCGCAGCGCGTCCGGTGTGATCTTCTCCAGCGGTTCATTGAAGGGCTGCAGCTCCGGGATCAATCTTCCATCGTCCTCGATGCTGTTGGCGTGGACGAAGCGGTATCGCACCAGCGCCAACTGCAGCAGCCGTCTTACAGGCTCGGCCTTCAGCCGATTGGAGAGCCGTTCTGACGACTCGACAGACGAAGTGCCGACGAGCATCGGTCGCCCTCGAACATGCTCCCGCACGATCTCCGTAACGATGGATCGCAGCTTGGATTCGGCAGTCCGGTAGATGACGTCCGGGTAGTCCTTTCGCCGGAAGAACACGGGCTCGCGTTCAGGGTCACTCGGTCGGGCAAAATACGAAAAACTATAGCCCTCTTCGTCCTTGGCCTTGACCTCCAGCAGTTCGCCGCTCTTGCCGTACGCCTGAAACTCGAGATTGGTCGGAATGGAGGCCACCTCGAGCTTGTAGATCTTGTGGAATTCTTCGGCCTCGGTGAGGGCCGTGCCCGTCATGCCCGCCAACTTCTTGTACATGCGGAAGTAGTTCTGCAGCGTTATGGTGGCGTACGTTACGTTCTCGGGCTCGACCTTCACGCCCTCTTTGGCCTCCACCGCCTGGTGAAGCCCGTCGCTCCACCGGCGCCCCGGCATAAGCCGGCCGGTGAACTCGTCGACGATGATCACCTTCCCAGCCTGGACCAGGTAATCCTTGTTGCGCCGGAAGAGGAACTGCGCGCGCAGCGCCTGCTCGAGATAGCCCGTCAGCCGCGCCTGTTCAGGAGTCACGTCCTCCGGTCGGTCGGGGTCGAGCAGCGATTGGCCGAGCATCTGCTCGACATGCGCAACACCCACCTCACTCAGGCTGACATTTCGGTCCTTCTCGTTGACCGTGTAGTCCTCGAGCTTAAGCTGCTTGACGATCTGCGCCATGCGCCCATACCATTCCAAGTCCCCGGAAGCAGGGCCAGAGATGATCAGCGGCGTGCGCGCTTCATCGATCAGGACGTTGTCGACCTCGTCCACGATGGCATAGTAGTGCCCGCGCTGGACGCGATCGTTCAGCCGCATGGTCATGTTGTCGCGCAGGTAATCAAAGCCGAACTCGGAGTTCGTGCCGTAGGTGATGTCGGCGGCATAGGCCTCGACACGATCGACCATGCGCAGATGATGCTGGTCTTCGTGCGGCGACTCGCGCTCAGGATCGACCAGGAATGCCTTCTTGCCATTCTCGGTGACGGCGGCCATTTGCAGCACACCTACGCTCATTCCAAGGGCGCGAAAGACCGGGCCCATCCAACGCGCATCTCGGCGCGCTAGGTAGTCGTTGACAGTAATCAGATGGACGCCTCGGCCCGCCAGTGCGTTGAGGTAGAGCGGGAGGGTTGCCACCAGTGTCTTCCCTTCGCCCGTCCGCATTTCCGCGATGGCCCCGCGATGGAGGACCACTCCACCCAGCAGCTGCACGTCATAGTGACGAAGGCCGATGGTGCGCTTGGAGGCCTCTCTTACGGCCGCGAAGGCCTCCGGAAGGATCTCGTCGAGCGCCTGCTGGACGACACCGTAGTGCGCCGCCTCGGCAGCCGCATCGCCGTCTTCCTCTGCCGCAGGCAATCGCGAGCGGAATTCCTCCGTCTTGGCGCGGAGGGCCTCGTCGGAGTACTTCTCAAATTCGGGTTCAATGGCGTTGATTCTTTCGACGAACTCGCCGTACTGTTCGACCGATTTGCGCGCCGGATCCCCGCCAAAGAGCTTGACGAAATTCTGCAGCATAGATTGTGCCTCTCGAAAACTCGATTATATCAGGGCGGCTTTGAGACGCGGCAGCGGCCGGCAGCGCGCGGCCGCGCAATCACAGCAGCGGCTTCAAGGCACGACGCCTTGAGCCCCCTGGGTGCGGACGCTGGCGGATTCTTTAGTAGCCTACGCGGTCAGGAACGGAGTCAGCCCGCGCAATGACAAAGAGGCGGCCCCATTCCCGGTTACCTTCCGCCTCGATGCATGTCTGCAGAACCACCGCGCCCGGCTGCGTGTACATTTCGCCTGCAAGTTCGGAGCTGGTAAGCAATTGGCGAGTGTCCAGATCAATGAAATCGCTGTATGGGCTCTCCGGCTTCAGGGCCTGGAAACGGCGAGCGTGTGTGACGGTGAGGTATTGCAGGCTACCGTCGGCATACACCAGAGCGATGGACGCTCCCGAGTTCATCTCGGCGAAGTGCTGTCCGCCAAGGAAGTTGTGGGCCAGGAGGACAACGGTCTCCGTCTCCCGCGCGGGGCCAAACTCCGTTAGTGTGTCCGGTGCTTCGGAAATGTAGGCAGCGTTATCAGTGGGCTGCTGGACGACCCTGAGCGCGAAGTGTCCCGCTGCGTACGCGCCCAAGATGGTGTCTGAGCCCCCGGCTGCTACCCGTTCGACGAATTCGGAGAGCGGAGGCAAAGCCGCCTCCGTCGGCGCCAAGGCATGTGCCGGACGTGGAAAGAGCCCGAAGATGAGCAAGGTGAGCACTGCAAGGGATCTGCTCAAAGCGGCGCAATGCTATGCGCTTGCAATGAGCCGAAGATGAGACGCGGCACCCCTTTCCGTGGCACCAGGCACAAGCAACAGCAAAGCGTGCGTGGTTTGCCAAGCGACGTGCCCGATCTGGTACCTATGTGGGATGGGTCAGAAAAGCATGCCGCCGCCAGCGCTTAGCGCTGGCGGCGGCTGTGGAACCTACTGCCCTCTGGCACGTGTCAAAGGATCGGTGTCGGAGTTGCAGTTGGCTCTTCGGTGGGTGGCTCGGTCGGCACCGCAGTCGGCGTCGGAGTCGGCGCGGCCGGCATACTGCCGGCGCCCGATCCGGCCGGATGCACCACGATACCAAACGCGATCCAGCCATTGGCTGCCGGGTCTCGGCGAGCCAGGATCGTAACGCGCGAGCCCACGTTCAGTTCGGCCGCACGCTTGGCGGGCAGCAGTTTGATCGGTCCACTCAGACCGAAGGTTTCGTAGCTGCCATCGGACTTCTGGATCGTGATGTGATCACCGGGAACGTACTCGGTGACCCAACCGACCTTTGCCGTGATCGTTGGGGCTGCGAAGATCTGTGTGGCGACCAGAGCGGTCGTCACGAGCAGTCCCAGCAGAATGGGCGACTTTGTCATCTAGGCCTCCTTTGTGCCTTGGTCGGCACAAGACATCTCACGGCTCGCCTGACCGCAGCCACTTGGGCCGCGCCGCCGTCCCACGGACCTCATGCTCAGAGATCCGTGCTGCCCGCATTGCTTGCCGTGAGGGACAGTATCGATGCGGCTGTAAGTGGCATCGTCCTGCGGGCATTTTCATGGCACAGCGCCGGCGAATACTTGAGTCCGAACGTGCGGAGGCGCGAGAGTGTTATGGCGCCGCGGCGAGGCGCCCCCGGCCCCATGCTGTCATGTTTCCGAAAGGCCGGATACTGTGCAGCGTGCCAGGAATCCAGGTCACTGCAACTGGTACGAACGTGGGAGGCGGGAGCGTTCGCACGACCGTGTTCCCCCCGCTTGAATGCGAAAAGCAAGCGGCGCAGGTCAAAACCTGCGCCGCGTTTCAGTGGCCGGTTGAGTACCGGGGTAGTGCAGCCGCGGCCTAGGGCCCATGCATGCGCAGGAAACTGGCAACGACCGCCGGATCAAAGTGCCTGCCGCTCTGCCCGCGAATGTACGAGAGGGCATCCTCTGTGGACCACGCCCGCCGGTAGGGCCGGTCAGAGGTCAGCGCATCGAAGACGTCCACCACCGCGAACAAGCGGGCACTGAGCGGAATCGCCTCGCCCGCAAGACCGTGCGGATAGCCTGAACCATCCCACTTCTCGTGGTGAGAGCGTGGAATATCCAGCGCCGGAACGAGGTGCGCGATCGGGCTGAGCAGGTCCACAGCGATCAGGGGATGACGGCGCATGATCGTCCATTCCTGCTCATCCAACGGGCCAGGCTTGTGCAGAATGCTGTCCGGAATGGCCACTTTGCCGATGTCATGCAGCGTTGCGCCGCGGCGGATGTGAATGGCGTCCGGATCGGGCAGTCCCATTGTTTTCGCCAATGCCAGCGTGGTTTCGACCACGCGCTTGGTATGTCCCTGCGTGGCTGAGTCGCGCAGTTCCAGCGCGTAGGTCCAACCCTCGATCGTCTTGTCGTATGCCAGCGCCAGCTCCGCGTTGGTTCGTTCCAGGTTCTTGAACATGACGGCGCTGTCGATCGCGATGGCGGTCTCTCCCGCGAGCATGTTCATGAAATCCAGCCAGTCCTGATCGGGCTCGAGGCGCCGCCGATGGAAGATCTCGAGCACGCCGAGCACCTGGTGCTTTGAGATGAGCGGCACGGAAAAGTAACTGACGAATGATTCTTCAGGAAAATCAGGAGATCGAGTGAAGTCTGTCTGTTGGCCGTTCAGGTCCGCGATGTGCACCGTCGCTCGATCGGCGGCAGCTCTTCCCGCGTGGCCTTCACCGATGCGAAGCCGTGTGTGCTGCAATGCGCCGCTGCGGAAGCCCACCCCCGCGGCAAATTCCAGCATGCCCGACTGGGGTTCCAGCAGCAGGACTGTGGCCGCATCAATGTTGAGCTGGTCGGTGACCTGCTCGAGGATGGTCGCCAGCGTGGTTTTGAGCTCCAGCCCGGAAGTGATCGCCAAGTCGATGGCTCGCAGCGCGGAGAGGCGGTCGAACTGCCGCTGCAGCTCGAGATACATGGCCCCGAGGTCAGGATTGAGGTGGAGGATGTCCTGCTGGAACGACGTGTTCGTGATCATCCGACAGCAAAGCGGATCGTCAAGGAAGGTTCCTCAGTGCATCGTCCGGAGTTCGGAGCGAGGCGGACGCGGGGCGCGGCGATCCCCTGTTCGACGCGCCCCCCGACCTCACCGCGTCACTCCGGTTGGAAATCGAAGGTCAAGATGGCGGGCACCTGGATCACGTGCCGCGTCAGATCATCGCAACGCGCGGTTAACCTGGCGGGCAAGGTCCGCCAGGGACTCGGCGCGAATGGAGACCACGAGCGAGCGCTCCTCAGCCGTCAAAGCGAACGGCTGGCCATGGTAGCCGCTCGAGAGAGCAGCCTCGGGCGAGCGCAGCAGCTCATCGCGAAAATCGCGATTTACCACCGCGGCTGCGAACAGGCGGCTGATGCCTGCATGGCTCGTGGCGAATTCGGAGACCCGATATGGTACGGTTGTGGTCATGCTGGGAGATGTCAACATTGCAGTAATGCTCCTTGTGTCAAACGCCAATGGAGGCTGAGGGGAACGGGAGAAGGCAGAAGGTCCTTCCGAATCTGATCAGTGCGGACGTGCCGGCCGTGCGTTCGGGCACTTCCCTGCATCCGACGACATGCGGCGAGCGCATGCACGTGGGTCCGACGGGCTGCAGGTGAAGTTCCGGCAACCGGCTCGCGGGTTCTTCCAGACCGGATTGGCAGGGGCGCGCGATCGGCCACCGGCCGAGCCCCCGCGGCGCAACCTGGTTTAGGGAACCTAGCCGCCGGTCCCGCCGCCGTCAGCAGGCATACCCACGCCAACGCGAATCGAGAGATTATTCATGTGGGACTCCTTGTGTCGAAGGTGACAAC
>Ga0316626_10000402_pt1 | contig 16517 bp, 17 predicted proteins | sample OWC_Aug_T1_C1_D5_FD_207656 | JGI IMG/M metagenome (GOLD analysis project Ga0316626, IMG submission 207656) | Wetland soil microbial communities from Old Woman Creek delta, Ohio, United States - OWC_Aug_T1_C1_D5_A | ecosystem: Environmental > Terrestrial > Soil > Wetlands | place: USA: Ohio...
GCCACTATCAGTATCGTAAAAGCCCTCAAGATCCATGGACCCTACAACATCCAGTACCTTGTTAAAGACGATGTCGTAAACGTTATCGAATGCAACCTTCGGGCTTCGCGTTCAATGCCCTTTGTCAGCAAGTGTCGGGGCATAAACATGATTGAATTAGCAACCCTGGCGATGCTTGGCAAAAAAATCGGATCTATCAAACTCTCCCCCATGAAGGTGGCGCCTCATGTGGGTGTAAAAGTACCCCAGTTCAGTTTCATGCGGTTAAGTGGCGCTGACCCTGTGTTGGGCGTAGAAATGCTTAGCACTGGTGAGGTTGCTTGTTTAGGTGAGAATTTCTCGGATGCTTTTAGCAAAGCGTTGCAGTCTGCTGAATTCAACATCCCTTCAAAGGATGGTTCTGTTATCCTTAGTGTCGGTGGGGATGAACAACGTAAAGCGCGGGTCGTTCCAATTGCAAAAGCATTTGCAGAGATGGGTTTCAAAATCTACGCGACGAAAAACACTGCAACGGTGCTTAACGCTAACGGTGTCAATGCTATTGTCCTTCATAAAGTACGAGACCCTGAAGTCACCCCGAACATCCTTGACTATCTGCAGGAACGCAAAATTGACCTCGTAATCAACGTACCCATAGCTAATCGGCGCTCAAACTTCTCCGACATCTTGACCGACGGCTACATTATTCGTCGCCAAGCAGTAGAATTTAACGTCCCCGTCATCACTAACTTGCAGCTGGCCGAGGCACTGGTGGAAGTTCTAAAAAACAAGGGCAAAAATGGCAATAGCATTCGTAGCCTCAATGAGTACATGGACGACTTACCATGGAAACAATGGTGACCCCAACTCCTCTCCACCAAAGGTTGTTCTTTGTTCGTTTTAGGCAAAGTCTGTAAAGATAATAACGGGTTGTTTTTTAGAAAAAAATATATCTCTGCTATCCCTTCTCGATTGACGTCAAGGTAACTTGCTTTGTCCAACCAAACCAAGACTCGAACTGTAGAAGAAATTAACGCTAAGATTCGCAAGGGCGATGCTCAAGTTTTAACCGCTGAAGAAATGAAAAAGCTCGTTGAGAGTAGTAGTGTTGAGGTTGCTTTCAAAGAAGTAGACGTGGTTACCACGGGTACGTTTGGCGCTATGTGTAGTTCTGGCGCTGTCATTAATGTTGGGCATTCGGATCCGCCCATAAAGATTGAGAATGCATGGATCAATAACGTGCCTGTCTGTCACCCCGGCGCTGCTGTGGACTTGTTTATTGGCGCTACTAACATGTCTGAAAAACTTCCTTTCGAGTACGGTGGTGGGCATGTAATTGAGGACTTGGTAGCGGGAAATGAAGTGGAGCTGCGTGCTACTGCTTACGGAACCGACTGCTACCCCCGAACTTCCATTAAGACTTCTTTAACTAAAGATGATCTCAACCAATTCTTCTTGCTTAACTTCCGCAATAGCTATCAACGTTATAATTGCGCTGTCAACAATAGTGACGAAATTATTTACACTTACATGAGCAAACTTTTGCCCAGAATGCGAAACGCCACTTATTCTGGCGCCGGTGAGCTCAATCCGTTGATGAATGACCCTGACTACGAGACAATGGGTATGGGTACCCGCATATTCCTTGGAGGCGCTCAAGGTTACATCATCGGCGAAGGCACTCAGCATAGTCCCAAGAACCTTAGCGGAACCTTGATGGTGAAAGGCGATGCAAAGATGATGACGCCGGAGTTCTTGCAGGGGGCTGCCTTCACGGGGTATGGTACATCCTTGTATGTTGGTTTGGGTGTTCCGATTCCGATTCTAAACGAGGGCTTAGCACGCAAGACAGCAATTCGTGATAGTCAAATCCTAACTGACATTGTTGATTATAGTGTGCCTCGCCGCGACCGCCCCAAGTTTGGGCAAGTCAGCTATCAAGAACTCAAATCAGGATCCATAAACGTTAATGGGAAAAGGATCCGTGTTAGCTCCCTTTCAAGTTTGAAGATGGCAAAGAAGGTTTCCCAAACCCTCAAGTCATGGATCGATGAAGGAGAATTCTTTTTATCCTCACCTGTGGAGCGTTTGTCAACTAGTAGTGTGTTTAAGCCTATGCGGCAAACTGAGGAAATTCCTTTTGTTGTTAGCGTTATGCATCCAGCAGTAACTTGTACTGAAGACGAGGAAATATCTGCCATCGCTAAGCGAATAGTCACAAAATCGGTCAACCACATAGTCGTCGTTGATGGTGTCGGTAAACTTTTAGGCATCGTTACTTCATGGGACGTTACTCGGGCCATGGCAGAAGGTAAGAAAGCTTTGGCTGAAATCGAAACTCGAAACGTCATTACCGCTAAGCCTGAAGAGCCCCTTGAAGTTGCGTCCAAGCGGATGGCGCAACATAACATCTCAGCCCTGCCTGTGATCAACATAGAAAGGAAAGTTCTCGGTATCGTTACAACTGAAGATGTGGCTAAATTGTTAGGGAGATAGACATATGGGAAGAATACTCATACGCTTTAACGAGGAACAAGTCTCGGAGCCGATTGCTTCACAAATAATAATCGAACACAAAGTGCCGATGGCAATTTTGACGGCGCACATTAACTCCAAGGGCGGTGAAATTCTCGCTGAAGTTCCCGATGACCAGCTTCAGAGAGTTGTCGATGCCTTCCGCAAACGGGGCGTTGCCGTTATGGTACCTAAACTCATTGAAGTAGATGCAGAAAAATGCTTCAGTTGCGGAAGTTGTGTTGCGCTTTGTCCTGTGGAAGCCATCACTTTAGCTGAGGACTCGACAGTACAGTTTGACAAAGTGAAGTGTGTTGGTAGCACCTGTAGTATTTGCGTAGATGCATGTCCTGCCAGAGCCATAAAATCCATCAAACAAAATGGCGCCGCAAACCCACCCAATAAGGGCAAGAAAAGTTGATTAAACCGCTCATCAAAGAAAGCTTTACTTATAAAGAATCACAATGTACCATAATTTCTGACCAGCAAAAAGGCATCCGAATAGCTGTAGACTCAATAGAGCGAAATTATAAGGAACTTGAACTTTATACGGGGACAAACTCCAGATTTCTTCATGCCTTGCACCCTGTTCCTACCCCTAACAAACCCTTGGTAGCCAAAATGATGGCAGAGTTTGCCCAAAAAGCAGGTGTTGGTCCAATGGCGGCTGTGGCTGGTGCTATAGCGGATTTAGCAGTTAAAGATATGTTGCTTGAAGGTTGCAAGGTGGCAGTGGTGGAGGATGGGGGCGAAATATCAGCCAGCTCAAACCAAGCAATAGATGTTGCGGTTGCCGCTGGCGATGAACCCCTTTCAAAGCGATTTGGTTTTCGGTTAACCGAGTTTCCCTTGGGTGTTGCTACAAGTTCAGGGCGCTTTAGTCACGCCGTCAGTTTTGGAGATGCAGAGGCTGTGACCGTTTTCTGTAACAATGCAACCTTGGCGGATGCTGCTGCAACGGCAGTCGGCAATGTGGTGAAAGGAGAAGATGCCCAAGCTGGAATTCAAGCAGGAATCAACAAGGCATTATCGATCGAAGGCGTAGAAGGTGTACTTATCCTTTTCAAAGGTCAGGTTGGGACAGCTGGAAAAATTCCTCAGATAATAAAAATCGATGTCTAAGCTTGCAGTAGCTACTTTTCTTTAACTCTCTTTGAGATCAATTATTATTTTGAATTAAACATCAACTCCAAAGATAACTAAGATCCTTAAAATTCCGAGAGCTCTGGATTAGCGCCATAAGACTTACTCTAAATCCGAAACGCTTATATTTTCAGGGACCTGACTCATTGACAGGTCCGAAGCAATGTCCAACCAAAAGAATACGATGCCAAAAGCGGCTTCTCGTTTCCATAGCTTCGACTGCGGATTTTATTATTTCGGTTATTTTCCTTAAGCCCAGAACTAGAAAAATTTTTTAAGAAAGGTTCTGGGCAAAAGCGGGTGTAAAAACAAATGGAAAAACTTCCCTCTAATCCAACTATCGTCGTTAAATTTGGCGGTTCTAGCCTGTCTGATCACGACAGGCTCTTAAAAGCAGTTAAAGCAGTGGTGAAAGAAGCAAAAAGGGGCGTCAAGACGGCAGTTGTAGTCTCTGCTATGGGCAAAACTACAGATGTCCTGATGAGTACCGCTAAGAATACTTCAAACGGCAAACTATCTAAACATGAGCTAGACGATATTCTTTCAATGGGCGAGCGCACTTGCGTTCGAATCTTTGCCACCGCCCTTCGAAACAACGGTGTTGACGCCTGCTATTTTGACCCGATGGACAGTAGGTGGCCCATCATAACCGATGACTCATTTCAAAACGCTAATCCGATCGTAAAAGAGTGTGAGAAGAACATCAAAGAATTCATCCTTCCCCTTGTAGCGGCCGGTACCATTCCGGTCATCGCCGGTTTTGTGGGTAAAACTAAGGATGGAAAGATCACAACACTCGGCAGAGGCGGAAGCGACACAACAGCATTCATCTTGGCTCAAGGCATAAACGCAAATCAAATTGTTCTGGTCACAGACGCTGACGGTATAATGTCTGCTGATCCCAAAATCATTGCTGCTCCCCAACTTCTTCCGACAATCGACGTTAACACACTTGTGAGCTTAGCGGATTCAGGTGCCAAATTCATACATAGCAAAGCTCTAAAATACAAACCTAAAGACATTGATGTCAAAGTCATAAGCAACGCACATGGTGACTTGAGTCGAGCTGGCACAATTATCACAGGTGGATTAGCTACGGAACTTGACGCTGAAATTGCTTTACCAAACCCAGTTGTAGAAATCACAGTTATCGGAAATGGTTTATCGGCAAACCCTGAAATAATCAATGAAGTGGTGGAAATAGTAAAGGCACACTCCATGTTACTTGGAATGTCCATGAACACCAACTCAATCATCCTCTATGTACCTCAAGAAAACAACATCGCTGATCTCTTTAGTAAAATTCACGAAGTAACAATCAACAACAAAGAAACTATAGCGATGGCAGTCAAGAAAAATCTAGTGCTTATCAAAACCAGTGGAGTCGGCTTGGAGGAAACGCATGGCATCATTGGCAAAATCAGCGAGGATTTACGTGTCAACGGTATAAACATTTCTGGTATACTCACAATCACTTCGAGTATTCTTCTATTTGTGGATTGGAACGAAAAAGAAAAAGCATTAAAGTTAATTAAAAGCTCTCTCAAACAAAGTTAAGGTGGAAAGTATGAACGAAGGCAAAACCCGCAGAATAAAACGAATCATGCAAAAAGATAACCGCACTGTTATCGTGCCAATGGACCATGGTGTAACAGTTGGGCCTATCCAAGGCTTAACCAACATGCAGATTATAACGAACCAGCTGGTAAAAGGCGGAGTTGACGCTATACTTGTCCATAAAGGCATCGCCAAACGCGTCGACACATCTAATGCTGGATTGATCGTCATGCTTTCCGGCATGTCTAACCTTAGCCCGAATGTGAACGCAAAAGTTCAAGTTTGCAGCGTGCAGGAAGCCATCCATATCGGCGCAGACGCAGTCAGCGTTCATGTGAATGTTGGTGCACAAGACGAAGATAAAATGCTGCAAAACTTAGGCAAAGTCGCTGAAGAGTGCGATATATTCGGTTTACCATTATTAGCCATGATGTATCCGAGGGGTCCAAAAATCCAAAACGAACACGCACCCGACGTGGTTGCGCACGCTGCAAGGATCGGTGCTGAACTCGGTGCAGATATAATCAAAACTAACTATACGGGGGACATAGAAACCTTCAAGGCTGTAGTCGAAAGCTGTCCTTCTCCTGTTGTTATTGCTGGAGGACCAAAATGTAAGTCTCCGGAAGAAATCTTGCAGACCACAAGTGACTCCATAAAAGCCGGTGCTGCCGGTCTTTCCATTGGTAGAAACGTGTTTCAATGTGAAAGCCCAACTCAAATATTAAAAGCGCTCGTTGCTATCGTCCACCAAAACTCAACTGTTGAACAGGCGCTTAAAATTCTCGGTGATAAGCATTGAAGGAACTCTGGGTTGAAGCTGAAGATGGCAAGAAAGAATCTTTGCAATCGCTCATTACTCAATACAGCGATGTTTTGGTCGAAGGGGACAAAGCTACTTTTTTGGCAAGCAAGCAAACCCTCAGAGTTGTCCCTGCATCAGTAGCTAATCTGGAAAAAATTAATACAAGAAAAGCTATCCTAAGAATCTGCATTCAAGACAAAGAAACAGAGAACTTGATCGTTAAAGCAGCTGAATTGGGAGCAAGTTACTTAATCATAAGCTGCGCCAATTGGCGAGTGATCCCCCTTGAGAATCTCATCGCGAGAATTAAGGGAAAAAGCAAACTGATAGCTGAGGTCACAAACGCTGAGGAAGCAAAGGTGGCAATAGATACACTTGAATTAGGAACCGATGGCATTTTGCTTAAAACATCTGACAAAGAAGAGCTCAAAAAAACCATCGCTATCGTCAAGCCAGATGTACTGAACCTTGAAATGACGGTTGCTAAAATAGTCGCAACTAAACCCATCAGCAACGGAGCGCGCGTTTGCGTAGACACCTGTGACATGATGACTGCGGGAGAAGGAATGCTTGTGGGCAGCCAAAGCGCGGGTCTTTTCTTAGTTGAAGCTGAAGTTCATGAAAATCCCTACGTTGCCTCGCGTCCATTCAGAGTAAATGCGGGCTCGCTGTCTATGTATACTTTGGGGAATTTGCAGACTACACGTTATCTCCAAGAGTTCAAAGCTGGAGATGATGTTGTGATTGTTAATCGTGAAGGCAAAACCCGAAAATCTAACGTTGGAAGAATAAAGATAGAGATTAGGCCTCTTATCCTCATTGAAGCGCAAGTGGACGGCAAAATTATAAAGACTATCCTGCAAAATGCTGAAACCATCCGAGTTGTAACGCCCCAGGGTTCTAAACCTGCTACAGACCTGAAACCCAATGACGAGGTCGTCGTGCATTTAGCTGCTAAGGGAGGAAGACACTTCGGCATATCAGTGCCTGAAGAAACGGTGATTGAAAAGTGAGCGCGAGAATCTGTGTTTCGATTCTCCCAAAAGGTATGGCAGAAGCACTAAGACTCATTGAAAAGGCAGAGAAAGCCAAGGCTGATTTTATCGAAATTCGACTCGACTACCTTGAACAATCACGAAAACTCAAAGATCTCAGTAGTAGCACAAGGATTCCCCTTATTGCCACAAACAAACTGTTAATCGAAAAAGGCTTTTTTGCGGGGACGGAAGCTGAACGTCAGCAAACACTCCTGAATGCTGCCAGCAATGGTTTTGAATATGTCGATGTTGATTCTTCAAGCCTACTGCGCGAGGAAACGATAAGACAAATAAGAGCGTTCGGCGCAAACCCAATTGTTTCTTATCATAATTACGATGGCGTACTCAACACAGCCAAAATGGAAAGCATACTAAACGAGCACATCGTCAATGGTGCGGCGGTTTGTAAAATCATCACTACTGCAAAACGGGTTGAGGATAATTTGCCGGTTTTGAGTTTTGTTTCTTTCGCTTCGGCTAAGGCTAAGCTGGTTTGTTTCTGCATGGGTGAAGAAGGAAAAATCTCACGGCTGCTCTCACCCATCTTTGGCGCTTACTTTACATTTGCCTCGCTTGAAGGTAATTCAACCGCTCCAGGCCAGATGAGTATAACCGAAATGCGTAAAGCCTACGCCTTGTTGGGAATTAAACAATGACTATCTCAGGAAAAACACGCGTCTGCGGAGTCATAGGCGACCCCATAGAACATACATTAAGCCCCATAATTCACAACGCCGCATTTCAGGAACTCAAAATCGACTATTTGTTCTTGGCTTTTAGGGTCAAAGCTGCTGAAGTTGCAAATGCAGTGAACGGTATGCGGGCTCTAAACATCCGTGGCTTAAACGTTACGATGCCCCACAAGACCGTTGTGGTTAAACATCTGGATAGAGTTGATTTGTCGGCGCAGATCGTAAACTCCGTCAATACGATTTTGAATAAAGAAAATCTTCTTTTTGGTTTTAACACCGACGGAGTGGGTGCCCTCAAGGCTCTGAAAGAGAATGGTGTAGAACCTAAAGGAAGAAAGGTTCTTCTGTTGGGTGCTGGAGGAGCTGCTCGAGCTATTGCTTATGCTTTAGCAAAAGAGGCTGATGAATTAGCCGTTTTAAATCGCACAGTTAAAGCTGCCCAAGCTTTGGCTAAAGTGTTGGAGAGGACACTTAACAAAAAAGTAGCTGTTGGCTCGCTTTCGCCAAAGGATGTGGCCCTGAATCTCAGTGACTCAGACATTCTTGTTAACGCAACATCCGTGGGTATGAAACCACACTTTGACGAAAGTCCAGTTCCTTCTAAATTGTTGAGGGCTGATTTAGCTGTGATGGATATTGTTTACAATCCTCTCGAAACAAAGCTTGCAAAAGAAGCTAAAGCTGCAGGAGCTAAAGTAATAAACGGTGTAGAAATGCTCGTCTATCAAGGAGCAGCATCACTAGAGCTTTGGACCGGTAAGGTTGCTCCTGTTAAGGTCATGAGGCAAGCCGCGCTCAAACATTTAATGCGGGTGTAATTATGTCAGGGAAAGCTACGGCAATAGTACATGGGGCTGCAACAATTGTAAACGCGATTGCGTTGGGAAAGGGAGCAGCGTTTGGCGTCGATTTGTGGACTAAAGCAGAAGTTAAACTAACAAACGAGCCGGACGTTATTTTGACAGAGATTACATCTGACCCAAAAGAAAGCACACTTCTAATCGAAAAGACAGCTGCAAAAGTTTTGAAACATTATAAATTGGAGAACCGTTTTGGTGTCAAAGTAAAAACACAATCAAACATCCCCATCGCCCGAGGACTAAAAAGCAGCAGTGCCGCTGCGAACGCTACGGCTCTTGCAGTCACCGCGGCTTTAGAGAAACCTCGAGATGATTTAGAAATCGTAAGAATCGGAGTAGAAGCGGCTTTCGAAGCAAACGTCACCGTAACTGGAGCGTTCGATGATGCCTGTGCTTCCTTCTTTGGCGGACTTGTCGTAACAGATAACTTGCAGCAGAAAATAATCAAACAGATGCCGCTAACAGACGATTTAATTGTGCTCTTCCATGTGCCACCAAGAAAAGCTTACACTGCAGATTCAAACGTTAACAGACTAAAAACTATTAAACCTCTTGTAGAAATCGCCTTCAACATGGCTTTGGAGGGTAAAGTTTGGCAAGCTCTAACGCTTAATGGCCTCGTTTATTCTTCCGCCTCTAATCTAAACACCGCAATTGCCATAGACGCTTTGTCGGCTGGAGCTTTGGCTGCTGGGCTGTGCGGCAAAGGACCTGCGGTTACCACGGTAGTTCCTAGGCAAAAGATTGATTCAGTAAGATCTGCTTTGCAAAGATATGAAGGTGAAATATTGCAAACAGAGTTGAATAACGAGAAGGCTAAGGTGATAACATGATGGTTCACGTTGTCATCCGAAAAACTCAACGGCTTTGCGGTCAAGTTTGTGCCCCCTCATCTAAGTCTTATACTCAGAGAATGGTTATTGCAGCGGCGCTATCCCATGGCGTTTCAAGGGTTTCTAATCCTCTAATGTCTGAGGACACCGAAGCTACACTACGCGCTGTTACCGCTTTAGGTTCAAAAGTGAAAATTTCAGAAGGTTGCTGGACCATCGAAGGCGCGAAGAGTCTGAAAAGTTCGACAAAGCCGATTGACTGCGGAGAATCAGGTGCTACGCTCCGTTTCATAATTCCCACAGCTGCGTTAGCGGACGGGCCTTCGGTATTGACGTTTAATGGTTCTTTTGACAAGCGCCCTGTAGAACCTTTGCTGGCAAGCCTCAACGACCTTGGTGCAAAAACACACACTGGAAAGCTGGGTGTCAAAGAAGCAGTTTTCGTTGATGGTGGCGGGATCGTTGGAGGAGAGACAAACATTGCTGGCGATGTGAGTTCTCAGTTTATCTCTGGCTTGATGTTTGCTTGCCCAATGGGTGAAGTGGACACGGAAATAATGATTAGCTCGCCCTTGGAGTCAGTGGATTATGTTAAGATGACAGAGGCTGTTTTGGTTAATCACGGAATCAAAGTTCCTGCTCACGAAAACCATATTCACATCCCAGCTAACCAACAATATAGGTCGTTTGACGGGATAGTTCCGGGCGATTTCTCTTCAGCAGCTTTTCTGCTAGCCGCAGCAGCTATTACAGAATCAAAAGTCCAAGTAAGTAACCTTAGTTATAGCACCATTCAAGGCGATAAAGAAATTTTAGGGATCCTAAAACATATGGGTGTCGAGGGCAAAGTTTGCGATGACAGTGTAGAAATTGACGGTTCAGGGAAACTGATTAAGCCTGTGGAAGTTGATTCTAAAAATATTCCCGACCTTGTTCCGATCATAGCTGTTTTAGCATGCTACACACAGGGAGTTTCCCACATCTTTGGGGCTCAAAGGTTACGGCTAAAAGAGTCTAATCGTCTTGATTCGCTATATCTTGAGTTAACCAAAATGGGCGCCCAAATAACTGTTAACAATGAAGGCTTGATCATACGGGGAGGTTCTCCTTTGCATGGCGCAACCATAGATCCGCACAATGATCACAGAATTGCCATGGCTTGTGCAGTTGCTGCTTTGGGTGCAGAAGGAGAGACAATAATTCAAGACGCTGAGTGCGTCAGAAAGTCTTATCCGAAGTTCTTCACAAATCTAAAACAGATAGGAGCAAATGTAGTTGGCGGGAAATTCGATAGGTAAGGAATTTGTAGTTACTACTTTTGGCGAAAGCCACGGAAACGTTATCGGCGTTGTTGTGGATGGTTGCCCGGCTGGGTTGCCACTTGGCAAAAAAGATTTCCGAGAGGAACTTGATCGTAGGATTCCAGCTGAACCTAAAATTGTTTCTGCACGTGTAGAGAAGGATGATGCTAAAATCCTTAGTGGTGTTTTTAACGGATTTACGACTGGCGCCCCGATTACTTTGATTGTTGAGAACAAGAACATGAAGTCCAGCGATTACGAAGCCATAAAGGATTTGCCTAGACCTGGGCAGGCGGATTATCCTGCGCGCGTTAGGTATGGGGGCTTTAACGATTATAGAGGAGGCGGACGATTCTCTGGGCGGGTTACTGTAGCCCTTATAATGGCTGGCACGATAGCTAAGAAGTTGCTTAGCAGATACAACGTCGATGTGCTGGCTTATACATTGGCGATTGGGGACATTAAATCTGAAAGGCACTTTAGTTCCGCGGAGATCCGTAAAAACCGCAATGTAGCCGTAACCAGGTGTCCCGACTTAATATGCGCTGAAAAAATGGAGCAAGCTATCGTGGAAGCTAAAAAGGAAGGCGACAGTTTGGGCGGAATTGTTGAATGCGTGGTAGTTAACATGCCGGTGGGAATCGGTGAGCCGTTGTTTGATGCTTTGGATGCAGACTTGGCTAAGGTATTGTTTGCGGTGCCAGCGGTGAAGGGGGTCGAATTCGGTGTTGGTTTCGGGGCAGCTTATCTTCGCGGTTCGGAGAATAATGACGCTTACGTTTCGAAGGATGGTAAGGTTTCTACTTTAACTGAAAATGCAGGTGGCATCTTGGGGGGTCTATCGAGCGGGATGCCCATATTGATTAGGGTAGCGATAAAACCTACTCCCTCCATAGCCAAGGAGCAGAACACGGTTAATATGTGCACTTTGGAGAATACAACCTTAAGCGTTAAAGGTAGGCATGACCCCTGCATAGTTCCAAAAGCTGTTCCAGCTGTCGAGGCATCGGTTGCCATAACGTTAGCTGACCACATGATTCGCTCAGGTTACATACCCAGACTCTTAAAGGAGCATTAAGCCTTGGATGACCTCCGTAAGCTTCGCCAAAGAATAGATGAAATAGACGATCACATCTTAGATGCCTTATTTGAACGTGCTAAGGTATGCAAAGCCATCGGTGCTGCAAAGAAAAAGCAGGGAAAACCCGTTCGAGATTTCTCAAGAGAGAACGAGCTTTTCGAGCGGATCAGGGCCAAAGGGGCTGAATTTGGTCTTGATGTAGGTCAAGTTGAAGCAGTGTACCGCGAAATAGTTAATATGTGCAGTGCCGTTCAAGAATAGGAACTTTCAACGGAGAAAAGTTACGCTATGCTGTATGAGATAAATGAGAAAGCCCTTAAGCTGGAAAGTGAAGGAAAAAAAATTATTCGATTAAACCTGGGTGATCCAGATTTGGCTACTCCACCAGAGATTATTGAAGCTGCTTATGCTTCGATGAAGGCGGGTAAGACCAAGTATTCGTCTTCTTACGGTGAGTTGAGTTTGCGACAGAAAATCGCTGAGGTTCATGGTGTCAAAGCCGAAAACGTTGTTGTTACTCCGGGCTCTAAATGGGCAATTTTCGCTACCATGTTTTTAATGCTCAAGAAAGGCGGCAATGTTATCATCCCAACGCCATACTGGACTGCTTATGATTTGATTGCTAAGAGTGTTGGTGCAAGAACCAAGCTATTGCGCACAGAGATGGATGACGGCTGGAAGATTGACCTTGACAAACTTGATGGTCTAATCGACGAAGAAACAAGAATGATAATTCTTAATAATCCAAATAACCCAACAAGCAAAGTCATGGACAGCAAAACTCTTGGTGGAATCGTCAAATTAGCCAACGAGAAAGGCGTCACCATTCTGTCCGACGAAGTGTACGGAGCTATAAGCTTTGTTGAAACAAAAAGCATCCTTGACTACGATCGCGAATGTAGACACATCCTTACTAATGGCTTTTCTAAAACCTTCACCATGACTGGCTGGCGCATCGGTTACATCGTTGCTAATAAAATGCTGATAGACAATATAACCAAACTCAACCAAATCACCATCAACAACGTGCCCGTTTTCATCCAAGAGGCAGCCCTTAAAGGACTGGAACTCCATAAACAGATCGCTTCTAAAATCAAAGCCAAATACAAACAACGCGCTGATCTGGCAAGCTCAAAACTCTCCGCTGCAGGCTTCAAATTTACCAAGCCCGAAGCGCCCTTCTACATGTTTCCAAAAATGGCGGGTTTGGATAGCGAAAAATTCACTCTAAACCTGCTCGATCGGGGCGTTGCCGTTGCTCCGGGCACTTCGTTTGGTGACTACCGTGAACATTTCCGTATCTCCTTAACAGCGCCAGACGATCAAATTGCGGTTGGGCTGGATAAAATCTGTGAGGCAGCTAAATGAGGATTGCCATAATCGGCGCGGGGAAAATGGGCGTTTGGTTTGCCAGGTTCTTTCTCGACAAAGGTTACGATGTTGTTTTAGCAGATAGAAAAAAAGAGAAACTTGAAAACCTAAAGGACATACTTGTGGATTTAACTACAAACTTTCAGGAAGCTGTCACTGACGCTGACCAAATCTACCTCTGCGTGTCAATAAACGCGATCGAGGAGGTTGTTAAAACTATCTCGCCAGTTCTACTTGAAGGTCAAGTTGTCATGGACATCGCCTCCATCAAAGAAATCCCTGTCAAAACAATGCACCAACATATCAAAGGCGCCACCGTTCTTGGGACCCATCCTGTTTTTGGTCCAGGTAGCCATGGCCTCAAAAACAAAACCTACATACTCACTCCCATAAACCCAGAGGAACAAAAGTTCGCAGACCAATTCACGGAATGGCTCGAGAAGGAAGGTGCAAACGTGTTTATTATGACCCCTAAAAAACATGACGAGTTGATGTCAATTGTGTTAGGGTTGCCACATTTCCTGGGCTTGGTTGCATTAGAGACGCTTATGGAGCAGAAAAATTTGTCTGAAACCAAGAAAGTTGCAGGTACAACCTACCGAATGCTGTTCACGTTAGCGGAGGCGACAGCTCTGGAAACTCCTGATCTTTATGCAAGCCTTCAAACTACCTTGCCTGAGTTAGGAAGAATCGAAGAGCTGTTTATTGATAGAGCTAAGGAGTGGCTAAGCTTGATTAAGAAGAAAGATTCAGCTGCAATCGTTGAACGTATGGAACAGCTTAAGGCTAAGCTTAAAGAAACCGACAGTGACTTTGCCAGGTCATACGAGAAGATGTACAAAATGTTGGAGTCAACTGAAAAATAGAGGTTTTTTAGCTGACAAGAACATTACTCGTTAATTGCTATTCTGACAGCTTGGAGATTAATGAGTTACGCCAAGTCATTAACAGGTTTAGCCCGTCCAAAATTGTCTCTTATGAAAGAATCAATTCCGGCTACAAAGTTGACCAAGATATTGCTGCTGTTGTCATCAGCGGTTCTGAAGCACGAATAGTAAAAGCATCCGATAAGGTGAAATTCAGGGGTGTTTCGGAGCTTATTGAACCATGTACGTTGCCCATTCTGGGAATTTGTTTTGGGCATCAACTGCTTTGTACTGCATTCGGCGCTAAAACTGCATCGTTGACGCAGCCAATTATTGACCGATTCGAAGAGGTTAACATAATTCAAAGTGGGGACATATTTGCAAGATTTAAACTTACACAAACCGTTCCCCTTGCCCAATACCACCACGATTATATTCAAAGAGATAGTCTCCAAGATGCAGGCTTTTTGCTGTTGGCTGATTCTGCTTCATGTGAAGTTGAAGCCGTTAAACATAAAACTAATCCCTTCTACGGTGTCCAGTTCCATCCAGAACGTGTAACAATAGGAAACGAAACCCACCCCGAAGGCCACGAAATAATAGAGAACTTTTACGTAAATGTAGTTAAACGGTTCTAAATGAGAAAGCCTCAAAAGATGAATTAACTGAAAGGTAAAGTAGCCAAAATAGTAAGCTGTTGATTAATTATGAAATTCAAGAAAGCACCTCAAGAACTTATCGACTTCCTTATGGAGAAAATGAAAGGCAAGAACTGCGACTACAAAAAGATGTTTGGGTATCCCGCGTTTTTTATTAACGGCAACATGTTTACAGGGGTGTTTGCTGACCAACTTTTTCTAAGACTGTCTGATATGGACCAAGCGGAAATATCCAAGCAGTACTCGGATGTTGTTCCTCTTGAACCAATGAAGGGACGACCGATGAAGAGCTACGTGGTTTTGCCCAAGTCTCTTTATGCCGATAGCAAAGTTTTTGATGACTTGTTATTCAAATCGATGATGTATACTTCGGAATTGCCAGTAAAAAAAGGTAAACCCAGCAAGGCTAAAATGTATTAGAGGGCTTTGGGGTATGAGCCTAAGATTTTTACGAAGATAGCGTATTTTTCCAGAGCTCTCAATGCTTCGGCGCATTGGGGTTCAGTTCGGTGTCCTTCAAAGTCTAGGAAGAAGTTGTATTCCCAAGCGGTCTTTTTGGTGGGGCGGGATTCGATGCGTGTCAGGTTGATTTTGCGTTTGGCAAATTCGCTTAGGGCATTGTAGAGAGAGCCGGGTTCATGCTTGGCTGAGAAGATAATGCTTGTCTTATCTTTTCCCGTAAGTGCTGAGTCTTGTTTTGAGAGAACAAAGAAGCGCGTGAAGTTTTCTTTGTTGTCGGCTATGTCTCGGGCGAGGATTTGCATGTTGTGGAGTTCTGCGGCTCTTTGGCTGGCTATGGCGGCTGCGTTTTTGAGTTTTTGTTCTTTTATGATTTTGACGCTGCCCGCCGTATCGTAGGTTGGAATTATCTCCCAATTGGTCTTTTCAAGATAGCTTCGGCATTGGGCTAAGGCTTGAGGATGTGAGTAAACGGCTTTAATCTGGTTCATGGTTGTTCCAGGGTTGACGATTAGGCAATGGGCTATTTTGACAATGACTTCGCCGCAGACTTTAAGGTCGTAGCTGAAGAAAAGGTCGTAGTTTTGGTTGATGCTGCCTTCTAAAGAGTTTTCTACTGGCACTACTCCGGCTGAGACTTCTTCGTTCTTGACGTTTTCGAATACGTCTCTAAAGTCTCGGCAGGGTTTAGCTTGAGCTTTTGAGCCAAAGAACTGGAAGACAGCGGTTTCACTATAGGCGCCAGGTTCGCCTTGGAATGCTACGTTTCTCACTTTTTAGCTCCCTGTTTATGGTTCTTCAGTAACAGTTTGTTTATGCCGTTTATCATGGCTTCGACTGATGCCATGACAATATCTTCTCGGGCTGCTCGGGCGCTTACGATGTTGCCTTTTTCATCTTCAACTTTTATGACAACTTCTGCAACTGCGTTGGAGCCACCTGTTATTGCTTCTAGTCTGTATTCGCTTAGGCGAATTTTTTCTAGGTTGCTTGTTAATTTTTGAATGGCTTTAAGAACGGCGTCAACGGGACCTACTCCTGTTTCTGCAGCAACGTATTCTTTACCGTTTAATGTTAAGCGGACAGATGCCGTTGGGATCACTTTGATGCCAGTTACAACTGCCATATCGCACAAGTCAACGATTTTTTCTTCCCCAACTACTTCTCCCATGACCGCCGAAGTTAGCGCTATCAAATCTGCGTCTGTGACCATTTTGCCTTTGTCGCCTAATTCTTTGACTCGCTGAACGATTTCTTTAATCTGTTCTTCTGAGGGGCGGATGCCGATTTCTTCTAGTTCAGCTTTGATGCCTCGGGTGCCTGCTAGTTTGCCCGCAACAAGTTTTCTTGTTCGTCCAAC
>Ga0316626_10000403_pt1 | contig 16513 bp, 26 predicted proteins | sample OWC_Aug_T1_C1_D5_FD_207656 | JGI IMG/M metagenome (GOLD analysis project Ga0316626, IMG submission 207656) | Wetland soil microbial communities from Old Woman Creek delta, Ohio, United States - OWC_Aug_T1_C1_D5_A | ecosystem: Environmental > Terrestrial > Soil > Wetlands | place: USA: Ohio...
CTACAATCTCTCTAAATGCTTGGTAAATATCAAACTTCAAGGAGTCATCCCAGATATCTGGGTTCTCTTCGATGAAGGTACGGAATAAGTGACAGTTTGCTACACCATGAAGTGCTTCCTCTTTGATGGAGAATTCCACGATGGAACAAAGTCCTGGGTACTTGCCTTGGAACTGATAAGAGAGTAGTGCTGCAAACTGGGCATACAGAGATACTAATTCAGTACCCCCTCCATATACAGCAATCATTCGAGCAACTGCTCTTCTGAATTCTCGATCTACCTGAGCGTCGGACATACCAACTGCTTTGTAGTCCTCGTACTTTCGTACCTTGGCTTTCTCTATGTACTCCATCTTCGATGACATAACCGGTACGTCAAGGAAGTCAGAATATATACTGTCAGGCATACCTATGGTCTCCGTGAAGAGACTGTAGTTCTCAATGTGAGTAAACTCTCGAGCCATGAAGTTCGAGTGCATAGCGTGTACTTCTGTGGGTTTGAAGATACGTAAGAATGTGGCATAACCAGTTTCTACTAAGACTTCGTTTCCTGTAAAGGTCATGAGTACTTTGTGAAGATACTCTTTTTCCTCGGCAGAAGCTTTGGCGTAGTGAGCTACATCTTTGGACAGAGATATTTCATCTGCGGTCCACGTAATGTTCAATGTATGTTCGTTAATCATACATCTGAGCTTTTAACTCAACTGTATATCCCTATACAGACCAGACTATATCATCATCCACTCCTGTGGATGCTCCCCGCTTCCAGCCACTTGGCTGTACTCCATCTCTGGATAGTCGTTGCACGTTCCTATATCCCTATAGGCTTCGCTCAGGATTACCTGTTCTAGGCTTCCCCTGAATTCAAGGAGTTTGCTATACGGATTACTCCGTAAAGGCACTGATATTTATTACTTCCAGATATAACCTCCGGCTGTACTTCTGATACCCTTCATCACTTTCGAGATATTAGGGTTAGGTACTCCGGTGGCTCTCTGGGCTTCTATGATACTTTTAAATGAAGCTATATGTACACCATCTTTAGTGTACTGACTAACTCCTACAGTTCTACAAAGGCCAGTAGCATAAGCATGGATAGAATTTTCTTGATGTGAAACCCATTCAAGATTCGACAAAGTATTATTATGTTTGTTCCCATCTATATGATTCACCTGGATCTTACCCGAAGGTTGAATAATAAATGTTGAAGCCATAAGTCTATGTATATACTGCTTTGAAGTTTTACCTTCATCTGATACCATTCTTACCATGAAATAAGTACTATTTGACTTAGTGTCATTAATACTTGGTGACATGATATATGGTTTAGATTTCTGCAGTGACAACACCTCTGCGGTATCTTTACAGATGTAGTAAGACGGAAATCCTACTATCTGTGTGAATGTTTTACCCTCGTGATTTATAGTCCATGTCATAACTGTCCTTTCGCTTTCTGTCATTATATCATAGCTAGAATAAATATGGTTAATGCATACGATCATGCATCTTGTAGTACTCCCAGAACTGAGGATACTTAAATCCCCCGTTTGGTTTGAATACTGGCATATTGCCATGTGTTTTGATGAGGCTCATGTGCACCCCAGACAGGTATCTGACATAAGATCTACCTCTGTTTTAATAGTTTGACGCTCTGTGCTACTCGTAGACGCTGTCTGTGTAGTAGATGAACGTAGATAGTATAAAGACTTAATCTTCTTCTTCCAGGCTAAGATATGTAAGTCAGATATCAACTGTACATGACTGTTCCCCGGTATGAATAAGTTAAGCGACTGCCCTTGATCTACCAAAGGTGATCTGTCTCCTGCCAATTCGAGCAACCATCTCTGGTCAATCTCGAATGCAGTCTTGAATACATCTTTGATATCCTGCGGCATCCACTCTAGGTGTTGAACTGAACCGTTGTTCTTCTTGATAGAAGTCCACTGTTCATCATACCATGATTGCTCATAACCTACAGACCATTGGTGTTTCGCTATGTAACTATCAAGATACTTATTCGTGATAGCAAAGCTACCCTGCTGCACTTTCTTCGTGAAAGCATTGGTAACCCAGGGTTCAATCCCACTAGAAGTGACACCACATAGGGATGAGATACTCATGGTAGGAGCAATAGCAGTAACGTGAATGTTACGTTTAGGCAGAAGGTCTGCACCTCCTGTATACATTCTAGCCGACATAGGGCATTGTCTAGCCATTTCATTATGTGTATCAGCTGATTCCTTAATCATGCTGAAGATCTTCAGGTTGAGACCTTTAGCAATGGCTGATTCCAAAGGGATGAGTTTAGACTGGAGTAGTGAGTGGAAACCCATGACACCTAAGCCAATAGATCTTTCGTCCACTGCTCCTGCTCTGGCTCGCTCGAATCCAGGTAGGTTCTCTGTAAGATCAATGAAACTCTGTAAAACATTATCGAGATAGTCACTGCAATCAGCAATAAACTGGTCAAAACAATGTTGGTACTCATCCCAATATTCGAGATTGATAGAACCCAAACAGCAAACCCCACTATGAGTAGTGTCAGTACGGAGAGTAATCTCAGTACACAGATTAGATGTTGTAACTCTGATATTCTCATGCTTGTATTCCTCCGGGGATAATTCATTAACGGTGTCAATGAATAAGAGATATGGTTCACCTTTTAGAGTAACTCGTACTTCCATCAAATGTGTCCATAAGTCTCTGGCTCTGACTGTCTTAACGATAGAACCATCCTTCGGTGAAATCAAGTTCCAGGGTAAGTCGTTGATGACACACTCCATGAATGCATCTGTAATGACTACTCCATGGTGTAGGTTAGGTGCACGTCTGTTCTGGTCACCAGTAGGTTTTCGGAGATCAATGAACTCTTCAATCTCTGGATGATCAATACGTAAGTACGCTGCCTCAGATGCTCGTCTAAGACCTCCCTGGCTGATAGCTAAGGTAGATCTATCGGATACTCCGAGGAATGGGATAAGCCCTGAGGACTTCCCTCCGTGCTGACCTACTGGATGATTCACTTCACGTACCAGAGACCAATCTGTTCCAATCCCTCCACCGTAAGCACCTAGGTTGAATGCTTCGTTGTAGTTCTGGAATATAGATGGTTTATCGTCTGATACTTGTTTAGTGAAACACGAGATAGGAAGACCACGATCTGTGCCGGCGTTGCTAGATATAGGCGTGCTTGGGTGAAACCATAGATTCTGAATATAGGAACGCATACGTGCTCCATGCTCAGGATCATTCTGATAGGCCTGAGAGACACGATCTAACCATGGGTGATATGATTCACCTGCTAGGAAGTATGTCTCCTTGTAGAGCGCCTGAGAGAACTTAGGAAGTGTATCCCAGTTTCTCATAGCGCTAGGCATCTGAAACCTCTGGTACTACTAGATCAATAGGCTCAAAATTGTCAATGAAATACTGAGCAGCGACTAACCATTGATCATCATGGTTCTGAGGGTTTCTCGCAATCATGTCTAATGGTGATGGAGAACCTGCATCTAAATCGGCTTGAGATATTGAAATACTAGGATCTACCCATCCCTCTGCTTCATCAGCAGTAACAGGACGTAGTTCTGCGATTGCTTTTCTACGATATGGTTTAAATAGGCTATCCATTGATATCTCGATTCACACGCATGCATGTTCGTGCACGATGTTTGATACGAGGTCTCTTTCCTACTGATGGAGTGAGTGGATGTTCTCTACGTAGCATTAGTTGAGCCAAGTTCATAGGAGACTGTTTAGCCCTAACGAGTTTGGTTCCTTTCGCCATGTGACGTACTGCGTAGAATGATCCGGGGATCTCTGTGTCAGCATATGCTGCTGGTTCTTTATCAAAAGGATTCATGATCAATCCTCAAACTGGAATGGTAAACGAGGTGCTTCAGTAAGCACAGAGGTAATAGTAGTGACACGAGGTTCGAGGGTGACTTCTACACGAGTCCCAGGCCCACTATCAGTACGTCCAGCAATAGTACGAGTACTAATACTGTAACGATCAGCAGTGAAGCCTTGAGTGGCGAGCCAAAGAGATACTGCTTCATCGAATTCCTTTGATGTTAAATTGATTTGCATGGGATAACTCCTAAAAATGAATATAGTTTAGCCTGTAGGTAGGCAATGAAGGCAATGAAGCCCATGTGTAAGTAGTCAAAGAATGTAAGATTCTCTGTCATACTAAAGACCTAACCATGTATAGAATCCTGCGGGTGCAATAGCATGCAAAACTAATACATGAATAAGAATTCGTTCAAAGCGCGTGAGTGAGACCGGGTCAGAGAATATAGAATATAAGAATTTCTTCATATTAGTATCCTGCTGCGTCTGCTGCAATGAGAGCTTTCTTCTCAGCTACAGCTGTCTTCTGGATCTGGTTTAAGAGATCGCGGATACGTTTAGAGCATGCCTTAGTGGGTTTTGTTTCGTAAGCTGTGTACTCTGCTGCGAGTGCGATAATGAGTTTGTTCATGTATGTCCTTCTATGAATGTTTGAATTTGCAGTAAGCTGCAATGAGTAGTGCGTCAGATCTCCCATCAAGGAGACCGCCTCGAGATCCGTAGATCTCTGCTGTAGGAAATAGTCTGATGGCTATCTCTGCTACGTTCTGTTTGATAGCTTTGCCTTTGGCTGATACACCGAAGTGCTTCTGCCAGGCTTTCGGTTGAACTAAGTCTAATGGTAATCCGAGGGTACGAATGATACCATGGAGGATACCTACGTTAAAACCAAAGTTAAATGTTCCCTTAGCTGATGAGCCCAAGATAGCATGTACGTCCTCAATCATACACATATGAATGTTATGCGACTGGGATAGATCATGTAACCATGATGCCATAGCATAGGGGTTGGTCTCGTAGTCCTTAAATATGGTAGATCCATCTTCACCCAGGGCACAGAAGGCTCCATTGAGACCTGGATCGGTCCCTACGAATATCTTCATAGGTTACTTAGCGAAGAGAGATGATACAGGTTTAGCTGCTGCTCCTGCTGTGCCTTCAGCTTTCTTGGTACGATCACGAGTCTTGCCACTGTGGGCTGCTGCCCACTTCTCAAGGAAGTCTGCATCTTTTCCACCTGTGAACTCGTTCATAGACTGACCAGTAGTAGCACTGAATACATGAGCGATTTCGTTTTCAGTACGTGTCTCTGCAGTAGCTTCGTAGACACCAGTGGTTTCGTTCTTCTTGTTCTTGTTGACAGTCTGTTTAGTGACTGCTACTTTGATAAGTTGACCAATAAGATCTGTGTATACTGGTTTAGAAGTAGGTACGTCCTTCTTGAGATCGAAGTTGTAGATGGATACCATCTTGTCTTCTGGGGTAAGTTCTCCAAGTTCTTTACCTGCTGTAAGGACGCTCAAAGCGTTAGCAATGTTAAAGCCAGGAAGATACTGCTTCTTGCCCTCTTTGTCCTGGTAGTAGTTCAACTGGCCTTTAGCTGTGCCCCCGGTAAGCCAAAGTTGTTGGCGAAGTGTTGATCCGTCCATAGATTTGAGGACTAGGTTAAGAGCATATGCTCCGCCTTTAGACATGTCAAGAAATGCCATATCAATGGCCATGTCATAAACACCTGTCTCAAGTGTACGTGATCCTCCACCAACAGTGTCTGCTGGTGCTGCGATGTCTTTCTGTGTTGCGAATGGGTTACTCATGTTATTTTTTTCCTTTTAAATTAAGTTTAGCTTCAATAGCTGAGACGAGGTCATCAATAGACCCAACTTTTACGGCTTTCTTCAATGCGTCTTTAAGACTTTCGGCGGTAGGTTTGAAGTCGTTGTCTGCACTGTTCAAATAATGATTGATAGTAGCATCTACTGATGTGCGTGTAGCATCGTCATAGTCAACCATAAGGATGTTTAGTTCCTGCGCATCTGAGTCCTTGAACTCCTGCAAGAGACGGTCTAATAGTGATGACTCTGGGTCCAGTTCTGCAGTATCTAAAATAGACTTTAGAACTATGATACCCTCGAGTCCTCCTATACCGTGGACAAGTGAGCAGTGCTCTGCAAATACTGAACCATGGCCTAAGAGTTCCATGAGGTTCTCAATAAGTAATGGTGCATCAGTACGAATCTGCATCGTAGCATATGTGCGCGCTCGCACTTCTACAGTAATAGATTCTGTAGATTTAGCTGAGTCTTCCTTGGGTTTAGTGAATTTCAATGTGTGCTCCTTTAAGCATAATATTGGTGTAGTCGGTCAATGACTGACTGAATGTTGTTGTCGATAAATGTCTCTTCACGGCTCCACATTTGCAGAGGAGATCTGATACGCTCGTTGACGGTGTCCTTGGTAAGGCGAGTCTGAAAAACATGCTTGTAGCCAACCAGTTCGTCATCATCCGAGATGGTGAGTAGAGGATTAGCGTAGTCTTTAAGTTTAGCAATAGGCATCTTCTTCGTAGAGATAACAGTACTGAAGAATGATTCGATACCTACGTTGGCTACTGAGCCTTTGACAGGGACTTTGGTTTCAAGAGTCATGGTCTGCTCGTTGATGTCTGATCTGGTGTGAGCTAAGATCACAATGTTCTTCGTACTGCGATTAACGTAGTATTGGAATAAACGCTTAATGAACTGAGCATAATCACCCCATGCCGCCATAGTGTTTGCTGAACCAATGACATACTGTGACTCATACATATCGAATAGGAATGTTGCTGTGTCTATGACGATGGTATGAATGTTAGGCATAGTCTCTGCATGCTCAATGGCTTCTACGACTTGTAGAGGATCAGTGATACTGTACTCTTGGAATTTGGATTTGAATGGCAACTTCTTCGGTTCACAGTTTAGAAACATTACACCCTCGGGTGCGGAGAATGCCATTAGTGAAGCCGATTTGCCGGTGGATGAAGATCCTGAGATCAATACTAGGTGGTTGTTTTGTGTGTTATCCATGGTTCTCCTTTAGAACTTAGCTAAAGTCTACTGGGCTTACACGAATGGACAAGTCCAACCGATGCCAGTATTATTAGTTCTCTTTCACTGCAATACGTTTGGCTACTGTGAGCATGACTGTAGATGAGAGTTCCAGCTCAGTAAGTGGGTCTACGATCTTGGAGTTGAACGTGGTGACTGCACTGTGTACTTGATCCATGTTGTAACCATTGTCTACTAGAGCTAGGGCGTACTTGAGGATCATGTTCGATCGATTCCCTTCACCTGTGTTATTGAGGAACCAGCGCTCAAGGTTGTTCAATGATGCGCCAGAGGCATAGGTACGCTGTCTGTCCTCGCTCTTCTTGGTTTGAGGGATAAAGAGAGTGGCATCAAGAGACTCACCTTCGTTGTACCAATATTCTCCTGCAGACGATTCCCACTTTCGTGCTATGTCCTTGGCTGCAGTATCGTTGGCAAATGGAAGCCATTCATATACGTTAGTCATAAACTGAGAGAACTCTCGCTCACCAAGTTTAATGGTATGACTCAGTGGAAGGATGATTCTGAATCGATCTCCGTGACCTGGAGTTTGATGTCTCTTGGTGGTAGAGATCAGATATGTATAGTCCTGTAATAGGAGTTTGGCGGTATCAATAGAGCAATCCTTGTCGATGTCAATGACTACTAAGTTAAAGCCTTCAATGACATTTTCTTTGGATCTGTGACCTCCTTTAAAGTAGTGAGCTGTGTAGTGATATCCTGCAGCTGTGGTAAGTTCGTGTAACCGTGTGAATGGTGCGAGCTGTGGTGTATATCCATCTGCGATATCAGTACTGAATGAAAACATCATACTGTTGATGTCAGTCTCTTTGAGAGATTCTCCTCGGAGGAATTCAATACCATCTACGTAGGACTTCTTGATGACAATGTTGTTCTTGTAACCATAGGCTATGGCTAAGTTCATCATGTCTCTACGCTGAGTCTCTGAACCTTTATAGAATGGAAGGTCTTCAACTAGATCTACCTGAGTGACTTCGTTTCCTACATCAGCAATGTACTTGGCGAGTTTGACGTAAGGTTTCTCTCTGGTAAGAATACGACTGAATGCTTCACCACTGTCCTCCATGAGTTTGATGGCGGAGTGGAGATGATCCATGGTGATCTCTGGCGAGTTGTCTACGAATGCGTAGGCGCCTGAGAGTTTAAGAGCACGGAAGTATCTGTGGGATATTTCTGCTTTCTGAATCTCTTCGTGATCTCCCATGGTATCAGCAACTGAGTTACAGTAGATCTGATACGAGATGAGTTCAAGAGAAACATCTTTAGTCATGGTGAGTTTAGTGGCATAGTGTTTGATGTCGGCTAGATCTTCAAGAGCTGAGCCAAGGGCATGAAGATGGAGTTCGCTGGTAGTGTCTGTCATCATGTCGTAGAGTTCATCTGGTGTCATATTCGCTGTAGTTTTGGAAGACTTCGTAGCGTAACCAAATAAGCATCTGCGTGCGTACCCTGTCTCAAGCATTTGGAAGAACTCTGACTCTGTCTTGCCTCCGTCGAGTAGTTTGGTGGGTGTACCAAAGAGGAGCATATTCGTAGGAGTACGTCCGTCTATGGGTTCACGTCGTTTGTTCTCAGCTGAGTTTAGAGTGATCTTGTCCTTGATTTTGCCTACGTCGTAAAGTTCAATGAAGGCATTGAGAGCATCTGTGTTGTTAGTGAAGTTAGAACCTACCTCGTCCATCTCGAGACACAGTGATCCGATACCGGCCATCAATAGTTTATGACGAACCTGTTTAACTGCGGCTGGTGTAGCTGAGTCAAATGAGAATACCATGGATCCAGTGTTGTGGAAGTCCCGTTGAACATTGGTGAGTTCTTGGGTGGGGTCTGTGCTGTTCTTGATGGCACGAGTGTTAGCAAGCTTATATAAGTTATCCGAAGATACTAATGGAAAGGTATCGTTCATGAACTTGGTTTTAAAGCGAGCAATGATCTGTTCTTCGATGATATTATTGGAGAGTCCTTTCCCGAAGCCTGAAGGTGCTAAGTTCAGGGCATAGAGTGATACTGGAATCTCTCCTCTGTCTGGTGTGACAATAGTAGTGTGCATCATGGAAGCGATCTTAGCCATATGATAGGCAACTGATACCCTGAAGAACAGTGGGCTGTCTGAGTGAGTCTTCTTCACTAAGACTTTGACGAGTTGTTCTGCAGGTTTGAAGTATTCCATATCTGCAAATGGTTTAAGCATGGTATGTCTCCTTTGGTTTTAGTTGGGCTTCAAGCTCTCGACATAGAGCTGTGGATAGATTTGTGTATTTAACGAAGTACTCAGCGACTAAGTGAATGTTCTTCATAGAAGCTTCACCAAGTTGTGTGTACTCTGTAATGTCGTTATGGATGGTATCTAAAGCTTCTGCTAATAGATACTCGTCTGTCTCTTCAAATTGTGTCATGAGGTCTCCTTTCTAAAATGGTTTTGGGTTGGTAGGTCTGCCTAGGTGTCTGCTAGTACCGAATGTCCTGCCCTCAAGCTCCATAAGGTATCCATACATAGATTTTAAAATACATCCTTCGGCACCATGTGTTGTTTTATATACGAGTTTTGTAGATGCAGTAGGATGAGGAAAGAGATTCAAAATACGATCTTCTGCCATATTTTGTTCTTCTTCCCAATACCAAATACTAGTACTTCCGGTGTCTTTAATAAATCTCGGAATAGACTTAGGATAGATCACCATGAGTTCATCCCAAGTAGGTAGTTTAAGTGTCATGAGGTCTTCCTAAGTATCTATGTGAACCGAAGGTCTGTGGTTCAAGTGCTTTCAAGAAATTATAGAATGACGTATGTATATAGATGTCATAATGGTGATTATGCATAGTATCGTCAGCACGTATCTCAGGAAATTCTAAGATACGATTAGCGGGTATACGCATTTCATCTTCGGCATATCCCCAAAGAGTAAGTCCATGCCCTAAAATACGTTGTTTATCAGATTCTGGGAACATGACCATGAGTTCGTCATAAGTCGGAATGGTGACTGTGTACATGGGGTCCACTCCTTCGCTTTAGAATCTTGTGTTGTCCGTATGGTTGCCAGTTGAGTTTGACTAACCATTCGACGAAGACACGATATGTGCAATGTCCTGTATCGTTTATCCCCATATGGTCTGGGTTTGTGATATCATGGAAAGTGACTAAACGATCAGTTCCTATCTTAGCGTCTACACTAGCCCACCAGTATTCCTGAAAATCATACGCAGGTTTACCTTTGATAGTTTCACCGTTGATGATGGCTGAGTCAGTGCTCTCTGGGAACATATCTCGAAGGACATCCAAGGGTGGTACGTATACAGTAATCATGGTGGACTCCATAGAGTTTTCTGAGAACCATAATATACAATACCATGTTCCAATAGCTCTTCTGGGGATAATAGGCGAACTGGTAAGTTATTTTGCGAAGCGGCTGACCAACCCACGTTAATAGGTCTACCTACAGCTTCAACTTCATTGACAGATATACGGTGTACTAGCCAACCTCTATATTTTACGATAGGAGATGAATCATCTATGATAGCGTAGGAACCTATAGACATGTATTTCATCATCATTGGTTATCCTTTAAGGCCGATCTTGATCAAGAGTTGGATCATATCATCGAGGTTAGCGCGCACCAACGAATGATCGAACCACTTCTCAAGCTTACCTGTATACTCTAACGGGTTTTCCATTCGAGGGTTGATGTAGACTCCTGTAGATACTATCTTGTGCTTTCTCCAGAACATCTTGTCGATAGGTCTGTCTACGATGTCTCCGTCTGTGATACAGATACAGTTGACGTTTCTAAGTACATCAACGTTGGCATCTACTGTTTCAGCAAGTCCCTCTGATGAACGAGTTTTATGGATGGATAAGACTTCTGCATCTGACATAGGGAATGCTTTGACATAGTGACACTCTGATGAACTGTAGAGTACATTTCCGGTGACATATCCCTGTTGGGCTAGTTTGTTGAAAAGATAGATCATGGATACTGCATTCTTCATAGGATCACCTGACATAGAGCCAGACATATCAATGAGAAGATTAAATGTGATGTGCTTCCCAACTGGAGCTTTCTTGTCAATATAGATCTTCTCTGCATCCATAGCCATGGACTTAGCACTGATCAACTTACGAGGTGTGATGCGTTTCTGTTTGGAGTTGTGCCCCTTGAAAGCTTTAAGCAGTTTCTTCACTGTGTTGTTCAGTACTACAAGTTCTGGGGCTGATATTATACTATGATCTGTAGAGAATCGGGATAAAGATTTGTAGTGTTTAATATCTTCGAGAGACTGTTCTACTTCTTTGAGATCCATCTGATATGCAACTGGCTGTTCTTTAGATGTACCTGCTCCTGGCTCTTCTGTAAGTCCTGTAGCTTTAGCCATATCAGAAGCATCTTTAGTCATATCATCGCCTGAAGAGTCCTGTGTTTCATCTTCCGGAGTAGATTGTGCTTTAAATACTTTCTGCTGGATAGGGAGTTTGGACACGTCTGTGATGTTTCCTAGGGAGTCTGCTTCGATGATCTCTGAATCGCGTAAGTCTTCACCTGTGAAGGATTGATAGAGTTCAACAGCATCAATGGTTTGGTCTTCGAGCGTAGGTGGGGTCTCATCGTCTTCACGGGAGGAATAATCATCCATGGAGAGCATGAGTTTAATGAGGTCTGTGAGGGCTTCTTCATCAGGTAAGGCTTCGATGTCTGCAGAGTTAATTCTGAGATACTTCGTACCTTTAAGTCTGAAGACCTGCGTAGGATACTCTGTCGAGTGTAGGATTTGAGTACCCGTCATAAGATTATAACGTAGTACTGGGTCTTGATTATAAACTAGACCTCTAAGGTTTTGCTTTAAAATCTGCTTTGTGTCTAAGTGTTCTGTGTGTTCCATAAGTGGTTCCTTTTGAAATGTGTGAAGTATAAGCAAAGTCTGTGTAATGAGTATCTTCATCTTCTCCTGCGGTATCACCAGGATTCGCTATATCAGCTTCCCAATAATAGTCTAATTTACCTGTAGTCCTATCTAGCGCAGTGATATGCATATGTCTGCCGTTGGCGGCTAGAAGTACATCACCTATATTAATAGTATCGAATTCAGCTTTAGTCATGAAGTTTCCTTGGTTTTCCTAAAGATTTACATGATGTTGTAACTATATGCCTAATCTTTTCATGTCCTGCGTGGGTATACATAACTGGGTGGGTAGAAAAATGTGCAGTATGCGTAAAGCCTGTATCAAGTCTTTCAGTAGTTAAAGTCTCAGCTAACGTATCCTTAGCAATGATTCGTATCTGGGATCCAGCGTTAGTAAAATATATACATCCCTCAGTTAAAGTTATATAGTTTGCGAGGATCATGATTTAACCTTTGGTCTGCCTAGGTGTTTAATAGATGGTGTAGGTGGGTAGACATAAGGAGGAGGTGTAACTGCTGCACGGGCTATACCAAGACTATCCATGTATGCTTTCATAATAGGTCCTGGATCATTGATGCCTGCTACGCCTAACATACCAAGTGCATTTTCCATAGCGCTTTTAGCCAATGCAGTATCTATCGATGTAGGATCCATGACGGACTACTTAATGATGCGTTTGATTGTATCTTTGAATGTAGCTTCTTCGACTTCGTTGATGATACCGTCAGTGGTACGTGAACAGATGTTAGATGTAAGGTCAAAGAGGTATGACTTCACTTCCTTAGGATTATCGCACATCTGGATCAATTCACAGAGGTAACGTACGTTGATAGTGTTCGTAAGTTCTTTGGCTTGGACAAGTCCTTCGACAGCTGTATAGAGATTAATCAACTGGTTAATCAATGTGTCAGAGAACTTATCGTCGGAGTTACAAGACTCCACGATGCTACGGACTGCATCAATAGAGTGAGCCATTTCATACATACGGAATCGGTCTGAAAGTGCAAGGTCGATATCTTCAGTATCGTAGTCTGAACCAATGTTTGTAGTAGCAATAGCCCAGAGGTTCTCAGTAGGTACACGTAGAATCTCAGATTTACCAAGACCATCAAGAGTGCCTACGATACGGTTAGTACGCAATTGATAGTGACCTGTAGCATCTGGTGTGAGTGCTCCGATAAGGATGTTCAATTCACGGGATGGAATACGAAGAATCTCGTCAATAAAGAATGCTGATGGTCCTGCGAGGGCTGTACGGAATGCTGCTGTGAGGGGTCCATCCATCCACACTAAAGAGCCGGACTCTGCTTTGACATAGTAACCAAGTAGGTCGATGGACTCTGTACCGTTAGAACCTGCAATAAACTCCGTAGGAATACATTTAGAGTTTAGGTAGCGAGATACTGTGTATGTTTTACCGAGGCCACGAGCACCCAGTAGCATGATGTGCTTCTTGAATGAATATCGGTTAATGAAGTCATCGATACCTACGTTAGAGTAAGCAAGCTTCTCTTTGTTGATCTCTTCCATCATGACATTGTAAGTGTTCGTCAATGAATCGTAGAGATCTGTCATACGAGGATCAGCCATGATGGTGTCGATGATATCGTCTGGCATCGGAATTTGAGGGGCTGATTTAAAGATACCTTTGACAGAGTTCAATGATTTAACGATGTTACCACGGAGTGCTTCAGGATATGAATCTACGTTCACTGACTTGAGTGTACCATTTAACCATGGATCTCCTGCAAATTCTTTGATATCACGAGTGATGGGATCTACAAAGATGTAGGTGTTAAAAGCTATTCCTGATTCATCTGAGTCTTTGACTGTGGATAGGATAGATGTGACTGTTTTATCGCCTTCACCGACGATACCTTGGAGATGTGCTCCATATGTAAGCTGGTTCTCATTAATGAGAATCAACGACTCTGTGACTTTAAGGTTAAGTAGTTTCTGTGACATGTGTGTTCCTTTAATAAAATGTGAGTGTGTTAGGCTAATCTGCCTGACGCTGCGAGACGAACTCGCTGAGTACAAAGATTAGCAACTGAGCAATACTGACAAGCTTTCGCTTTGCCTTCATGTTTGATGACGATACCGACGTTACCATCACGACTGAGGTGATCTGCGGCTTCGTCATATGTGTCGTAGTTCTTCGTGGCTCTGGCTGTCTTCGTAGGGTCTTTGTAATATTTAAAGACATCCTTCTCTTGCCAGAGTTCTTCAGGAGTACAGTCTGGGATCAAGTCCTGGTCTGTGATGGGTAAGAACTTGTCAATCTGGAAAAGCTTCTTCTCAATATATCTCTGGGTCTCTGTGACAGTCTTTAGGCGATGGTCCTTAGATTGGATACGAGACTTAGGATATGTAGGATCTGATAGGGTTTTGGCTTTGGACCAGTCAGTAAAAATGTAGAGATTGGTGCCAATGTCATCAGTGATGAGTACTGGGTCAAGCCATTTGTAAATAGACATCTGCATCATGTATTGATTATCGCTGGAACCAGTGATGTATCCATAGACGCTGGATGACTTGATATCACATACACGACCTCCTGAGACTATGTCATATTTCCCTGATACAGTCCATCCGTTGATCTCTTTGGATAGACGTTTCTCGAATGAGGTCTGATCAAAGATAGATGCAGCATTCTCCGGTGTAAGACCTAGAGATGTCATTGCTGTGATGGCTTTGTCTCTGTCCTTCCAAGCTTGTTCAACACTATCATGAAGAGCTGACCCCATGGATACTGCGATAAGATTATCACAATCCATGATCTTCAAGCAGTCCATGTTCTGTCGTGCTAGAATGATCTGACGGATAGGTTTGAGCAGTGTGGTAGTAGATATGACACGAGGATCGTCATTGTAGTCATAGTTATCTACAATGGTCCAAACAGCCAAAGGTAATGGCATATTAAAAGTATTCGTAACAATACGTTCTTTCATTAAAAATTCCTTGTATGCTCTAAAGCATGTAATGATACATATGCATCATATAATTTAGCTGCCCCAATAGCAGAATCACTTGATCCAAGATAAATATGTTTATCATTTACTCTGATCTGGGTTACCCAATGAGATCTACGTTTGTCCCAATAAACTCCTCTATATCCGGAAGTATTGTGCGCATATATCCTTCTAGTATTCTTAGTCTGAGTAGACTGAGTACTCCATCTACAATTTCCAGGTTCATAGTTACCATCGTTTTCGATTCTATCAAGAGTAAGACCTGCAATATATGTAGGATACATATCCGCTATAAAATTTTCAACAGACATCCATCTATCACACACAATAATACCTCTACCTCCGTAGTATTTATACTTTTGGTTTTTAGGATTATTAGTACGTGCAATCATTCCAGCCCATGTAACATACAGAGGATGATCAGATAATCCGTGTGTGGCGTTGATACCTTTTCTGGCACAACCACAAGATGTAGTAAGACCTCGTTTAACATTATCTACTATGGATTCAAAAGTATTTAAACAAGCGCACTGGTATATTCCGTATGTGCTCTTATGTTTTGATGTAGGTTTAGGTAAACGACGTTCTGTTGAAAGTAATATAGGGTATGCCATATAAGTCCTTTAAGCTGTTTGTCGTATTATATCATAACTATGACAATTTAGTACAGACAGCTAAGGGAAGTGGGATGTTCATATTGTTGGTGATAATACGATCATTCGCCATGGTAAGGTTCTCGTTTCAATAGGAGTTTAAATGGAAGTGTGAGTAGGTATATCCAGAATAAAGCAGAGTATCCCATGTACCATGCTGCCACTAGGAATGCTATGTCTGTAATCCAGTCATAGAAACCAAACCAACTAGGTTTAGCCCAAGATTCCTTAATAGGTGTAGAAGTCATCGTGGAAAGGAAAGCTCCGAGTAAGCCAAGTACTACAAGAGGTAAGATGAGATACATCACTACCCAAGATGGTGCAAAGAGCAAAGCAACTATCAGTACCAGGTCAAGTGCTAGTACTCCTAAGAAATATCGTGTGTTCATGTATTCTCCTTTTCATATAGGCCAAGTTCTTTAGCCATGGCTGGTTCGATATAGCAGATAGAATCTGAGCACTGAGTTAAGAATCCAGGATCAATCATTCGTGCTGCTGCCTCATGTGTAATGACCCACATATGTCCTGTAGGTCCTGTGTCTCTAGTGGCTTCAAGGAAAGTAAATCCTTTAGCCATTTCAGCTTGGCATGCTTCACAGGGTTCTACTGATGTGTAGACCTTAAATGAATCAAATGAATCTTTTAGCTGGGTGTCTAATAATATTTGCTTGGGTTCGTTACAATAAATACAACAATCCATAGCTACGTAGCTTTTATTCATGTTAAAGTCCTTTCAGTATTTCAGTAATGTCCTCGAGTGAGGCATGGTTAGGTATGGTCTTCATAGAGTTCCAAGAGTATCCTACGTCTAGTTCAGCTCCAAGCTTCACATCGTCAGACATAATGGATGGGTGATCCTGCCAAGACATCTCCTCTACTACTACGGTGTTGAGCCAATGAGTAATCTCAGGAGAGTCTCTCCATATAAAGTAAATAGCATCATGGATCTGGTTTACGAGGAAGATGTCAAGTCTATGTGGGGATTCTTCGATACGCTTCTGGATAGCTATAGCTGCCCTATTCGACAGCATGCCCCAAG
>Ga0316626_10000404_pt1 | contig 16501 bp, 14 predicted proteins | sample OWC_Aug_T1_C1_D5_FD_207656 | JGI IMG/M metagenome (GOLD analysis project Ga0316626, IMG submission 207656) | Wetland soil microbial communities from Old Woman Creek delta, Ohio, United States - OWC_Aug_T1_C1_D5_A | ecosystem: Environmental > Terrestrial > Soil > Wetlands | place: USA: Ohio...
CAAGCGAGTATTGAATAACGTACTATTCAACTATGACCGAAAATAACGGTTGGTACAAATATTGCCTACGCCGCCAATAATGGCTTTAATTTCGCCAGGAGCTCTGGTTCTCTGATTATTTTCTTTAATTCTGGATGGAGCCTCTCCGATTTCTTTTGGGCTTTTTGGAATTCCTCCAAAACCATGTGGCTGTCAATTTTTGCAAACCGTTCTTCCAACGTATGGCATCCGCCAAGAATGATGCTCAGATACTCTTCATTGTCCAGGTTCTTTACCAGAGGGGTATCAGATAAAATGGTCTTCAGGGTTTTGGTTAAAGATACCGTGCCACTCCTTTTTCGGTTCCTTCTCTTAAAATCTCTGAAGAAGCGTTCCAGGGTATTGTTGGTGCGCTGAGGCTGAATGAACACCCGGCCCTTGGGAGTATCCACAGCGATCGGGTCGGCAAAAAGCTTTTCCCAATAGGTGTCAACCTGTTTCATCATCTTTCGGTAGGGGTCTTTCCCTGAGAAACGGCTATCGGCCCTGATTTGTTCTCGAAAGGCTTCGACCTTTTCTTTGATCGTTTTGATGTCGGTATCCTCTCCATCATCATTCAGCCCCTTTTTCCCCTCTGGAAGGGCTATCCGTAAGGCTCTGCGTAACTTCTCGAACACCTCCACTCTTTCTTCCATTTGAGCAACCGACTTGCTCAAGGGGAAGTCCTCCATGACCCGATTGATCAGCCTGAAGAGTTGGAACAGAGGCCGATAACTTTTATTCCTGTGGAGGAAACTATGACGGAGCGGCTCGATGAACGAATAAACCCTCTGCAATCTTTGATAAAATACGAGAGGAGGAAGATCAAAGGGGAATCCATACCCCTTGCCTTGTCCCGATGTATCAAAGGCCCAATGGATCATCGTAAAGGCGACCAGAGCGGGCATTCGATGGAAGGAGGAGAACTCCATCTTCCCTTCCTGGACCCCAGCCTTCAGGGCCTGCACCGCCTTGTCGTTCGCCCCCATGGCCTTCTCCAAGGCTTTCGCCTTTTGTCGAAGCAAGGTTCGGATATTGAGCTTTTGGATGCGGTTCCGGAGGCGTTGGTAAGGATCTTCTAACAGATCCTTGCCGATATCCCTCAAGAAGTGGAAATGGCATATAAAATCAGGCTTGCCCGGAAAGACTTCTCCTACCGCCAAGAGAATCCCTTTACCCATGTCATGGACCAAAGCCAGGGGGTCTCCATATTGTTGCTTAATCTGCCGCAGAAAGGGAACCAGCAATTCCGCCTTCTCCGAGGGTAATTTTACATTATCCAGGACGATTTCGGTCATCCCGTCCAATCCCGAACAAAGATGGGGACTATCCCCTTCACAGGTCCCATCCAGGTGAAGAATATATCCCCCTCGCACCGCCATGGCCCTCCTTATCTGTTGCCGACTCTCTCGATGGGCCATGGCCAGATAAGTAACAAATTTCTTGCCCAAAAAGCTGATTTCTCGGTCGGAGATCGATATATTTCTCTGGGCCAACGCTTTGGTGATCTCCCGGTCGCTCCAGCTATGAACAAAGAGAGCATACCCCACATACACGATCACGTCGTATCCAAACGTACACCGATACGGGGTGAGGGCCTTCAACTCCTGGGAAGCATAAAGAACTTTATCTTCGGGGCGGTGCCAAATGATCTCTTTGACCCTAAAGGCTCCAATATCAAGCGTGACCACCTTCTTCTCCCGGGTCTTCAACACGTTCAGTTGATCCGAACAGGCTATATTCTCAGGACCAAAATAAAGGGTCGGAATCTCCGGGAACAGGTTCTTGGCCGATACCCCTTTGACGATTTTGTCAATATGGGCTCTCAGAGTGCGGATGGCCCTGTATCCGGAATTTTTTTTAACAAGTCGTGATGTTCTAAAAAACTCTGGATCACCCGGGGGTCAATCCGTTTTCCTTGTCGAGCGACTCTCTCCGCGAGTTCCTCTATCCCGCTATGGGGATGTTTGATGTATTGAACCAGAATCAGCACGGCTTCTTCATCGCATGGCAACGCTGCTGCCGGCGGCCGAGATAAAAGGGATTTTTGCTTTTGGTAGGTCTCCGGTTGATCTGAAAAATAGACAAATCGCCCCTGATCCTTTTCTCGCCGGATCCCCGAGACCCTCGGCAACTGAGAAAAAATGGAACTGTTTGACGGAATCTCCACAATTTGAGCAACCTCTTGGGCACTCAAACCCGTCTCGGAACGTCTTAGGAGTTCAATCATCGTCTGCTTCAGGGTCCCATACTTGGAAAAAAGGATCCTTTGATATTTCCATATCCCATGGTGGTCGAACTGCGGAATTTTGGGAAGCGTGTAATAGCGTCCATTCTGGTTAAAACTTGTCAGGGCCTCCCATTTTTTCAGTCGCCGTCTCGCTGTTATGACCGAGGACTGGAGTAAATCCACAAGCTGTTCAAGGGTCAATACCTTCATCCGATGGAATCTTTTGAGGACCTCAATTTCATGCATGACCCACCTCTGATAAAGTATATGCTTAATATCTTTTTTATGCACATACTTTATCAATTTGGCAGAGCCATGTCAACCGCTTATTAAAAGATTTCCCCTATTTTAATAAAAATATCATAATAAAATGAGATCATCGGTGCGTGCTCATACTTGATCACAAAACCGAGATTTATCCTAAGTAATTGGATACTTTAGGTTTCTCAAACCCAACCGTTATTTTCGGTCATAGATGTTGGGGATACCAAAAAAGGCAGGGCCATTTCTGACCCTGCCGTCCAACAAAAGAAGATTGGAACCTTAGCCAATAGTTATCACCCCAAAATCTACCTGTTTATCGCAATTTTCATCGCTGCTTCTGTTTCTATCACAGGGATCATTTCTAATTTTCCAAGATCACTCCAGCCTAACACTGCCTGCAGACCCGCCTTTGGATCTTCCGAGTCAATCAGGCGAAATACTTTACCTCCGCTTATAGCTGTCCATTCTCCCAGAAGCTTCATCCCTGGGGGAATCATAGCCCCTTTTTCCGCCCGCCTTTTAATTACTTCATTCCTCTTATCCGGCTCCCATGTATAAATAGCCAAAAATAACATTTTTAGCCTCCTTCCTGTTGTCAAACAAATAACTTTGGATTGACTTTGCTAAGGATAGCAACGATAGCCCCAAAAAGCTCCGTAATTCTTTTGAGGAAACCCCTATGCGTTCCTTCTGGCACCTCCTTCTCCTGGCTTTTTTCATAAGGTACAAGGTTATAGGATTAGGTTAGCCGTGACTGGGCACGAACGAACTTGAGCATTGGCCGTCTTCGTTTCGCCGAAAACGGACTTCAGGTCAGATGGAGATCAGTTTGAAGACAAGGTGATTTTGAATTATGAAATAAAAAGCCTCCAAAAGGGTATGCTAACCCTCTCAGAGGCTTCATATGACCATTTTCTGGTAACCCCACCTTCTCATTTCACGCCCCGGAAGGTTAGAGGTTTTGTGGCTGGGTTAACTTGGCAACGCGGGGTAACGACGATTTAAAATACTCCTATGGGAATCGGTAGTCAATAGGAAAATTTATCCTTTTACCTTGCCATTGGGATCAATTTCCGGACCCAAGGCTATGAAAAAACCACAAGATATTGGGGGTGTATTCTAATCTTCAAAAGTGAAACTAGCGTGCCACTTTATGCACTTCGCCAAAATTCCAGAGATGAAAAGTATATCCTAACCTCGACTCCCGATTGAAATCTACACCTGCCAGGAAAATTTGTCAACTGACGAGTTCTCAGGAAGGAAGGATATTTCCCCACAAGAATGATTTATGGGGTCCAATCCGGCAATCAAAAACATCTCCACATGCTTCCCTCCGCTTAGCAGCGGGTGGTGGGCATCAGCGCCCATAAGCAATGAAGCGAACGGCAACCGCCTGAATCGACAAGAGAAATGCGCTTTCTAGCCACCAGTGTGCCTAAAATCAGGGCCTGACTTCCCTGAGCTCCAGGAGCGCGCTATGACTGAATGCGATTCTTGGGTATTCTATTGCCGTGAATCCCATTTCTTTTGCCGCATCTAAGGTCTGGGAAAACATCCGCCGGGTCACGTGGATGACCGGCTCGGCCAAGAGCAAACATCGCGAAGGGTTCAGGATATCTCTTATTTGCCGGAAAAACCTCCTTTGGTCTGCGATCTCGTGGACGATCCAGAAGGCCAGAGCAAAGTCCACTTTCTGATTCACCCCTATGGATTCAATGCTGCTGAGATGGGTCTGGATCCTATCGGCGACGCCTCTCCTCCGGGCTCTCCGCAGCAAGGTATCCAGCATTCTTTTTTGAATATCCGCGGCGATGACCCGGCCCGAGGATCCCACGAATTCGGCAAGGGGGATTGTGAAGTAACCCATCCCGGGGCCAACGTCGAGAACCGTTTCCCCGGACCGCACATGGCTTCCCAAGATGGTATCCGGATCATGGATAAGCCTTCGCAACGGATTGTCGAAGGTGAAGCACAGCCACCATGGGCAGACATGCTTTTGCCTAACCAAAGCTGTGTCCAGAATATTTCTCAAAGCCAACGGCCACACCCGGTGCCTGGTGGGTAACGATTATTTCCCCCGAACGTAGTCGACCCACTTCTTGGCCACTTTGAAGGTATCCCAGTAGTACTTGGAAAATTCCTCGCCCACCATGATCTTCACCGGCTGTCCCGCGTTTTCCAGCCGTTCCATGTGCTCCTTGGAGAGCATCGCTTTCTTCAAGACCTCTTGGAGCCTCTTGACAATGGGCTCCGGAATTCCCTTGGGCGCCCCGATCCCCCGGGTGGAGGCGGAGATTACCGTGGGCATTCCCGCGTCGGGCGCCGAGGGCGCATCGGGGTAGAATTTTGTCTTTTCTTGGTCCATGACCATCAATATTCGGACTCTCCCCGATTTCCACTGAGCGTAATTGTCTCCCACCGTGCAAAAGAGGACGTCCACATTCTTCCCCAGGAGCGCGTTGAGCGCCGGGGGACTCCCGTCGAAATAAACCCTGCGAAACTCGATGCCCGCCGCTTCGGCGAACTGGAAATAGCCCACTTCGTCATCGTGGAGATAGCCCACGATGCCCGCGGCAATCTGGCCCGGTTTTTTCTTGGCCTCCTCGACCAGGTCCTTTACGGTTTTCCAGGGGCTGTCCGCCCGGACGGAGATGACCGTGGGGTCGAGGGCCTGGCTGATGAGGGGCTGGATATCCTCGGCCTTGAATACCGCCTTGCGCTCCGGGTCCAGAATGGTGGTCAGAATATGGGGAAGGTTGATCATCCCCAGGTAATAGCCGTCGGGTTTCTGCCGGGAGAGCTCCGTCCAGCCCACCTGTCCTCCGGCCCCCGCCTTGTTGAGAACCACAATGGGCTTTCCCAGTTCCTTTTCCGCGATATTGGCCACCACCCGGGCTCCCACGTCGCTGCTCGACCCCGAGGGAAAGGGTACCTGAAGGGTAATCGGCCGGTCGGGATACTCCGCCGCCCAGGCAAGGAAGGCGCAGGCCAGTAAGACTGCGATCGTTGTTCCCAAAATGCTGATCCACACCTTTCTCTTCATTCGAACCCTCCTTATTTAATTTCATCATGGTAAATCCCCGGCCCTGCCGGGGGTCCGCTTTTGGCGGATTGACAATTCCAGGATGCTTCGGTTGTGACCCGGGGGCAAGGAGCTTCTGGGCAAGAAGCATCGGCCGGGCTGGCCCTCTTCCCGGAGGCTTTGACCGGCTTCCGCAGGATGGGGCGGGCCGATCGGGCGACCGGCCGGTCGCCCCTACCTGGAGAGAACACTTCACATGGGGGGTTCGGACGGTTGGCCCGCCTGGGTCGTGAAATGGAAGCTGCCTCATGATTTTTGCCCAGAGGGTCCTTGCCCCCGGGCCTGGCACCCAACCGAGGGCCCCCTTTAGGTGGCGCCCAATTCAATCCGCTTTGAGCGGTTCCCTGTTTTTCATCCCTCCGGCTCTGCCGGTGGTATTTGATTTGATCAAACAACCGTAATTTCCTTAACAATCGCATCCCCCATTTGAGAGGTGGTGTTTTTCCCCCCCAGGTCGGGAGTCCTCACCTGGCTTTTGGCCAGGACGGCTTCCACTGCTTTTTCGATCCTCCTGCCCGCTTCCGTCGATTTGGGGTCGTTATGCTTCATCCCCAACCAATCGAACAGCATCGCGCCGGAGAGGATTGCGGCGATGGGGTTTACGATACCCTTACCGGCGATATCCGGGGCGCTTCCGTGGATGGACTGGAATAGGCCGTGTTTTTCTCCCACTTCGGCTGAGGGGGCCAGGCCCAGGCTCCCGATGGTTCCCGCGCCCAGGTCGGAAAGGATGTCGCCGAACATATTCTCGGTTACCACCACGTCGAAGTGCCAGGGCCTCTGGACCATGAGAACGGTCATGGCATCCGTGTAGTAATGTTCGCTCTGGATATCGGGGAACTCCCTGGCCACCTCATGGAAAACCTCTTCAAAGAAGGCATAGGCTTCCACAACGTTTGATTTATCCACGCAGGTGACCCTTTTCACGCCGTCTTCGGGAGCCCCTTTGCGCCGGCGGGCCATCTGGAAGGCGGCCCGCACGATCCGCTCCGTTCCCTTTCGGGAAATAATCAGGGGATTTACCGCCGCTTCATTGCCGATCCGAAACCCGCCTTTGCCGAAGGTGTAAAGCCCTTCTATATTCTCCCGGAAGATGACGTAATCGATCCCCTTATCCGAAGCCTTCTTCAGGGGAGACTCGACCCCTTTGTAGAGTTTGACCGGCCGGATGTTGGCGTAAAGGTCGAGGTCCTGCCGATAGATATATCCCGACTGGACTTCTCTCCCATCGGGAAGGCGGACATCGGGAAGACCCACGGCCCCGAAATAGACGGCGTCCGCTTTCCGAACTTTTTCAATGTCCTCCTGTCCAAAAGCCGTGCCCGTTCTCCGATAACGGGCGGCACCGATCTCCAACTCGGTGAACTGTGCCTCCAAGGACACGGTTTTCATAGTCGAACGGATGACCTTTAACCCTTCAGCAATAATCTCGGGGCCCACTCCGTCCCCGGGGAGTACGACGATTTGGTATGCAGCCATTCATTCCTCCTTGTGTGAGGTAGAAAGTTTCGAGTCTCGAGTTTCAGGTCTGGAGTTTTGGGTCTTACGGTTTCGTTTAGAACTCGAAACTCGCAACCTGAAACCCGAAACATTATTTTATTTTCGCCAGGGCAGCGGCCTTCCTCTTCTCCACCGCGGCAATCGCTTCGGCCCGGGCCAGGATCAGTTTCGCCCGGTTGTAAACCGGGATGTCCACCATCTTTCCATCCAGGTTGACCGAAGCGGTTCCTTTCTTTACTCCCTCTTCAAAGACCTCAACCGCCCGGCGGGCAAAGGCCGCTTTTTCCTCCGGCGGGGTGTAAACCCGGTTGATCACCTCCACCTGATCGGGATGGATGCAGGCAGCGCCTTCGCAGCCGAGCTGCCGGGCCCGCGACACCGCCTTCTCAAAGGCTTCCAGGTCCCGGAACCCACCGATGCTTCCCACGAGTCCCATGGGGCGAACCCCGACCGGTTTACAGACGGTCACAATCCAGGAGACGGCGTAGAAAATTTCACTTCCGTCGGTCGACGGCTCCACGCCCAACTCCAGGCAGTAGTCCTCCGGACCGATGAACATGGACTCGATCCGGGGGCTGGCGGTGGCGATTTCCTGGGCTTTCAACAGACCCCGCGGAGTCTCGATCAGGATGGAAAACTGGACCGTGCCCGGCTTGATTCCCCTTTCCCGCTCGAGTTTTTCCACCATCTTCTCCAGGTTGCGCACTTCTTCCGCGGATTCGGTCTTGGGCAAGGTGATCCCATCCAGGCCCGGGTAAACGGAGGCCTCCACATCCGGGGACAGCCACTTCGGGTCCTTGTTGATCCGCACCCCTACTTCGGCTCCGCCCTTAGCCGCCAGAGGAATCGAGTCCTTGACCAGTTTCCGGGCGTTTTCCTTTTCCGCCCAGGGGACCGCATCCTCCAGGTCTAATAAAATCGCGTCCGCTCCCCGCTGGTGCGCTTTCTCCACGAACTTGGGGATGTTCACCGGCAGGATCAAGGTTGAACGTCTTATGGCTCTGCTCATCTAGAATCTCCTTTATTCATGGTCTTGTTTCACGGCGCGGAAAATGAAAAGTCGGCCTGACTCCCAATTTACAATTTATTCTTTCAAATTACAATCCAATTGACAGGGCCAGAGTTTCTATTTACCATTGGGGACATACTGCAAGGACGGATCGCACCAAACCATCGCTACAGGGGGAATGCAAAGATGAGAAAAGCCGAAATTCCTTGGGGATGCTGGCGGGGGAGCAAGCCCCTGCCCTTGACTTTTCCCAACAACTGGAAGGTTGCCATGGCGCCCATGGCCGATAAGCCGGATGTGAGCCAGGAGGAAATCCGAAGGGCCTTCCGGAACCCCATCGGGCAGGAGCCGATCCGCAGGTTGGCGGAGGGGAAAAAGACCGCCGCCATTGCGGTGGACGACTTGACCCGCCCGACCCAGGCCCACCGCTTTCTCCCTTTCATCGTGGAAGAACTGAACCAGGCGGGCATTCCGGATGAAAACATCAAGATCATCATGGCCATCGGCTGCCACCGCCCGTTGATGAAGGTGGACCAGGAAAAGAAACTGGGAAAGAAGATGGCCAACCGGTTCGCCGTTTACAACCATCATCCCTTCGAGAACGTGGTCAATGTGGGCGCCACCTCCCGGGGAACGCCGGTCATCATCAACCGTTATTTCGTGGAATCCGATGTTAAAATCGGGATCGGCTTCATCACTCCCCATCCCATCGCCGCTTTCGGAGGGGGGGGCAAGATCGTCATCCCCGGCCTGGGGTCCATCGACACCATCCACCGGAATCACACCCCTGCCTTCCAGGGGAAGATCGGCAGCACGGGCTTTTCCAAGGGGTATGATATCAACTCCAATGAACTCCGGGCGGATATCGAAGAAGGGGCCCGCATGGCGGGGTTGAACGCCATCGTTAACTCCGTGGGGACTTCGGAAGGCAAGACCGCAGGGGTCTTTGTAGGCGACCTGGTCCAAGCCCATCGGGCCGCCGTGGAATTGGCCCGGGTGGTGTACAAGACGGAGGCTCCCTGCGACGTGGACATCGGGATTTTCAACGCCTTCCCGGAAGACACCGAGCTGGTGCAGGCGCAAAAAGCCATGAATGTATGGACGGGAAATGAAACCTGCCGCTTGGTGAGAGAAGGTGGAAAGGTAGTCATCGCCACGGCCAGCTCCGATGGCCTGGGATTCCACTCCCTGGCGGACCGGGGGATGAGGCTATACAACCGTGTGGGCCGGCGAAAGGCCATGGCCGATATTTTCAGCGGACGAAAGATGATCGTCTTCTCCCCCAACTGCTCTCGGGCCGACCTCCTGGAACGCTACCCGGAAGAAGTGATCATTCGTAACACCTGGAAGGATGTGCTGGAGGAATTGAAGAACGGATCGACCGGTCAGAGCGTGGCTATCTTTCCCAACGGCTCGCTTCAGTATATCCCGGTGGACTAAGAGCTTATCCTTAAATAAGTTGTGGGGTTTAAATCCCCCTTTGAAAAAGGGGGAAATAGGGGGATTTGCTTTGAGATGCCTTGGGGAAATCCCCCTCCCCCCCTGAAGCTGTGAAAAAATTCAGGCATCGGCAAAGGGGAGTGGCGCAGGCATGTCCGGGGGAGGCACAAATTCATGCCGTCAAAAAAGGCGCTGGTTTCTTCGTAGACCTCGCGCTACTGAACCCATTGAAGCCGAAGGGAGAGTGCTTCTGTTTTTCAAGAGTTCCTTCCTGGTAGCCAGCGTCGCTTGGCGGAAGTAAAGGGAGCACTTTGCAGCCCTGTATTTCCCGCCGGTTTTGACGGCATGAATTTGTCCCTCCCCCGGCCAACGGGAGAGGCTTTTTCTCCCCCGGGTTAAATTTTTTCACAGCTTCCCTTTTCCAAAGGGGGGATTGCTATTTACGGACAAGCTCTAAGTCTAGGTTACGGGGTACGGATTTGGGGTTGAGGGAAAAGGCAGGGCCTTGCGGCCCTGCCTCTGCCATTTCATAAAGACTCCGTTCATCTTTTTCTCCCGCCTTCTTCAGGGGCGCCCCCCTTTTTTTACCTCAAGCACAATGAGTCTTGGTAAAACGGCATGGGAAGCGTCCCCTCATACGGGGGCTCGGCGGATGGAACTGTCCTTACCAATACGAAAATCAGGAAGGCGAAGAAACCCATGATGAAAAGCAGCCTCCAGATGGAAACATCTTCCAGCATTAAAATCATTTTCATTTTTCTACCCCCCTTGGGTGACGATCAACGATCGTGCCCGCAAAGGAATCTTTGGCCCGAATGGGGAAATGGTAGGCAAAGATAGGAAAAGGCTCCAGGGGACAGAAATTCCCCGGAGCCTTTAAAGGGGCACCTTCTGGCAATTCCACCTCATAATGCTCTCCAGAAGGTTAGGGGTTATGCTGTTAGGTTAACAAGACCACAAATGGAGAAAACAGCTCAAATGATAGAACTTTCTAAAATGTTGTCAAGAGTTATTTTAACAAAATTTTCTGAAATCCGTAATAAGCAGATAATCAAATAAAAATATATATTTATATCTTAATGGCGATGTAAGGAATCGAGGATTCAGAACGTAGTCCATCTCTTTATGGCTTTGGGGCATGCTGCGGCATGCGTTTGCGCTGAGCCCGAAATTTGAAAATGACATTAACCCCCACCATTTACCAGTAAACCGATCCCGTGAGAATGATTTCCCCGCATTTTAGATGAACCCGCAAAAAGTCGAAATTCCATAAATTTGGTCATTCCGGCGAAAGCCGGAATCCGGTTATTTCAAGTAGTTCTGGACCCCGGCTTTCGCCGGGGTGACGCTTCAAGGGACTTCTTACGAAACCATCACCTTTAGCTTTCCCAAAGAATGTCGATATCATGTAACATCTCCATGGAGAGGCGGCCAAATGGATTATATTTTCTATTTGGGGTTGGCAGCTTTAGGGTTCGCGCTCTATTGGTACGAACGATTTGTGAAAATCCCAAAATTTCGATTCGGCAAAATCATAAAAATTGAATTGCCGGATGATACCTTTTTGAATAATCCCTGAAAGAATGTGGGCCATGGTCATCTCTATGCCCCTCACACATCCGCACGCTCTTGAAGGGGGCGGGTGACTTCCTTTTCCCGCCGGCCCCGGCTTCCGCTACATTTCATTCATCGCCTGCGACCCGATGATGGAAAAAACAGGACCCTGAGTCCGCTGCCTCCCCAACCAGAGGAGAGAAGGGGAAGGAGAAAAGAGATTAACCTCTTCGACGGGGATGAAAGAGGCCTTTGGGGTCAGCTCCGATAAGGCCCGCCTTGTAGGCCCGGGGGTCCAAGAGCGAAAGGTTCCTGACCATCTTTGGGGTCAGCACCCGGACTCTTCGGGTCCGGTCCAGCTTCTCGGCAATCCAATATAAGGGCTCATCCCGGATCATCCAACCGTGCCGGTCGAAGGGCCGCAAATTCAAGGGTAAAGTGTATCCGCGCAGCGTTTTTTCCCTCTCCAGGTTGTAGAATTGCTCGAAGTAGGACATGACCAGCTCGCGTACCGTCCGGTAGACCGGTTCCCGAAACCGAAGTCCCACAAAGTTGGATTTACCCACGGCACCCCAACGCATGTCCTTTTTGAAAAGGGCCAAGAGATGATCGTCGTCCCGGCTGTTGGGGAGCATTTCCAGGATCAAGGGTGGGTACCCGATGCGGCGGAGCATGGCCGCGGCAAAGACGGCGCCGTCGTAGCAATGGGCTACCCGCTCCCGCAGAACTCGAAGGGGGCAACGGTAAATTTCTTCTTTTGAATATTCCAGGTCATCCAGAAAAGCCTGAATCTTATTCGGAGTGGCCAGTCGGCTCAGGATTCGGCGGTCGGATTTGGGTAAATGATGATCGAACCGGTATTCAAACTTCATTTTATTATTATATCCTTTCACGCGTCATTGGAATTATTGTAACACTTTAGCGTTTTGAAAAGGCCTCCCCAGAAATCCCTCCCGTCCTCCCTCTTTCAAAGGGAGGAGAGCTTTTAGGGGATGTGTGCTAAGAAATTCCCCTCTTTCCCCCTTTGAAAAGGGGGACGAAGGGGGATTTTACGGCTTTTCAAAAGACTAAACTGTTACGAATTATTCATAATCTCTTGGCCAGGCCGCTGACGAGGAGAAAATGATTGTTTTCTGGAACTATCTATAATTATTTCATTTTATTCGGCTAATTTGGCCTGAATATTTACTACGAGAGCGAATAGTTGGAATGCGAATTTTCTTGACAAACCTCTGCAGTTTTTTCTAGAATGCGGGCAGAAGCACTCGATTTGGAGGCAGATCAACCCGCACAAGGAGGCAGCCATGAGCAATGGAACTTTCCCGATCAGCATGAGAGACATGAAATTCATTCTTTATGAATGGCTTGGGATTGAGAGATTGTGCCAGTTCGACAAATTCAAGGACTATTCCCGGGAAACCTTTGACATGGTCCTGGACCAGGCCGCGCAGCTGTCCGCGGAAGTCATCGCCCCCCTGAATTCCATCTCGGACAAAGAGGGGTGCACCTATGAAAAAGGGAAAGTCAAAGTTCCCGAGGCCTTCCATGACGCCTTCAAGAAGTACTGCGAGGGCGGTTGGATCGCCGCATCGGTGGATGCGGAAGCAGGGGGGCAGGGACTGCCGGAATCCGTGGCCCTTGCCGCCGCCGAAATGTTCGTCGGCGCCTCGGTCTCCTTTACCACGTACCCCGGGCTTACCCGCGGCTGCGCCAACCTGATTGAAAGCTTCGGCACTCCAGAGCAGAAACAGACTTACCTGGAAAAGATGCACTCCGGGCAATGGACCGGGACCATGTGCCTGACCGAACCCCAGGCCGGAAGCGCCGTGGGGGACGTGAAATGCGCGGCTAAAAAAGAGGGAGATCATTATTTAATCCAGGGAACGAAGATCTTCATCACCGCCGGCGACCATAACCTGACGCCCAATATTATTCACGCCGTCCTGGCCCGGACGGAAAACGCCCCTCCGGGGATCAAAGGATTGAGCCTCTTCATCGTTCCCAAAGTCCGCATCCATGCCGACGGGTCCCTGGGGGCGCCCAATGACGTGAATTGCGGCGGCATCGAGCACAAGATGGGCCTGAAAGGTTCTGCGACCGCGACCCTGAATTTCGGGGATGACGGCAAATGTCACGGCTATATCCTCGGGCAGGAGGGGCAAGGGATTCAGTTAATGTTTCAAATGATGAACGAAGCCCGCCTGGGAGTGGGCCTGCAAGGATTTGCTCTGGGAAACCTGGCCTATCTGTACGCCCTCAAATACGCCAAGGAACGCGTCCAGGGGGTGGATATCCGGAAAATGAAAGACCCCAACGCGCCCCGGGTGACGATCATTAATCACCCCGACGTGCGCCGGATGCTCATTACCATGAAGGCTTATGCCGAAGGAATACGGGCTCTGATTTACAAAACGGCCTACTATGCAGACCTGGCCAAGGTGGCCACCGACCCGAAAGAGAAGGAAATCTGCGAAAACACGATCGACCTCCTGATCCCGGTGGTAAAAGCGTATTCCACCGACATGGCTTTCCGCCTGACCGAGTGGGCCATCCAGATTCACGGCGGGTACGGGTACTGCGGAGAATATCCAGTGGAACAACTCTGCCGGGACGTGAAAATCACTTCGATTTACGAAGGGACCAACGGCATCCAGGCCATGGACCTGGTGGGCCGTAAGCTTGGCACGAAAAAGGGAGCCCTGGTCATGGGCTGGATGAAGGAAATCAACGAGTTTATCGAGAAGCACAAAGGCCATCCCGCGCTGGGGACTTTCGTGACCCAGTTGGAGCAGGCCAAGAATTCGCTGGTCACCACAGCCATGCATTTTGCCAAAACGGCCGCCACGGGCGACCCGCTCTACCCCATGCTGCAGTGCGTTCCTTTTTTGGAGATGTTCGGGGAGGTGCAAGTGGCCTACCTTCTCCTGGACCAGTCCCTGGTGGCCAAGAAAAAACTCCAAGCCCTCTTCGACAAGGCCGGAGCAGCCACACCCGAAGCCCAGGCCAAGGTCATCGACGACCAGGCGGACGCCGCCTACTACAGCGGCAAGGTTTGCGCCACCGAGTTCTTCGTCACCAACATCCTGCCCCAGGTCCAGGCCAAGGCGGCGACGATCGTAGGGGGAAACCGGAGCGCCCTGACCATCCAGGAAGCGGCGTTCTAGCCCCTAAAACGACGTAGGGGCAGGTTTGAAAGCTGCCCCTACGGGTCATGGGGAGACAACCTGCAGGACAATTTCAAGAGGTGGTTCCCATGGGCCACCTCTTTCTTTATTTCCTCCGCCCACCCCCCATTTTCCAATCAAATCTTTTCTTTCCTGGCGTCATGCGCTATGCTCTATGCGCTTTGCGTTTTTGATCACCCTCTAGGGGAGCCCAGCCATGAAACTCATGCTTTTCCTGTTCCTGACGACTCTTTTTTGGGGAATGGCGGCCATCTTCGACAAGCTGGCCCTGGGGAAAACCAGTCCTTTCACCGGCATGATGGTCCGCCAGTTTATTCTCACCGGGATTCTGCTGGCGGTGGGAATCGGCAGCGGACGGCTGGGAAGCATGGGAGCCATGGACCTACGGACGATCGTTCTTTTCGGGCTGAGCGGAATCTGCGGAGGCGCCCTGGGGTTGTGGACCTATTATCATGCCTTGAAATTGGGAGGGGCTTCTTTGGTGGTGCCCATCACCGCAACCTATCCCCTGATCACGGTGCTGCTCAGCTGGCTCATCCTGCAGGAGGGAATCACCGCTTCCCGGGTCATCGGCACGGGGCTGATTGTCCTGGGAGTGTGGCTGGTGAAATAGGCTGGACTATTTCCCTTGACAAGGGGCAGGGAAAAAAATATAAATTCATGAATGGATGCGGGTCTGCCGTCCCTCCGATGATACGGATTCATCTTGCTTTGCCAAAAATATCCGGAGAGCCTTTGAAAGAGCCTGCATGGCCGGGAACCTATAAATCCTAGAGGAGGTGGGATCATGAGGGCCATTCGATTTCTGGGGATTGGGATGATGGCTTTGGGTTTGATTTTCTCGGGGGCGGGGGAAAGCCTCGCGGCGGAGAAAAAATTCCCCGCCAAACCCATCACCGTCATCATTCCCTTCGCACCCGGAGACACCGACAATAACCTGCGCCCCTTCACCGAGAGGATGGGGCAATACCTGGGGCAGCCGCTGAATTTTGTCTATAAACCGGGAGCCTCGGGGGCCGTGGGGGCGGGATTCGTTGCCGCCGCCGAACCGGATGGCTACACCCTGGTGGGCTCCCAGCAATCCAGCCTGGTCATTGTGCCCCGCACCCAGAAGGGCTTGACCTATTCGCTGAAGAATTTTGCTCCGGTTTGCGGCGTAGCGGGGGGATACAACGTCATTGCCGTGCAGCAGGGGGCCCGCTGGAAGAATATTCAGGAGCTGCTTGACGAGGCGAAGAAAAACCCCGGGAAGATCTCCTACGTTTCAGGGTCCGGGGCTCTGGGCATCACCACGCTCATCGCCGAGGCCTTCTTCAAGGAGGCGGGGGTCAAGCTGAACCTGATTCCCGCCCAGGGGAGCGGGCCGGCGGTTACGGCCATCCTCGGCGGGCACACCGACGCGGTATCTTCCCAGATTACCCCGGCTTTTCCCCATATCCAGGCCGGGACTCTCCGGCCCCTGGTGATATCCAGCGACAAAAAGGTGCCGGCCCTGCCCAATGTGCCCACCGCATTGGATTTGGGGTATAAAGTGACCGTTCCCTCCCTGTATGGCCTCCTGGCCCCCAAGGGGACCCCCAAAGAGGTGGTGGAAGCCCTTGCCCTGGCCGCCAAGAAGGCGTCCGAGGAGCACCGGGCGGCCGTCGAGGCTTCCTTAAGCAAAGCAGGCATGATGATCCATTACACGGGAGCTGAAGGGTTCGCCCAATTCCTCATGTCCCAGGATGAGTATTGGGGCAAGACGATAGCCGCCCTGGATTTGAAGATGCAGTAGTTTTTGCGGCTCTTCTATCCAAAGCGCCTTTTCTATTTTCCCATCATCGCAGGGGTGATTCATGAAATGCCCCTGCAGCCAGGGTTTCGAATTATGACGTTGTGTATGGTGAGCAACAAGAGAAATTGATCATTACGGGCCTGGAATTTCCCGGGAAATCCCCCCGCTCCCCTTTTTGTCTTTTTCATGAAAGGGGAGAGGGGGGATTTTGTATGGAGGGTTCAGCGTTGGAGAGGGGGAACATGGGAAGAGATAAATGGAGCAGTCTGGTCTGGTTGGGAATCGCCATTCTTATCTGTATCGGTTCCCTGGGGCTTTCCCTGGGAACTTTCCGCAATCCGGGCCCTGGTTTTCTTTCTTTTTTCGCCGGGCTCATCGCGGGGGTGCTGGCATTGATCGTCCATCTCCAGTCTCGCGGGCTTCCCTCTTCAGCGGAAAAAAGCAA
>Ga0316626_10000405_pt1 | contig 16485 bp, 13 predicted proteins | sample OWC_Aug_T1_C1_D5_FD_207656 | JGI IMG/M metagenome (GOLD analysis project Ga0316626, IMG submission 207656) | Wetland soil microbial communities from Old Woman Creek delta, Ohio, United States - OWC_Aug_T1_C1_D5_A | ecosystem: Environmental > Terrestrial > Soil > Wetlands | place: USA: Ohio...
CGCATCGTTCGCTGCGAGCGGCCGATTGACCCGGCGGTGCTGCGCCGGCTTGGCCTCGAGCACGGGAGAGCGTGGGACATTGAGGTGCGCGAGCGCGAGGTCGGCCCGCGCGGCATTCCGCCCGATCTGATGGCGCTGCGCGCCGCCCGCCTGCTGCGTCGCGGCGAGTATGTGAATCTCGGACTGGGCCTGCCGGCGCTCGTTTCCAACTACATCGAGCCCGGCGACCAGATCACGCTGCACGCCGAGAACGGCGTGCTCGGATACGGTCCGCTCTGCGCCGAAGGCGAAGAGGATCCCCACCTCTATAACGCGAGCGGCCACTTCGTGAGCCTCCTGCCGGGCGCGAGCTTTTTCGAGAGCAGCCAGGCGTTCGCCATGGCCCGCAACGGGCGCGTGACGACCGTCGTCCTCGGCGGCTTCCAGGTGTCAGCCACCGGCGATCTCGCCAACTGGAACGTGCCGGCGACCGGCGTCGGCGGGGTTGGCGGCGGGATGGACCTCGCCGCGGGCAGCGCCCGGGTGTTCGTTCTGATGTTCCACCTCACCCGTGACGGAACACCGAAGCTCGTCGAGCGTTGCAGCTATCCGCTGACGGCGATCGGTTGTGTCTCGACCGTGGTGACCGACCTCGCGGTCATCGACATCGGCCGTGACGGCTTCCTGCTGCGCGAGGTGGCGCCTGGTGTCACCGTGGATGAAGTCCGGCAGGTGACCGCCGCGCCGCTGCGCGTCGCCGGCGACGTGCGGGAGATGGCATTCTGACCCTGTCTCTACTCCTTTGAACGACCAGGCAATTGCGGTTCCCCACGCCACGTCCCGTGCCCCTTGCCGATCCCCATGCCTCAGCGTCGCATCACCGATGGACTTTCCTTACTTAAAGCCTTACCCTAGCGGCTATGAAAGCGACCGTGACCAGCAAGGGGCAGATCACCATCCCGCTGCCGATTCGGCGCAAACTGCGGCTGCATAAGGGGACGGTCTTGGAATTCGATGAAGGCGCAGACCATCTCAAGGCGACCCGAAAAGTCGATGCCGACCGCATGCGTTCGGTGATCGGGATTGCCAGGAAGGAGCTCGCCGGACGGAGTGTGGCGGAGTGGATCGAGGAGCTGCGCGGTCCTGTGCAGCTTCCGCGCAAGCGTGCGCGATGATCACGGCGGTCGACACCTCGGTGCTCGTTGCCATCGCCAAAGGCGAAGCCGAGGCGCGCCGATGGACCGACCTCCTGGCCGCCGCACGAGCGGACGGGGATTTGGTCATCTGTGAGGTGGTCGCGGCGGAGTTTTTCGCGCTGCTCTTGGATGAAAGGAAATTCCAGCTCAGCTTGAGTGGTCTCGGCATTGTCTTCAGCCCGGCCGCGCTCGATGCTGCCCGCCTCGCTGGCCGCATCTTCCGGGACTACCGCAGGAAGGGTGGCCCACGGGAACATCTGATTCCGGATTTCCTGATCGGTGCCCACGCCCAGCGGCAGGCCGATCAGATCGCTGCCATCGACCGCGGCTACCTGCGCCGCTACTTTCCTCGCTTGCGCATCATCAAGCCTGCATAGGGGGCCGCACAACCTAGGGTGGTGGCAGGGGGGCGTGCTCGTGAAGAACCTGTTCTGTGTTGCGCGGTTGCGCCACGTCTTGCTATTTTTGGACTCATGGCGAAAACGGTGACGTTCACGGCCGTGTTCGAGCCCACCGAAGAGGGCGGATACATCGCGTTTGTGGAGGAGCTGCCCGGAGCGAACGCACAGGGCGAAACGCTCGAGGAAGCGCGGGAGAACCTGGCCGAAGCCGTCGCGTTGATCCTGGAAGCCAACCGGGAAGCTGCTGAGAAGGAAATTGCCGGCCGCGCGGTGATCCGCGAGTCTTTCCGCGTGACCGCCTGAAGCGCGCCGATCCGCAAGATATGCCGGGATCTTGGCATCCCGCCGGCGTGACCCCGCCATTCTGAGCGGTATCCAGCCCGTCGACCTTCCCGGCGGTGGCCCTCGTCCCGTTCCTTTCTCACCGCGCCGTTGGCAATGCCATCGCGGCGCTCTTCCCAGCCCTGCGAAGCTGGCGCCGCCGGCTCGGCACGGTTGCTGAACCGATGGTCTCGGCGCGGTTCGTGCTGTCGTTTGCAGACTAGCCACAACGAGGGCTCCGGGCGCGCAGCCAGACGCGCCGTATGCCCAAAACTCCTCAGCGCGGGCGGCGACGTGTCTGGTGGCGACGCCGAGCGAAGCCGGGACCGCGTCGTTGGCGGGCGGAGGCAACAGTTTGACGTGATGGCTGTGTGAGCCGGGCGATGACCCGACGGAGGAGGCCTTCCCATGGCGCCGGACAGGGTCCAAAAGGTGCAAGGGTTCGAGTAGTAGCAGGGTCCGCTCTGGGGACCATCTCCTCTTCGATCGGGGCGACGGAGCGATGGGTCCGCGCAGCGGACCCTACGTGTGGGTGGTTGGCCTGTTCGTGCTCCTCCTCTGCCTGTTGGCCGAGTCGCCCTCGCTCGCCACCTCCGCCATTCCCTGCACCGGCGACTGCGGCGGCGACGACCGGGTCGCCATCAACGATTCGATCGGCATCCCGCACATCTACGGGCCGGATCTCAACTCGGTCTCCTACGTTCAGGGCGGACATCGGCCGGACGGACCCGGCGTTTCAGGTGTGGACCAAGGTCCCGAACGGGGACTCTACCATGTGGGATGATCCCGACACCGTTGAGGTCGAGACCCGCACCGAGGTGCTGCTGGGCGCGCTGAGCCGGGCGCTCGTTCTGCTCGAGCAGAAGTTCGGCTCGCCGGACATGAGCACGTGGTTGTGGGGCAAGGTACACCAGGTGTGGTTCCGGCACTCCATCGGGAGTCCGGGATTCCGGCCTTACGATCTGGGCCCCATTGCTGCGCCGGGTGGATTTTGGACCGTCAACCCGGCCCAGCCCTGGGTCGCTGCGGACAATTTCACCTTTTCCAGCGGCCCGAACCAGCGCCTCGTCGTGCTCCTCGACCCGGCGGGAATCAAGGCCGTGAACCTCCTGCCCGGCGGTGAGAACGGCAACCCAGGCGACCTGTCGAAGTACAACCAGATCAACCCGGCCATCCACTACGGCGACCAGATCCCGAAATGGATCAACGGCGAGACCTTCGAGATGCGCATCAGCCGCCAGGCCGTCGCCGCCGACAACCAGCGGCACGTAAAGTACGTGCCGGCGGAGGAGTGAAAAGTGAGCGTTTTGGGGCGATACAGTTGCTCGGGCAGGCCGCGACGTGTGGGCGGCCCGGAACCGCGAAGAGGAGAGAGTTGCCATGAACGTGCGGGACACGAAGGATCAACAACCACAAGCTGAGTGGACCGCCTCGAACCGTAAGTGCAGGCAGGTGCGCCGCGTGGTGCCAGGTGTGGTCACGCTGACACTGCTGCTCGCCGTGCTCGGGGGGCTGAGCATTGGGTCTGCAAGCAGCGTCTTGGCCGCCGGTGTCGAAACCGGCGTGCTCGCCAGTCAGCGCAGCTCCGGCGACTGTCCGTTGCCGCTCGACATCCTCGCCGGTCCGATCGTCAACCCGGCCAATGGCCACCGCTACTACCTGCTGCAAGAAGCCTCCTGGCCCGAGGCCGAGGCGCAGGCCGTTTGTTTGAGTGGGCACCTGGTCACGATCAACGACGAGGCCGAAGAAGACTGGGTCTGGGCACAGTTCTCGGCATACGGCGGTGTCGAGCGTGGCCTGTGGAACGGCCTGACCGACACTAGCTCCGAGAGCATGTGGGTCTGGGCCAGCGGCGAACCGGTATCGTACGTAAGTTGGGGACCCGGCGAACCGAATGACTGCGGCGGAGAAGACTATGCGATCATGATCGGCAGACGCTTCTGGAATGACGTCACCGCCTCCGGTGACGGCGGCTGCGGTGGCTACTTCGGGTCAAACGGGGTGGTCGAGAACACCCTGTGCGGCAATGGGGTGACCGATCCTGGCGAGGAATGCGACTACGGAGACACCAACCCGTTCGATGGCTGCACGAACGCGTGCACGGTCTGCGGCAACGGGGCCGTGCGATTCCCCGAACAGTGCGACGACGGCAACCTCATCAATGGCGGCGAGGAATGCGACGACGGCAACACGAGCAACAACGACGCTTGCCGCAACGACTGCCGCTTCAACGTCTGTGGGGACGGCTTTCGCAATCCCGCCAGCGAGCAGTGCGACGACGGGAACACGAACGCCTGCGACGGATGCTCAGAGACCTGCCAGACCGAACCGCTCGGTTACCGCTGCGGCGACGGCGTGGTGAGCACGGATTGCGGTGAGGAGTGTGAGGACGGCAACGATAGCAACGAGGACGCCTGCCGCAACGACTGCCGCTTCAACGTCTGTGGGGACGGCTTCCGCAACCCCGCGACCGAACAGTGCGACGACGGAAACACGAGCGCCTGCGACGGCTGCGGGCCGGACTGCCAGGCTGAGCCCAACGTCTGCGGCGACGGGGTGCTCAACCCGCAGTGCGAAGAGTGCGACGACGGTAACACCAGCAACGAGGACGCCTGCCGCAACGACTGCCGGGTCAACCTCTGCGGGGACGGCTTTCGCAATCCCGCTGCCGAAGAGTGTGACGACGGCAATCGCAACCCGTTCGACGGCTGCACCAACGACTGCACGGTGTGCGGCAACGGCACGGTGACGCCGCCGGAGGAATGCGACGACGGCAGTCCATCCAGCACTTGCGATGCCCAGTGCCGGCAGCCCCACGTCGTGGGCACGGGCACACCCGGGAGCTGCACGGAGGTGGAATTCGACGCGGCGCTCAAGGCAGGGTCGGTGAGCTTCGACTGCGGGCCAGAACCCGTGACCATCACGATCACCGCCACCAAGACCATCGCCGCCCACACCGCTATCGACGGTGGCGGTCGCGTCACGATCAGCGGTGGCCAAGCGGTCGGCGTCTTTGCGGTGCGCTCGGGCGTCAGGTTCGGCGCCCGCAACCTGACCATTGCGGACGGTGCTGCGTCCCAGGGCGGCGGCATCTACAACTACTTCGGCGCGCTGACGCTGACGAACAGCACGGTGAGCGGTAACTCCGCCCTTACCTCGGGCGGCGGGATCTACAACGAGGGCGGCGAGGCGACGCTGACAAACTGCACCCTGAGCGGTAACTCCGCTCACAGGTGTACTGGCAGCTGGTGTGCGGAGGGCGGCGGGATCTACAACGGTTACGGCGGCACGGCGACGCTGACGAACTGCACCCTGAGCGGCAACTCAGCCGCCGTCGTCGACCGCCGCAGCAGTGGCGGGATAGCCAATCATGCCACGCTGACGCTGACGAATTGCACGTTGAGCGGGAACAGCGGTGGGATCGTGAACGATTGCTTCTGCGCCTTTGGAAGCTGTGGTTGCGCCCCCTTCAGGCTGACGAACACGGTCCTCGCAGAGCCCGCCGGGCTGACCTGCGGAGTGTTGTGGGAGGGGCAGTTGGTGTATTTGGGGGGAGACCAGAACGGCGCTTACTCGATCGACGGCGGCCACAACCTCATCAATGATGCCGACGGCTCCTGCGGTCTCACCGACGGCGTGAACGGCAACATTGTTGGCGTCGACGACCCGCGGCTCGGACCGCTGCGGGACAACGGCGGCCCGACGCAGACGATCGCCCTGCTGCCCGACAGCCCGGCGATCGACGCCGGTGACCCGGTCGTCTGCGCCAATCCGCCGGTGAACGGCCTTGACCAGCGCGGCTACGTGCGGTTGGGCGCGGGCTCCGCCAACTGCTCCATCGGCGCCTACGAGTACCACTTACCGGAAGGTTGTGTCGGCGACTGCAACGGTAACGCCGCGGTCACCATCGACGAGCTGATCGCCCTGGTGAACATCGCTCTCGGCAACCACGACGTGTCCGCCTGCGACGCCGGCGACGGCGACGGCAACGGCGAGGTGACGGTGGCCGAGATCATCCATGCGGTGAACCACGCGCTGGACGGGTGTCCGGTGCCACCGACGCCGACCTCCACCGCGACCCACACGCCGACGGTGACCCTGACCCCAACCCAGACGCCGACCCCGACGGTGACGGAAACGTTGCGGACCGCGACACGAACCGCGACCGCGACCCGGACGCGGACGCCGACCCGAACGCCAACGCGGACGCGCACTACCACACCGACCCGCACGCCCACGAAGACGCCGACCGGGACACGGACCCGGACCGGAACAGGCACCCCAACGGTCACCGTAACGCCGACAGCAACCTAAACGCCCCAGTCTAGCAGGCTGCTGAAAAAGGTGTTCCGCCCACCCTTCGAGTGCCTCAGGGTGAGCGGAACACCCTGTCTCACAGAGACTTTCCCGCTCATGCTGAGGCTCTCGAAGCATGAGCCCAAAACAGGAAACGGGAAAGCGGAGACCGAAAACCGCTCGCCTCGAGACCTCGATCGTCCCTCAGGCGGACGCTCTCACGTGGCCAACAGCACCGCCGCCAGACAGGCGCGCAAGCGCGCCGGGCGCACCGGTTTGCTCAACGTCGCGCTGATGCCGAGCTGCCGGGCGGCTTCGGGTGGTGCCGGCTCGCCTGCCGTCATCAATACCAAGGGGAGCTGTGCGAGGCTGGGTTCCATGCGGATGGCGCGCGCGAGCTCGAGTCCGTCCATCTCCGGCATCTGGGAGTCGAGGATGGCCAGACTGTACGGTGCGCCGTACTCGGCGGCTGCCCGGAGACGCGTCAGCGCGTCGTGCCCGCTGGCTACCGCTTCGTGCGGTATGAGCCACGACTCGAGGTGGCGGTCGAGAACGGAGCGCGAGGTGGCGTTGTCGTCGACGACCATGATGCGGTGGCGGCGCAGAGCCTCGTCCTCGGGAGGCAGGCCCTGACTCTGACGTGCGGGCGGTCGCGGGAGTGGCACGGTGAACCAAAAAGTGCTGCCGTGACCGAGCTGGCTCTCAGCGCCGATGCTCCCTCCCATGGACTCGACCAGTTGCTTGCTGATCAGCAACCCGAGGCCGCCGCTGCCATCTGGCGGAAGGGCAAAGAGCCGCTGCTGGCGCTCGGGGGGGATGCCAATGCCGGTGTCCTTCACGGTGAAGCGGACGGTAACTCGATCGCCGTCCTCGGCGTCGCGGCTCGCGCGTACGAACACCTCGCCGGCGTCGGTGAATCGCAGTGCGTTGCTGATCAGCTTGGTGAGCACCTCCCGGAGCCGCTGGCCTTTGGCGAGCAGCACTGAGGGGACATCGGGTTCGACCCACGAGGCGAGTTCGAGGTGCTTCTGATGGGCGACCGTCGCCAGCGACTCGACGACGTCTCCGATGAGCTGGGACAGGTCGATCTCGACGTCGCCATCCTCCAGCTTTCCGGCCTCGACCCGGAAGAACTCCGCGATCTTCTCGGTAAGCGCCAGCAACGCTTCGCCGGATGCCAGCACGCTGCCGGCGTACTGGCGTTGTTGTGCGTCGAGGCCGGTGCCCAGCAGGACGGTGGCCGTCTCGACCAGCTGTCGCAGCGGAGTGCGCAGCTCCTGGCTCATGTTCGCGAGAAACGCCGACTTGGCGCGCGCGGCCTCGACCGCGGCATCGCGGGTGGCGCTGAGCGACGCCTCGGTCCGCTTCCGCAGGCTGACGTCTTCAAAGACATACATCCAGCCAACGTACGACCCGTGTTCGTCACGTACGCCGGCGCAGAGGCGCCGGATCGTGCGGCCGCTGTCGAGGGTGATCTCGTCCGTGGTTACAACGTCTGGAGGAGCGTGCCCGGCCTCGCCGGGGGCTCTGCCCACCGGCAGATGGCAGCGCGCGGCGATGTGCTCGTAGCGGAGCTCGGCCGGGAGCGCCCCGGCGCGCGGTTCCGGGAACCCCCACAACGCGCAGAATCGCCGATTCAAGTAGCGGACCGTCTTGGCGCGTTCGTCGACGACCAGTACCGCCAGCGGCAGCGCTTCCAGCAGCGCGCCCATCTCGTCCCACGACGGCAGCGGCGGGCTCACCCTCTCGCCGGCGGGCTTGCGTCGGCGCGCCGCTGGTATCGGGGGAGGCGGGCGGGGGGCATAGCGCTCCCGGGTCATGAGGCCGACGGCGACGGCGACAACGGCAAGCAGCACGAGTGCGATCCCGGCAAACCGCAGCGTCGGGGCTACGACATCGGCGCGCGTTGGTGCCAGCTTCACTTCGGCGCGAAGGGAGCCGTGTTCCGTATCGCCGAAGCGGAGGGGAAGGGTGACTTCCAGCGCCGCCGGGTCATGGTCGCGATACACCGTGCGCGCGACCGTTCCGGACGGCGGCGGGAGCAGATCGAATACCCACTTTCCCTCGCGACGTGTCTCCGAGTCGGCGACCACCTTGCCGCTCCAACCTGCGACCAGACCAGAGGCGATGTCCGGTCGCTCGCGCACCATCTCGTGGACCAGACGCCTGACACTGTCGACGTCGCCCGTGGCGAGCGGGTAATGAACCGGGGCGGCGGCGCTTTCCACCGTTGCGACGGCCTGACTGCGCTGCTCGTCGAGCAACCGGTGGTATTGCCTTTGAGCCTTCCGCGCCGCGAACGCAGCGGTGATCACGACGATCAGTCCGGCGAGAAGCAGGTAAGCCTCCCAGAAGCGTGTTCTGTTGATGGGAGGTCTCACGGCGTCTCTCCCGCCGGTATGCCCGTCGACGCCTGCGGCATCTCTCTCGCGCGCGCTGCTCCCGTTCCGCCGTACGGCCCCCTTGGCCCAGCACCGGGGCGCAGAACACAACGCATCGCACGCAACGCGTCGATCATGGCAGTCCCTCTCTTGCCCGCAAACCCACAGGGGTTGGCGGAAGGCCCTATGTTCCGGAAGCAACTAGATGTACGGAAAACGTGGAAGAACCCCACCGCATGGGCGGGATAAAATTATCTAAACAAGCAGCGGTGCGAGAAGCAAGCAATTTCTTCCTCCCCGTCGTTTCCGGCCTTTCCGTGTGGCGCACGCCAGGAAAAGGGGGTGCGCTCCAGATCGCGCCATTCTGGGTTCGCTCCTCGATCAGTTGGATCGTGTCCTCTCACGATCTTTTCCCGCCCCCGCCGAATCGTGTATGTCACCACCGATGACCGAGGTGTACTGACCATGCGTGGCGCGAGCATAGTGGCGTGGATCGCCGTTGCCGCCAGCGGCGCTTATGCGGTTGGTACGCTCGCCTGGTGGCGGGGCGAGACCGTCAACGCCGTCTGGTTCGTCGTCGCCGCCGTCGCCGTCTACTCCATCGCGTATCGTTTTTACGGTGCCTTCCTCGCGGCCCGGTTGTTTGCGCTCGATGCCGCGCGACAAACGCCCGCCGAGCGCATCAACGACGGGCGCGACTTCGTCCCCACCAACCGCTGGGTGGTGTTCGGCCATCACTTCGCCGCCATCGCCGGGCCGGGGCCGCTCATCGGGCCGACCCTGGCGGCGCAGTTCGGGTACCTACCGGGGACCCTGTGGATTCTCGCCGGTGTCGTGCTCGGCGGCGCGGTGCAGGACTTCTGCATCCTCTGCGGCAGCCTGCGACGCGATGGCCGCTCGCTGGGCCAGATGGCGAAAGACGAGATCGGTCCCATCGGTGGCTTCGCGGCCCTCATGGGCGTCTTCTCGATCATGATCATTCTGATCGCGGTCCTCGCGCTGGTCGTGGTCAACGCGCTGCGGCAGAGCCCCTGGGGGACGTTCACCGTCGGCGCCACGATTCCGATCGCGATGATCATGGGATGGTACATGAAGTTCATCCGGCCGCACGATGTGAAGGGCGCCACGGCGATCGGACTCGTGCTGCTTGCCGTCGCGCTCGTCGGCGGGCGCTGGGTCGACCAGCACCCGGCGCTGGCGGGCGTGTTCACGCTGAGCGTGACGCAGCTGGCCTGGTCGATCATCATCTATGGATTTGCGGCGTCGGTCCTGCCGGTGTGGCTGCTGCTGGCGCCGCGCGATTACCTCTCGACGTTCGTCAAGCTCGGTACCGTGTTTGCGCTGGCCATCGGCATCGTCGTCATGCGCCCAGAGATTCAACTGCCGGCCATCACCCGCTTCGTCGACGGCACCGGCCCCATCTTCGCCGGCAAGGTCTTTCCCTTCTGCTTCATTACCATCGCCTGCGGGGCGATCTCCGGGTTCCACTCGCTCATCGCCTCGGGGACGACACCCAAGTTGCTGCGCGAAGAAACCGACGCGCCCATGATCGGCTACGGCTGCATGCTGCTGGAATCGTTCGTGGCCATCATGGCGATGATCGCGGCGGCGGCGCTGCAACCGGGCGTGTACTTCGCCATCAACAGCCCCGCGGGCGTGGTCGGCGCTGACCCTGTCGCCGCGACGGCGACGATCTCGAGCTGGGGCTTCCCCGTCACCGCGAACGAGATGGACACGCTTGCCAAGGAGATCGGCGAGCGCACGCTGTTTGCCCGCACGGGCGGCGCGCCGAGCCTCGCCGTCGGCATGGCGCACATCTTCGCGAGCACGCTCGGCGGCACCGCGCTCGCGCTCTGGTACCACTTCGCGATCATGTTCGAGGCGCTCTTCATTCTGACCACGCTCGATGCCGGCACCCGCGTCGGCCGCTTCATGCTGCAGGACCTGCTCGGCAACCTGTGGGCGCCGCTCGGTCGCACGAGCTGGTATCCCAGTGTCTTCTTCTCGAGCACCGTGGTCGTCGGCGCCTGGGGCTACTTTCTGTATCAAGGGGTGATCGACCCGCTCGGAGGCATCAACATTCTCTGGCCCCTGTTCGGCATCTCGAACCAGCTGCTGGCCGCCATTGCCCTCGTCGTGGCGACGACGTTCCTCATCCGCGAGGGGCGCGGCCGCTACGCGTGGACGACGCTGGTCCCGCTAGCGTGGCTGCTGGCGATCACGATGACCGCCGGGTATCAGAAGATCCTCTCCCCCGATCCGACGATTGGGTTCCTCGCGCAGGCCAACCAGCTCAGCGGCAGTCTTGCCGCCGGGACTGTGCCGGCAGAGAAGCTGCGGCAAGTCGCCACGCAGATCTTCAACCTCCGGGTCGACGCGGCGGTCACGGTGCTGTTCATGGGGCTCGTCGCTCTCATCGTCGTCGAGGCCCTGCGCGCGTGGTCTCGCGCGTTGCGAGGCCTGGCCCCGTCGCCACTCATGGGCATGATCAACGAACGGTAGCGAAGATTCCTGGGGAAGCCGGTGTCTGCATCCCGTATGCGCCGCTCACGGGCGTCCGTGGCTTTGGCCGCGTGCCAGGGCCCCGGCGATGAGGTGGGCGACGCGCAGTGGCTCCGGAATGCGGCCGTGCACGGCAAGCCGGTTGACGACGGACTCTGCCTGCTCGAGTGAGAGCCCGGCGCGCTGAACGAAGACGCCGCCGACGGGCTCCATCGGCCCAGCGCGCTCGATCAGCGCCCATTTCTCGGAACCTCCGGGTACACGCGAATGCAATGCCGCGCGGATCGCCTCAACGTCCGGCCGCCGCCGCGCGACCACGAGAACGGGACGACCGAGACGGCGGTGCAGGCCGTGCACGTCGACGACGTTGAAACCGGCGAACGCGATGCCCTGGAGCAGCACCAACCGGACGTGTTCGGCAAAGCGGGAGCCGTGTACCAGGCGAACCAGTTCGTCGGTCGCGTCCGAGCCGTCCTTCTCCACCTCCCCGATCAAGACCCCGTCGAACCTCAGGTCGGCAAACACGGCCCCCACGATCCTGACAGACCCACGGTGGGTGCGCGGGAACGGTGCGTCGTCGAAGCCGACGGCATTGGACAATCTCCGCGGCCGCATGGGTCGGCTCCAGCGCACACCATACGCAACCGACCGGGTCGTGTCGATCCGAAAGGAAGGTCAGGTTGAGCCCGCCCACTCAAGCAGAGGCCGCGGCAAGTTCGGGACGCGCAGTCCGGCACGGAAGCATCACCACGAAGGTGGTGCCGCGTGCGGGGGCGCTTTCGACGCGGATGGTGCCGCCGTGGGATTCGACCGCCGAGTGCACGATGGCCAGCCCGAGGCCCACCCCGGCGATCCTGCCGACGTTGCCGGCGCGATGAAACGCCTCGAAGAGATGCTCCTGGTCCTCCCAGGGAATACCGATCCCTTGGTCGGTGACGCGGAACGCGAGGCCGCTCGCCTCCGGCGCTACGGCGAGCTCGACCGTACCGCCATCGGGAGAGTACTTGAGGGCGTTGGACAGCAGATTCCGCAGGATCGGACGCACGAGGTTGGGGTCGAGAGGGACATGCGCCGGCACCGCTGCGTCGCAGGTGAACACGAGCTGGTGCATGGGGGACGCGGTGACGGTAGCGTCGGCGAGCAACTCCTGGCAGAGCGCCCGTACCTCCACCTCGACGAGTACGCAGGGCAGCGAGCCGTTGTTGAGCCTGCCCATCGAGAGCACCCCGTCGAGCAGCTCCGTCATCTGCCGGACCGCGCCCCGGATCTTCTCCAGACGCTCCCGTCGTTGCGCGGGCAGGAGGTTCCCGTCGTAGCGGCCGAGCACGTCTGCCGCCGAGAGGATGACAGCAAGCGGGGTGCGAAACTCGTGCGAGGCGTTGGTCACGAAACGCGTCTTGAGCGCGGCAACCCGCTCGCGCTCCTCGGCGAGCTCGGCGGCGGCCTCGAGACGCTGGAGGCGCTGGGCTTCCCGCATGTCGCGCGCCACGATCAACAGGCCGGCCGACGCGCCGCCCGGATCGTGAATCGGGGAGGTCGAGCAGGTCACGGGGATCACGGTCCCGTCCCTGGCGCGTAGTTCCAGGCTCACCGCGCAGGATTCGTCGCGGCGCTGGATCGTCCCGTTCTCGAGGATCGCGCCAACGGGCATGCCGGCGAGCTCGGCGACGCCGTAGCCGAGGAGTGTGCTCGCGGCGGCATTGGCGGTTTCGATTCGGCTCGTCCCGTCGAGGACGATGACGCAGTCGCGCATGGCGCGCATGATGGCGTTCAGGCGGTCCCGTTCGCGCTTGATGTTGGCGAGGAACGCGACGCGATCGCGTCTTGCCTGCTCGATGGCGATGCGGTGCTCGAAGTCACGCCGCCGGGCTCTGGTGGTGGTGTGGTGGCTCGCCACGGTAACCAGGCCGGTTGCTCCCAGGAAGAAGAGGTTCAGGGCGAACACTCGGGGCTCCGGAACGCCGCCCCAGGTGAGGCAGATCAGGGCGTACGAGCCGACCATCGCGAGGACGGCGGTGACTGATACGCGAACTTCCCACGGCAAGATCACGGCGGCGCAGAACATCGCGACGTTGATGCCGGCGTAGTACGGGCTCGAGCCGCCGCTGTCCAGGGCCGTCATGATCGCGATCCCGATGGCTGCCTGGATGGTTCCAAACAGGCTGATGGCCACGACGTGCCGGCGGCCGAAGCGCCTGCGTAGGGCAAGCAATCCCAGCATCACCAGGATCACGACCGTGACCCTGATGATGCGCAGGGGCGCGACGAGATGCGGCAGGAAGATCAGGTCCAGAAGATGGAAGAGCGGCATCAGCACGATGCAGAACCACGAGATCAGTCGCCCCTGGCGCACCATCAGGGCACGCTGCTCGCGTGCAAAGCGGCGGGCGAGGTTGGGGCGGTCTGCCAGGAAAGGGCCACTCAGCGCCGCAGTGGGTCTGGGCATGACATTCTCGGAGACCTGCACCCCCGTCCCGTCCCCACGTCCCCCACATGGGCGGGAAACGTCAAGACGGCGGCGTGCCGCCAACGCACTGGTCGCAACTCTGCAATTCAGTTGCCACCGGGACCCGCGCGCTCCCGACGGCATGCAGTCCGCCGCGAATCGACGGTCCTGTCAAAAACAGGTCACACAGCGTTCGCTGTGACCACCCATCGACGCAGTCAGTCGAACGGTGATTGGCAAGGATAGGTCGTCGGAAGCGCCGCCAGGGTGACATCCGAGCCGGGGTACCCGATGGTCACCGGGACCGAACCTGGCAGAGGGTGCTGGTCACGTCGTGCCAACGCGCAGGGTGATTCCACCGTCGACGGCGATGGCCTGGCCGGTGATATTGCGCCCGTCGTCGCTGCTCAGGAAGACGACGAGCTTGCCGATGTCATCCGGTGTCTGCTCGCGACCGAGGGGGATGCCGCGCTGGCATTGCTCGAGGAAGACGTCGCGCGGCTCCATTTCGGCGTACCGGCGGTTGGTCATCTTCAACATCATCGCGAGCATCTCCCAGGCGCGCGTCCACAAGAACCCGGGACAGATGGCGTTGACCCGGACGTTGTGTGCCGCCAGCTCCAGCGCGAGGCTCTTGGTGAGCGAAATGACCCCCGCTTTGGCGGCCCCGTACGCGGGAATCGGCACCGCGGGAATGAGCCCAGCGATGGAGGCGATGTTGACGATCGACCCACCCCCGCGTTGCCGCAAGTGCGGAATCGCTGCCTTTGTCGCCGCGAAGGTGGTGCGCAGGTTGGTCGCCAGCTGATCATCCCACCCTTCCTGCGTGACGTTGGTGAAGGGGTTGCCGATGCCGCCGGCGCTGTTCTGTCCACCGCCGCCGGCGTTGTTCACCAGGATGTCGATCCCACCCATCTGCGCCACGATCTTTTCCGTGGCGCTGGTCGCTTGAGCCTCCTGCGACACATCGGCGGCGAACCCGATCGCACCAGCGCCGAGCGAAGCGGCCATCGCCTCCGCTTCCGTGCCGTCGAGGTCGAGGATCGCCACTCGGGCTCCCTCCGCCGCCAGGCAGCGCGCGATCCCCGCGCCAATCCCGCGCGCCGCGCCGGTGACCACCGCCACTTTCTCCATCAGTCGCATGGATTCCTCCCTGCTGGCTCTCTTCTCTGCAAACACGAAGCGCGCCGAGAACACAAGCACGCGAGGCTGCGGGCGGCATCGTCCCCAGCCGGATCAATCTCACGCCTTCGACCCGGTTATCAAGCAAGACGTCACGGCTCGACATTTCACGCTTGACAGTTCGGGCCTATGAGTAAAAACTCTGACCGGCACGACCCACAGGTCCGCAGGGGTATGCAGGGAAGGAGCAAGCCGATCGCCATGGACGGGACACTGCACCCGGATTTCATTTCAGTGGCAAACGCGCTGAAAGGCCAGCTCCAACGTTATCCGGGAGGGGCTGCGCTCTGCGTGTATCACCGGGGAGAGTGCGTGGTGGATCTGTGGGGCGGGGCAATGGACAAGGCGGGAACCCCCTGGACTCGCGACACCATGGCCCCGAGCTTCTCGACCACGAAAGGGGTCGCCTCGACGCTGCTTCATATGATGGCCGACCGCGGCCTGCTCCGGTACGAGGATCGGGTTGCGAGGTACTGGCCCGAGTTTGCCCAAGCCGGCAAGGGGGCCATCAGCATCCGACACATTCTCGCCCATCAGTCCGGGCTCTACCACATCCGGCAGATGATCGACCGCGCCGACCGGATGCTCGACTGGGAGTACATGGTTCGCGCCATCGAGCGGACCCCACCGGCGCACAAGCCCGGCGACCGCAGCGGCTACCACGGGCTGACCTACGGCTTTCTCGTGGGCGAGATCCTTCAGCGGGTAACCGGGAAGTCCTTCTCGCATCTCGTTCAGGACGAGATCGCGAAACCTCTGCGACTGGATGGTATGTACATCGGGGCCCCGCGTGAAGCGGTGGCGCGCGCCGCCGAACTCATCTGGCCAACCCCCGGGCTTCTCGGACGCTGGGTGCCTCCCACGCCGGAGCTCGGCGATCGGGTCGAGCAGGCGGCGGCCGTATGCCAGCGACTGCTGCTGATGGTTGGGCTCGACGTCGACCTGGGCAGCGCTCTCGACGCGCTTGCTCCCCGCGGCATCAGTTCTTTCGACTTCGGCGCGCGTGAGGTGCTGCGCGTGGCCATCCCGAGTGCCAACGGGCTCTTCACGGCGCGGTCTCTCGCGCGGATGTACGCGGCGCTCGCCGGCGGCGGAGAGATTGACGGGGCGCGCCTGCTCTCAGCGGAAGCGCTCAAGCGTGCCACGCAAGTCCAGAATCGCGCCCCGAAGCGATCCGTGCTCCCCTTCGACATGCGCTGGCGGCTCGGCTACCACGGGGTCTTCACGACGCGAGGGATACCGGATGCGGCCTTCGGCCACTTCGGTTACGGCGGCTCGGGCGCGTGGGCCGATCCGAGTCAGGAGTTGGCGGTGGGCATGATCGTCAACAGCGGCATGGGCACCCCGTTTGGCGACCTGCGCATCGCGCGGATCAGCACCGTCGTGCTTCTCAGTGCCCGGAGCCGCCGGCAAGACGTTGGCGCACGATCCCGATCGGTTCCCGGGCGCACGGGCCGGTCTGCTCCGGTACGCTCGGTGGGCCGGTTGCGCCCGGTTCGCGGCCTCCAGGCTTCGAAGCCGCGGCAGCCGTCCGCTTCCGCCGGTCGAGGCTGAGCGGACGTCCCCCACGTTTCGGCACCGCGGACACTGGCCGAGAGGGCATAAGCTGACGCCGATCCTTCTCCCGGAGACGCAGGGGGAGTTCCCCGGGAGTTCCCCTCTCCCCGCACTCTTGAGAGAGCGTTGAGCCACAAGGGATTGTGCGAGCGTCGAGATCGGGACCCTCACCTCAATCCTCTGTGCGCCGGCAATGCGAGAGAGGAGGCTCTGGGCTTCGGTCC
>Ga0316626_10000406_pt1 | contig 16457 bp, 10 predicted proteins | sample OWC_Aug_T1_C1_D5_FD_207656 | JGI IMG/M metagenome (GOLD analysis project Ga0316626, IMG submission 207656) | Wetland soil microbial communities from Old Woman Creek delta, Ohio, United States - OWC_Aug_T1_C1_D5_A | ecosystem: Environmental > Terrestrial > Soil > Wetlands | place: USA: Ohio...
CCTCCATGGCTCCCTGCTTCTGGGGTTCGGCGGCGACGAGCGCGGTCTTCTGATCCTGGTACTCCCAGCCTTCCGGGAGGCGGATGTGGAGGCGCAGGTTCGGGTGGTAGTAGTCGGCGCCGTCGAAGTAGCCGTTGCGGGGATCGGGGCCGTAGACGAGATCGGCGAGCCGATCGATGTAGGAGTCACGCTCGATGGTGAGATCGGTGCGCCCCGCGGCGGCGGCCGCGGCGAGCCGTGTCGTGCGTTCCTGACGATCGCCGGGATCGGGGTGCGTCGAGAGGAAACCGGGGAGGCGCTCGCCCGCCTGCTCGCCCACGCGTTTGAGCATGGCGTAGGTCGACGGGACCTCGCGCGGATCGTAGCCGGCGGCGGCCGAGTACTTGATGCCGAGCTCGTCGGACTGGTTCTCGTCGTCGCGCCCGAACTTGAGGAAGAGGAGCCCGAGCCCGGTCTGGGCATCTCCGCCGTAGCGGCGGAGCGTGGTCGAGAAGATCATGCCGGCGGCGAGGCCGAGCCCGGCGAGCTGCTGCTGGGTGATGCGCGAAGCGGTGTGGCGCGCGGTCACGTGCCCAATCTCGTGGCCGAGCACGCCGGCGAGCTGGGCGTCGGAGTTGAGATGCGCGAGGATGCCGCGCGTGATGTAGATATAGCCGCCGGGGAGGGCGAACGCGTTGACGACCGGATCGTCGAGCACCGTGAAGTGCCACTCGAGGTCGGGGAGCGGCGACGCCTTGGCGAGCTGCATGCCCACGTCTTGCACGTGCGCCTGGATCTCGGGATCGTCGTAGATCCCGTACTCGGCGACGATCGCCTCGTGGCCCTCGCGGCCGATCGCTAGCTCCTGATCCTGGCTCACGAGCGAGAACTCGCGCTTGCCGGTGGCCGGGTTGACGGCGCAGCCGGCTGCCAGGAGCGCGGCCATGGCCAGCATGAGAGCCGGGTAATTCGCTCGGGCATTGGCTTGCCGCATGGCTGGTTCCTCCTCCCGCCTGCCCGCCGCCGGGGCGCGGGCGACCGGGGGGAGTTTACTCTCGCGGCCGCGCTCGGCGTCAATCCCTCGGCGAGCGCCGGCCGGAGCCGGTCCCGTGCTACTCTCCGCCGCAGCGATGAGCGACGCGTACTTCATCCGGGCCGACTACCGCCCCCGCCCGCCGCGCCAGGCGGTCGAACTCACGCCGGACTACTGGAACCCGGCCCGCATCCGCATGTCGCGGAGCTACCAGCGGCAGGTGTACGAACGAGCCCGGGGGCTCCTCCGCGAGCGTGGCTACCGGAGCGTGATCGATGTGGGCTGCGGCCCGGCAACCAAGCTCATCGAGATCCTCGGACCGGCGGCGCGTGCGGTGGTCGGCGTCGATGTGGCCCCGGCGATCGAGTACTGCCGGCGTACCCATCCCGGCGCCGCCGAGTTCCATGTCGTGGATCTCGAACACCCGGTGCTCGCCCTCGGTCGCACCTTCGATCTCGTCATCTGCTCGGACGTGATCGAGCACCTGGCCGATCCCGATCCCTTGCTCCGCTTCCTCAAGGGGCTCCTCGCGCCCGGCGGGCTCATCGTTCTCTCGACTCCGGAGCGCGAGGCGCTCCGCGGGACGACGGCCCTCACCTCGGCCAACCCCGAGCACGTCCGCGAGTGGAACCGGGCGGAGCTCGCCGCCTATCTCGACGATCGCGGGTTCGAGATCCTCGATCAGCGCCTGCTGCCGCCGATGGGACTCGTACGGGGGGCGGTCCTCCGCGTGCTCCGCGCCACCTGCGACCAGCTCCGGCACGGTCGCGGGCTTCTGACCTGCCAGTTCGTCGTCTGCCGCCCGCGCGCCGCGCCCTAGCTGCTCTCGGCCAGGCTCTTCTCCACTTCGTACACATCGCCCTCGGCGTCATGCCGGAGAGCGAATCCGCGGTTCCGGAACAACGCGAGCATGCGCTCGTTCGACGTGCTGGTCTCGGCGACGATGCGCCGGAGGCGCCAGTGCTTGGCGATCTCGGTGCAGTATGCGGTCAAGACCCCGCCGAGTCCGCGGTTCTGCCACTCGTCGGCGACGAGGACCGCGTACTCGACCGTCTCGTGGTCGGGATCGGCGATCAGCCGTCCGACGCCGATCAGCTCCCGCCGCTCACCGCGCGCGAGCTCGGCGACGATCGCGATCTCGCGGTCGTAGTCGATGAAGCAATAGCGCGTGGCGAAGTCGTGGCGGCCGATGGGCACGGCGCCGCGGAAGCGCGCAAAGATCGTCTCCGGCGAGCAGCGGGTGAGCATCCCCTTCCATGCCGGCTCGTCTTCGGGCCGGATCGGCCGGAGGAGGATCGGCGTGCCGTCCTTGAGCGCGGCCGGGCGCACGTACTCCTCGGGATATGGGCGCAGCGCCAGGTGGGCGTAGGGCTCGTGCGGGCGTCCCACCGCCGCGGGATCGAGGATGATGCGGGCGTCGAGCGCGATCGCGCCCTCCGGTCCGGCGAGGAGCGGGTTCACGTCGAGCTCCGCGATCTCCGGGCAATCGGCCACCAGGTACGAGAACCGCATCAGAGTCTCGATCAGGCGATCGAGATGGACTCCGGGCCGCCCGCGGAAGCCGGCGAGGAGCGGCCAGGCCGCGAGCGATTCGAGCATCTGCCGGGCGAGCCGCTCGTTGAGCGGCGGCAGTCCGAGCGCGCGGTCGGCGATCACCTCGGCACCGACTCCACCCATGCCCACCATGAGCACCGCGCCGAAGGTCGGGTCCTTCTTGGCGCCGACGATCATCTCGAAGGCGTCCTTCACCTTGACCATCGGTTGCACGGTGACGCCCGCGATCGGCGCGTCCGGGTGCGCCCGCCGCGCCCGTTCGAAGATGCGCGCGAAGGCCCGGCGCACGGCCTCGTCGCCGTCGAGATCCAGCTCGACGCCGCCGACATCGGTCTTGTGGGTGATGGCGGGAGAGAGCACCTTGAGGACCACCGGATAGCCGAGAGAGCGGGCCGCGGCGACCGCTTCCGCCGCGCTCGCGGCCGCGCGCGGCATGGCGACGGGGATGCCGTAGGCAGCGAGGAGCTCCTTGGCCGCGGCCTCCGAGAAGACACCGGCGCCGGCGCTCGCGGCGATGAGCGCGTCGAAGTGCGCGCGGAGGTCCTGCCGGTCGAGCGGAAACTCGACCGGGATGTCGCGCGGCGTTTCGTACAGGGCTTCCAGGTTCCGGGCGTAAGAGACGAGCGTCATGAAGGCGCCGACCGCTTCCTCGGGCGTGCGATAGGTGGCGACCCCGGCCTGGTTCAGGATCTCGATGCCCTCGCGCATGCTGCGGCCGCCGAGCCACGCGGCGAGGATCGGCTTCCGCGCCGCCGCGGCGAGCCCCGCAATCTCGCGCGCGGTCGCGCTCGGCTGGGTCATGGCCTGCGGAGTGAGGATCACGAGCACGGCGTCGGCGTGCGGATCGGCGAGCACGATCTCGACCGCCTTGGCCACCCGCTTCGGGCGCGCATCTCCGAGCACATCGACCGGGTTCCCGTGCGACCAGAAGGGCGGCAGCGTCTCCTCGAGCGCCGCCATCGTGGCCGGCGCAAGCTCGGCGAGGCGGCCGTGGCGGGTGATGAGAGCGTCGACCGCCATCACGCCCGGTCCACCCGCGTTGGTCACGATCGCGAGCCGCGCGCCGTGCGTCGGCTCGTAGCGGCCGATGAGCTCTGCGCAGTCGAAGATCTCCCCGATCTCGAAGATGCGCGCGATGCCCGAGCGAGCGAAGGCGGCGTCGTAGATCGCATCCTCACCCGCCATCGCCCCGGTGTGCGAGGCGGCGGCGCGCGCCGACTCGGCGAAGCGCCCCGCCTTGTAGGCGACGATCGGCTTGGTGCGGGCGAAGGCCCGCGCGGCGGCCATGAACTTGCGGGCGTTCTTGAGCGACTCGATATAGAGGATGACCGATTCGGTCGCGTCGTCCTCGCCGAAGTAGTCGATCAGATCGCCGAAGTCGACGTCGAGCATGTTGCCGACTGAGACGAAATGGGAAAAGCCCACGTTCTCCTCGAGCGCCCAGTCGAGGACCGATGTGCAGAGCGCTCCTGACTGCGAGACGAAGGCGATCTTCCCCGGCTTGGGGAGGGCGGTGGCGAAGCTCACGTTCAGGCCGAGGGCGGGCACGAAGAAGCCGAGACAGTTGGGGCCGAGGAGCCGCATGCCGTCGAAGCGGGCGGCCTCCGCGCGCACCGCGTCCTCGAGGGCGAGGCCGGCCGCACCGATCTCGCGGAAGCCGGCCGAGACGATGACGATGCCCCGGATCCCCACCGCGCCGCACTCGCGGACGAGGCCCGGCACTTCCGCGGCGGCGCTCGCGATCACCGCCAGGTCGGGAGTCCGTGGCAGGCTCCGGGCGTCGGGATAGCACGGGATGCCGAGCGCGGCCTCGAGCGTGCGATGCACGGGGTAGACGACCCCGCGGAAGCCGGCGCCGACCACATTGCGGAGAATGGTCGAGCCCACGCTCTTCGGGTTCTCGCCGGCACCGAAAACGGCAATCCGCTGCGGCTTGAAGATGCGATCGAGCTTGTGAACGTCCACGCTCCACCTCCGCCGTGGCTCCGGGTGCGCGCCGCCGGCGGCCGCCATGCTACCGGGAGACCGCGCCGCGGGCAACGGCCGCCCCGGCTGTCGCCGGCTGCCGCCCGGCCCCCAAGAACGCGGCGGCCACCTCCGCTTCCGCGAGGTGGCCGCCGTCTCGACCAGGCCAGGTGGCCCGGCTAGCACCGTCAGTGGCACGCAGAAATCAGCGCAGCAGGATCAGTTTCTGCGTGAGAGTCGTTCCTTCCGCGTCGAGGCGGGCGAAGTAGATGCCGGAACCCACCGCATGGCCCTCGCGATCGGTGCCGTCCCAGGTCACGACGTGACGGCTTTGCCCCGTGAGCTCGGCATGGACGAGCGTCTTGACCAGACGCCCGGCGATGTCGTAGATGCGGAGCGCGGTTGGCCCCCCGCTCCGGAGATCGAATCCGATCGCCGTCGCGCCCGAGAAGGGATTCGGGATCCCGGCATGGAGCGCCACGGCGGCGACCGGCGGCGAGAGCGGCGGATCGTCGACGCCCCCCGCACTGCGATCGCAGTCGAAGGGTACCGCACAGTCGGTCGTGTACGGCGTCCCCGGCGTGTGGGTCACAGCCAGCAACTGGCCGCGCGGGATGTTCTGCTGGTCGAGGAGCGGCACCGCGCCCTGGCTCTGGAACGGCGGGCTCGGTCCGGGCGGGAGCGAGGTGACGAGCGCGCCCATGCGGATCGGAGCATCGTTGTGCAGGGGACCGAACGGCGAGTCGATCACCACGAACACGTCGAAGAAGCTGTCGAGGGGATACAGCGGGCCGTTCTGCGTCTGGGTCGCCGCCCCCGTGCTCGGCAGGAGCGGGTTCAGATGGATGGCGATCGGAGCGGTCGCGCTGGTGAGATCGAGCTGCCGCATCTCGATCGGGATCTCGATCCGCCCGTCGGGAAGCCGGACCTCGGGGTTCCGGCGCACGGTGGTTCTGCCACCGAGATCGCTGACCGTGATCGGCCCCTGTCCGAGGTCGACCTCGACCGTCGCCGTCGAGCAGAAGTGATCCTCGCCGGGCGGTGGCGGCACGGCCCAGGGGAAGGGATTGAGCGGGGTGTGCAGCACGTCGAGAATGGTCGCCACCGGAACCTGGCTCTGGCAATCGACGAGCGGCACCGGCGGGCCCTGGCTCTGGAACGGATCCCCGGTCGGCGGCAGCGCGTGGATGGTCGCGACCATGTGCACCGGGACCGGGTTGCAGAGGACCTGGGGTCCCACCTCGATCACGACGAACACGTCGAAGAAGCTCGTGGCCGGGAAGGTCTCGTAGTCCGGGTAGAGGATCCGCCCCAGCGACTGCCGCGTCGGCGCCTCCCGGATGCGAACGTGGCCGAGCGGGCTGTCGCCGATCAGGTTCATCGAGAGCATCTCGGTCTCGACTGTCCACTGCTGCGTCGACCCGTCGAAGTACGGCGCCCGCCGCACGATGTCGACCGGACCCTGGGCCTGGACCGGGCCGAGGTTCGTGTTGATGAAGACGGTCGACTGGAAGGTGTCGTGGGGCGGCAGCAGAGTGTGGCCGGCGGCGAGGAGGGTGCCCACCGGCTGTCCCTGCTCATTGACCAGGGTGACCGGTCCCGTCGATTCGAACGTCGAGTCATAGGGCGGGATCGCGCCGACGCCGCCGGGGACGCTCATGCGGAGCGGGCTCTCGTTGTGCAGCGTGAACCCGCCCGCATCGACCTCGAAGAAGACGTCGAAGAAGGCGCCGAGCGGGAAGCAGCTCGATTGATCGAGCTGATCCAGGCGGCCGAGCGTAGGTCGCGCGCTGGACTGGGTGAGGGTGAGCGGGCCGAGGCAGCTGATCCCGGTCAGGTCGAGCTGGGTGATCTGGGTCGGGATCGTGAACAGGTCGCCGAAGCGCAGCGGGTCATCCCGCTGCACAGCGGTCGTCCCGCTCATGGCGACGGTCGTCAACACATTCTGCGATGGAATGGAGATCGTGACGGTGGCGATTGAGTCGAAGACGTCGAGGTCGGCCGGCGGGAGGAGGCAGCCCTTAGTGCAGACCTGGTCGATGCAGTCCTGGAGCCCGGGGTGCGTGATGAGGGTGCCGGAGTTCGAGCCGCCGGATGCGTCACAGCCGCCGTGCGTGTGGATGCCGGCAACGCCGCCGCTTGCGTTCGTGATCGGGCTTCCCGAGTTGCCGCCGCGCGTATCCGCGTTGTGGCTGATCGTGTTGCCGGCGACTCCGGTCACCCGGCCGGTGTGGGTCTGCTGGGTGAAGTTGGCGGCGCCGTCGTCGGCGCCATGGCCGGTGACGGTGGCCGGATCGCCGACCGCCGGGGCCGAGGTCTTGAGCGGGAAGGGCTCGCGGCCCGATCCGGGGTTCTCCCCGCTCTTCTCGTTGGGCGCGGCCTTGTACACGCCGTAGTCGTTGCCCTTGCCGCCGTTGGAGAAGCAAGGCGGCACATCGGCGTCCATCTTGAACTGGTCGGCAGCCGGCGGGTTCTGCGTGGCGCCGCTCGAGGTCGAGGCCGGCGTGTTGAACTGGGTGACGACGTTCCCGGGCTTGGTGAGATCCACCCCGTCGAGGCAGTGTCCGGCGGTCAGGAAGCAACCGTTGTCGCTGATCAGGAAGGAGGTGCACACATAGGTCCGGCCGTTCTTCTTGACCTTCATGCGCGCGACGCGCGGATCGGCCGAGGCGGTGCGATCGTCGGTGGGGCCGCAGATCGTGTCGAGGGGGAGCGGCACGTCCCCGACGTCGATCCAGTCGATGTGGAGGCCGGCGCGCGGCCCGCTGCCCGGAGCGGCCACGATCTCCACCATGACCGCATCGCCGTTCAGCGGGTAGGAGTAGTACTCGCTCGGCGCCTCGGTCGCGTGCCGGCCGAGGATGCGGTAGGTGTCGCCGTCGAGCATGCTCGTGAAGCGCACGTAGTCGTCGGGCCCGATGTCGAAGAGGTCGAAATGGATGCGGATCCAGGCCGCTCCCGGCTCGCTGACGGTGGTCGAGAACACGGTCAGCGGGGTGCCTCCCGGATTCGAATAGGGTCCGGACGCGATGTTCCGCGGCTCCTCATGACCGATCGGGGTCTCGGGATCGAGCCCCTGGGCATCGCGCACCTGGCAGCGGATGCCGAGGTTCTTGTTGTTGACGGCGCCGACGCCGCTGCCGTTCACCGGCACCCAGATGCCGCCGGTCGCCGTTGCGATCGTGTGGTCGACGGGGGCGGGCTCCACACCGTTCTCATCCGCCGAGAGGAACCACTCGAGCTCGGCCCCCGCCCAGCGCGGCCAGAAGGCCACCCAGAACTCGCTCGGCACGGTGGCGCCCCCGAAGTCGACCACGTGCTGCGTGTGCACCGGGAAGATGCCAACCGGACCCGGATCGATGTCGGAGATGCGCATGATCTCGGCGCCGGGGCGGCCGTTCGCCGTGTCGTGAGCGTAGATGATGGCGTCGTAATGGGCGGCACCCTGCGGGAACGCCGGCACCGTGGTGAAGAAGAAGCTCACCTCGCAGAGGAGCGCCGTGCTCCCGGGAAAGGGGGAGGCGTAGTGCTTGGCAAACGCACCGCGGTTCGGCGGCGCGACATCGGCGAAATTCCAGGCATAGGCGTTCTCGAACGTCCCGTCATCCTCCTGCAGTGGAGTGCAGATCAGGTTGGCGGAGGGAGGGGCCTGGATCTCCGGTGTCGTGCCGAGATCGAGGCCAGCGATGTGATCGCTCAGTCGCTCCGCCTGCGCCGGTATCGGGCTGACGGCGAACCAAAGCAACAGGGGGAACAGGATGGCGGCGGCCAGCAAGATACGGCTCTGGCCAGTCAACCGACGAGTCATGGCGAGACCTCCGCACCGGACGCGAATGTCCGAGCTCGATACCGGTTGCAGGCAATGTAGTGCCCATTCCATGGGCGAGACGAGACCGGGACTTCCGGTAGGACGTGATCAAGTCTAGCGCGGGCGGCGTTGGCGGCAAGGGCCAATTCTGCCGACAGCGAGCGCATTGCGTGTTGATTCGGATGCGCATGTGCTGAATAGGGTGATTCCCTATGCTGCTGATGTGCTGCTCTGCGATCGTCACACGAGGTTCGACGACGTTCGCGAGCGGTGGCCGGGAGCGCAGTGGCCGAGAGCGCAGTGGCCGGGAGCGCAGTTGGCCGTGCAGCTGGCCCATGAGCGCAGTGGCCATGAGCGCAGTGGCCGGGAGCACAGCTTGCCGCGGCCCCCGCTTCCGGCTACCCTCCTTCTTCCCATGAAGGCGCTCTATTTCTCGCAGCACGGCGAGCGCGACCGCCTCGAGCATGGCAACCTGCCCAATCCGGAGCCGGGTCCGGGCGAGGCCCTGGTCGAGATCCGCGCCGCCGCCCTGAACCATCTCGACATCTGGGTCCGCCGGGGCTGGCCCGGGCTCAAGCTCGCGCTACCCCATGTCGGAGGCTCGGATGGGGCGGGCGTGATCGCGGGCTTCGGGCCGGGCACCACGGGCGGCGGGCTCGAGATCGGCCGCCGCGTGGTCATCGATCCGGGCGTCACGACCGCCACCGACGAATGGACGCGGCGCGGGCTCGATGCGCTGAGCCCCGGCTACCAGATCCTCGGCGAGCACCGCGCCGGCACTTTCGCCGAACGCATCGCCGTCCCGGTCGGCAATCTCCTCCCCATTCCAGACGGCTTCGGCTTCGCCGAGGCGGCCGCACCGCTCCTCGCCGGCCTCACGGCGTGGCGCATGCTGATCGGATGCGGCGAGGTCCGCGTCAACGAAACGGTCCTCATCGTCGGAGCGGGCGGTGGCGTCAACTCGATCGCCATCCAGGTGGCGAAGCTCGCCGGCGCACGTGTTTTCGCGCTGACCTCGAGCCCCGAGAAGGCGGCGCGGGCGCGCGAGCTCGGCGCCGACGAAGTGATCGACTACCGGGCCGAACCCGAGTGGGCCAAGGCCATCTACAAGATGACCGGCCGCCGTGGCGTGGATGTCGTCGTCGACAACGTCGGTCGGGCGACGCTGGCCTCCTCCCTACGCGCCCTCGCTCCGGGCGGGCGGCTCCTCACCGTCGGCAACACGTCGGGTTACCAGGTCGAGTTCGACATTCGCTACATGTTCGCCAAGCAGATCCGGTGGATCGGTTCCACGATGGGCAGCCACCAGGATTTTCGCGATGTGATGGGCCTCGTCTGGAACCGCAAACTCCGCGTCGTGATCGACCGCGTGATGCCGCTTGCCGCAGGACGCGACGCGGTGCGCCTGCTCGAAGAAGGACGACAGTTCGGAAAGGTGGTGCTCGAGCCATGATCGATCGCGGCAACGGGGATCGCGGCGGCCGCGCCCCGGGCAGGGATCTCGCCGCTGTTCTCTTCGATCTGGATGGCGTGCTCGTCGACTCGATCGCCGCCTGGCACGAGGTGCTGAACAGGGCTCTTGCGGAACGGCATCGCCCCCCGCTCGGGGACACGGCGATGCGCGCCGGCTGGGGCCAGGGCATCCAGGCGGATGCACGATCCTACTTCGGAGGGGAGACCGTCGAATCGCTCAAGGCCACGTATGACCGGCTCTTCCTCCAGTGTCTCGATCGGGTCACCCTGATGCCCGGCGCTGCGGAGGTGGTCACGGCGCTCACCGCGCAGGGCCTTCGCCTCGCCGTCGTCACCAACACGCCGCGGGATCTCGCCGCACGCATCCTCGAGGTGACCGGGCTCGCACCCCGCTTCGCGGCGCTCGCCGGCGGCGACGAGGTGCCGGCGGGGAAGCCCGATCCCGCCCTGGTGCGGCTCGGCGCCGAGCGCGTGGCGGCGCCGCTCTCGTCCTGTCTCTTCGTCGGTGACACCATGGCCGACGTCGAGGCCGGGCGTCGGGCGCCGTGCCTGACGGTCGGCCTCCGCATCGACGCCGACCGCCGCATCGAGGCTCTGCCCGAGCTGCTGGCCCTCGTGCGGTCCGCCTGAACGGAGTGAGGCGTGCGCGAGACGTCACCGCTCCTTCTCTGGAACGTGGTCATCGTGGTCGCCATCCTTGCTGGCGGCGCGTTGCCCCTCCTCCGCCGCTGGTCGGAGCGGGTGCTGCATCTCTTCATCGCGGCGGCGGCCGGCGTCTTCATGGGGGCGGTCTTCCTCCACCTCCTGCCGGAGCTCGTCATCGAGCGCCCCCCGCTCGCAGTCGTCGCGCTCATCCCGCTGAGCGTATTCGTCCTCTTCGCGATCGAGCGGGTGTGGCTGTGCGGGGACGGCGTGCACGCGGTGGTTGGTCACGCGACCATGATCGGGCTCGTCATCCACAGCCTGGCCGGGGGCTTCGGCCTCGCGGTGGGAGGAAGCATCCCCGCCCTCCAGCTCGCGATCTTCCTGTCGATCCTCGGCCACAAGACCGTCGAGGCCTTCTCGCTCGCGACGGTTCTCCTCCTCGCCGGGAAGACGTACCGCCGCGTCGCGCTCTCGGTCGCCTTCCTCGCCCTCATGACGCCGACCGGCTGTCTGCTCGGGGTCCTGAGCCTCGCCGCGCTCCCGGGCGGCCCGCCGCTCGCGCCGATGGCGATCGCAACTGGAACCTTCCTCTACGTCGCGTTTTTCGACCTGATGCCCGAGGTGCTGCACGAGAGGCGGGATCTCTGGGCCAAGCTCGCGCTCGTCGTCGCCGGCCTTGCCTTCATGGGGCTCCTCCGCGGCGTGCACTGAGCCGCGAGCATCGATGTCGCAAAGAAGAAGGGCCTTCCCCGCCGGGGGAGGCCCCTCTCCGCAGTCGCGATTCCCGTCTCACTTGGTGGGCGGCGGCGTCTCCGGGGCCCAGCGCGTGCGATACACGTGCTTCAGCGCATCGCGCAGGCGATTGAGCCCCTCGTCCATCTCCGCATCGGTCAGCGCAAGCGACGGCCGGAAACGCACGCCGGTCTGCCCGGTCGGGAGGATCATGAGCTCTCGATCGAACGCCGCCTCGAGGACCTGGTCGCGGGTCGTCTTGTCGAGGAGGTCGAAGGCGCACATGAGACCGCGCCCGCGCGCGTTCATCATGATGGCCGAGAACTCGCGCTCGAGCGCGTGGAAGGCCGCGAGGAGCTTCTGTCCCTTGACCCGCGCGTTCTCGACCAGCTTCTCCTCGTGGATGATCCGCAGGTACTCGGTGGCGCGCACCATGTCGACCAGGCTGCCGCCCCAGGTCGAGTTGATGCGGCTCGATTCGGCGAACACGTTGTCCTTGATCTCGTCGATCCGGCGCGAGGCGATCATGCCGCAGATCTGCATCTTCTTGCCGAAGACGAGCAGATCGGGCGCCACGCCCAGGTGCTCGTGGGCCCACATCTTGCCGGTGGTGCCGACCCCGGACTGCACCTCGTCGTAGATGAGCATGGCGTCGTTCTCGTCGGCGAGGCGGCGGAGCGCGGCGAAGAACTCCGGCCGGAAGTGGTTGTCGCCGCCCTCGCCCTGGATCGGCTCGATGATGATGGCCGCGATGTCGTCGCGATGCTCCTCGAAGGCGTGTTCCATCTGGGCCACGGCCAGCTTCTCGGTCTCGACGACTGCCTCGAGGTTCTTGCCCTCGAGCGGGAAGGTGATCTTCGGGTTGACCACCCGCGGCCAGTCGAACTTCGGGAAGTACATGGTCTTCCGCGGATCGGCGGTGTTGGTGAGCGAGAGCGAGTAGCCGCTCCGGCCGTGGAATGCCTGCTCGAAGTGGAGGATCTTGGTGCCCCGCTCCTTGCGGTAGCCGCGCGCGAAGTTCTGCCGCACCTTCCAGTCAAAGGCTGCCTTGAGCGCGTTCTCGACGGCAAGCGTGCCGCCGGAGACCAGGAACATGTGCGGGAGATCCGCCGGCATGGCGATCTTCTCGAAGGTGTCCACGAACTCGGCCATCTCGACCGAGTAGAAATCGGAGTTCGACGGCTTCATGAGCGCGGTGCGTGCGAGCTTGGCCACGACGCGCGGCTCCAGCATGCGCGGATGGTTGAAGCCGATCGGGGCCGAGGCGAAGAACATGAAGAGGTCGAGGTACTGCTTGCCGGTCGCGGCGTCGGCAAGCCAGCTGCCGTGGCTCTTGTCGAGGTCAAGGACGATCGGGAAGCCGTCGACGAGGAGGTGCCGCCGGAGCGTGTCGAGCACCTCGCTCGGACGGATGCCGGGGGGAGTCACCAACTCGGACGCCGCGCCGGTGGGAACGCTCGGGGCAGCCGCGGCCTTCTCGGCCGCCGTCGGCTGCGCGAAGGTGGTCGTGTTCAGGGTCATGACGTGTGCTCCTCTCGACCCGCGCGCACGGCGTCTTTCGCCGCCGCCGTCTCGCGGGCCCCGGCGGACCCCGCTCGCGGGGCGAGCGCGGAGTTGTCTTTCCCCGCCTGCGCCGCGAGCGGAATCCGGAAGTCCTCCTTGGAGGTGGACAGCGCGATCACCGTGCGCGTCTGCCGCACTCCCGGGAGGCTGTTGATCTCGTCGAGCAGCAGGCGCTGCAGCGCCTGCCGGTCCCAGACCTTGAGCTTGAGCAGACAGGAGAACTCCCCGGTCACGTGGTGCACTTCCTGCACCTCCGGGATCTCCTTCATGCGCGCCACGAACTCGTTCTCGTGGCGCGGGTGCTCGATGAAGACCTCGACGAACGCCGTGATGTCGCAGCCGACCCGCGCGCCGTCGACGACCGCCGCGAAGCCGACGATCGCGCCGCGCTGCTCGAGCTTTTTCAGCCGCTCGTTGACCGCCGCCGTGGAAAGCCCCACTCGGCGGCCAATCTCGGCCTGAGGGAGCCGGGCGTCCCGCTGGACGAGCTCAAGGATCTGAATGTCTTTGTCGTCGAGTTGCATATCTTCCGTATGATTATCGGTCATTTGACCGATTTCCCATACATTGTACGGAAATCGGCTCCTGCCTGTCAAGCTGGGCCTCTCCCGGAGGGGGCGGGGCGGACTTCTCTGCGGGCCGCATCCCGACCGCAATTTCTCTTTCAACAATGACTTGCAGCTGGGCGAAGGGGCTCGGTCCGGGGACCGCCCGCTCGCCTAACTCCCGGAAATGCCTTGACCTGCAGGCCCCGGAGCGGCGATCATCCGGTCCTCTGGAGAGCCGGGCGGGGCCGAAACCCCGGCACCCGGCGGAAAGAACTGCCCGGGACCGGCTACGCATCAAAGGAACAGTGCCTGCCGTCTGGAAGCCCGCCTGCGGGCGGCTTCACCGCCACTACGGGCCACATCCGGCTCAACCCCTCCTGTCCTTCTTGCTGGCCGTCTTTGCGCCAGGTCAAGACCAGGTGGCATGGCCGAATGTCATGGCGAGCGCTGGGTGGCGTCCCTTGCCGGGCGGGTCATGGCAGATCATGGTCGAGCGTCAACGCCGTCAACGACCGAGAACAGGTTGGAGATCTGATACGCGATGAATACGAACCTCTACGTGGGCAACCTCCCTTACAACGCGAGCGAGCAGGATCTGATCGAGCTCTTCGGTCAGGTGGGGGAGGTCGTGAGCGCCCAGGTCATCAGCGACCGCGAGACGGGGCGATCCCGTGGTTTTGGCTTCGTCAAGATGGCCACCTCCGAGGAGGCCCAGAACGCCATCGAGCAGTTCAACGAGCAGGAGTTCATGGGCCGCCGCCTTCTCGTCAACGAAGCTCGTCCACGCGAGCGTGATGGGGGTTCGGGTTCGGGGCCGCGCCGCTCGAGCTACGAGCGGCATGGCGAGCGCGAGTAGCTCGCCCGAAGCCTGGGGCGGCCGCTCCGCCGGCCCGCCCGCGAGAGACCGGCCGGCGCCGCGCCCCCGGGAGGGGGAGCGGCGCCGCTGCTTGTAGGCTGCTTGTTGCCGCCAGTTCGCTCTGGCGGCCGTTCCCCGCGCCCCACGGTTCCGTTAAGGTAATGGATGGCAGTCGAGCGCCGCCCCTTCCCGGCGCGCTCCCGGACCGGCCCCCGCCGGCCGGCGGCTTCGGCTGCGGAGACTTCATGAAGCACGCTTCCTCGTATCTCATGTCCTCGTATCTCATGGCGGCGGCGATCGCCGCCGGCCTGGCCGGCGGCTGTGGCGACGACGAACCATCCACGCCCGATCCGGGCGCGTTCGCGGTCGAGCTCCACGACCTGCCCGTGCTCGCCGCCGGCCAGTACTACGAGGCCTGGGTCGCGTTCCCGGTCCTGCCGGCGCGAGCCGGCGACCCCCGCCGGCCGGCGGGCGCGCCGCTGCATGACGAACAGGAGAACGTGAGCCTCGGCGCCTTCCGCGTCGCCGCGGACGGGAGTCTCCTCAATCTGGAGGACGGCCTCGCCGAGTTCAGCCTGGCGGAGGAGCGCAATCTGAACCTGGCTGCCGGCATCCACATCACGGTGCGGGCGATCGGGGATACGGCCCATGGCGCCCTGATCCTCGGCGGGGGAATCAGGGGCGACGACGACGAGGGGTACGCCGACCTCGTCACCGACTACCACGACGGGTTCGACTGCGATTTGCGCTCTGCCGCAGGAAGCTGCGTGATGGCAACGCCCACGGACGGTGCGGGCACCAACGAGACGCGGGGGATCTGGTTCACCGACGCGAACGGGCTCCCAGCGCTCGATCTGCCGGCGCTCGGCCATGGCTGGATGTACGCGGCCTGGGCCGTCGCAGGCGGGGAGGCCAGGTCGATCGGGCACTTCGCCGCGGCCAACGCCGCCGACTCGGACAGCGCCGGCGCCGAGGCCGGCCCGCTCCCGGGCTTCGCCGCTCCGGGAAGCGACTTCATCACGAGCGGCTTCGATCTGGCTGCGGGCGGCGTCACCGTGCTGGTGGGCGTCGAGCCCGACGCGGAAGGTGACCACGAGCGCGGGATGAAGCTCCACCACGAGGAGCCGTTCCCGTTGGCCGTGCTCACCCTGAGCATCGATGCCGCCGCGCCGGCGCGCACGCCGATGACCATGGGCCTGCCGGCGACGCCCCTCCCTACGGGCCGCGTCACCTTTGGCCGGTAGGAGCGCGATGCAACCGCGGGCCCGATCACGATGGAACCTGGCCCTTCTCGCCCCGTGCTTCGCCGCTGTCCTCGGCGGCTGCACCGAGAAGCCGACGGCGAGCGATGACGACCTCGTCCCGGGGAGCTACTCGGGCTCGGTGCAGCGCATCTTCGACCGGAGCTGCAGCGCGAGCGAGTGCCACGGCGGCGGTGGCGATCCGGGCGGCGGCCTCCTCCTCACATCGTGGTCGAACCTCATCGCGGGCAGCCGCTACGGCGAGGTCGTCGTGCCCTTCCGCCCCGAGGAGAGCCACCTCGTCGACCACCTGACCGGTGCCGCCAAGCCCCAGATGCCCCTGTCGCGGGATCCGCTGCCAGATGCGGAGATCGAGCTGATCCGGGACTGGGTGGCCGCCGGGGCGCGGAACGACGATGGCGACGTGCCCTACGCCGATTCCCGCCGCAAGATCTACGTCTGCAATCAGGGGAGCGACCAGCTCACCATCTTCGATGCCGATGCCCTCGTCGCCCGGCGCATCCTCGACATCGGCGTCCGTCCCGACGCCGACTATCCGCACAACGTGTTCGTCGATCCGCAAGGGAACTTCTTCTACGTGACGCTCCTCGGATCGGCGAATGTCCTCAAGTATGACGCGTGGGCCGATACCCTGGTCGCCGTGGCGGCGGTGGGGCAGGCGCCGGCCAATCCGGTCACCTCGCCCGACGGCCGCACGCTCTACGTCACCAACTGGCGGTCGGACAACCCGACCCTGCACGTGCTCGACGCGGCCACCCTCGCCGAGCGCGAAGTCCTGCGCTTCCCGCCGTCGCTGGGGGCGAGCCCACATGGGCTCTGTGTCGCGCGGGACGGCACCGTCTACACTACGCACGAGGAGGCGGGGAGCGTGTTCGAGATCGGGCCGGGAGGCCCGGTCTTCATCCCGCTCGAAGGGCGCGAGTCACGCCGCCTGCAGCCGCTCCAGATCGTGCTCGACGCGGACGAGCGCTTCGCCTACGTGACCTGCCTCAACGCGGGCGAGGTGCAGGTGATCGACATCGAGCTCGACGCGGTCGTC
>Ga0316626_10000407_pt1 | contig 16453 bp, 23 predicted proteins | sample OWC_Aug_T1_C1_D5_FD_207656 | JGI IMG/M metagenome (GOLD analysis project Ga0316626, IMG submission 207656) | Wetland soil microbial communities from Old Woman Creek delta, Ohio, United States - OWC_Aug_T1_C1_D5_A | ecosystem: Environmental > Terrestrial > Soil > Wetlands | place: USA: Ohio...
CGGGATCAGTCTTCATCATCACCCTCCAGACGGGCCGGTTCGGCGACCTCACGGGAGCGTGCGCACGGCGCGGACGGAGTAGTCCGCGTCCTTCCCGTCGTTGTCCACGAACCCCTGGTCGAAGGCCACGAACCAGGCCCGCAGGGTGTCGCTCGCGACGTCAGATGACGTCCAGTGCCTGGTCGGCGCGGTGCAACTGCACGTTGTGATCGTGCAGGAGCCGGTGCAGCCGGTGTCGAACGCTGCGTCGACCATCGGGCTGGCCGAGACCGTGTAATCCACGAGACTCTGTAGCTCCGCCAGCGTCGGCAGCCGCCAGTCGGTGTATCCCGCAAATCCACCGCTCCCGTTCAGCTGCGTCAAGAAGACCGTGTATGCCGTGCCGGTCGGGAGGCTGGTGGGAGTGGTGTTGTCTGTCCACGTGTACGCGTTGTCCGCGTCGTGCGGATCCGGACACACTACCGCACTCGTGCAGGCGACCGGGAGGCCACCGTCAAGATTGGCCTTCTTCTCCCACATCAGTCCCGTCTGGCCGTCGGTGATGGTGCCGTCCAGGTTGTCGGTAAACCGCGTCGCGTAGCAGGTGCTGGTATTGAACACGCACCCGCCACTGCACGACAGCGTCCCGAAGGCAAAGCCGAGTCCGACACAGGTCTGGCCGTTCAGGTTGTCCTGGTCGCAATCCTCGCCGGCATTGATGACTCCATTCCCGCACACCACCGGATTGCAACCGCTGGTGTCAAAGCCGCAATTCACGTTGCAAGCCAATGTCCCGTCCTTGAAACCGAAGCTGGCGCAGCTCTTGCCTCCCAAGTCGCTGCTGTCACAGGACTCGTTCGTGTCCTTGACTCCGTTGCCGCACCAGACCAGGCCACCTCCGTCCAACGCAGTCGTAATGTTGGCGCTCTGCCCGTCGATCACCGCCTTGAAGTCCGCTTGGGTCAACGGGGCGTCAAGGCACGGGCCGTTCGACGCCTCCAGGCTCGACCACTTGTCGGCAAACTTCGACTCGCACTTCGCGATATCCAAGCCGTACTTGGCAGTGTCGCCCGTCGTGACCAACTTTGCTTCGGCTTTCTGCAGGCAAAAGGCATACTTCCCTGCCGCCTTGTTCTTCCCCGACTGGCATTTCTGGGCAGGCGTCGAACCCGCTGTTGCGGTTCCACCCCACAGCAGGGTGATTGCCGTTGCCAGTACGACCCCGAGCATCCTCTTCGACATGGATCGATCTCCTTCCTCTTCCGTGTGCGGGTACTAGGCCGCGGCGACCGAATCAATGAGTTGATACGCATTAAGGCCCTATCCCGACGAACAAGCAGATATCACAGCTACTCCAGCTGAGTCAATCTCTTATAGACGGAAAATTAGCGGTTCCAAGTGCCAAACAAAGCCTTGACAGCGGCCGACTGTCCGTGTTTTGTCCGTGAACTGGAGCCCAGCTCTCGCCGAACACATTCGAGAGCTGGGCGTATGCATCTGCAACATCCTTGATTTCGCAGGCGTTTCCTCGATCCGTGAGCGCTGTTTGCGACCAGCGACCCTCATACGGAAGCTGGGTTGATGCAGCTCCATCAGTCGTCTCGTAGGGCCTACGACCACCGGATCCGCGAACACATCTGTCGAACGAGAAACGCCAACCTCTTCCCGGAAATGAGAATACCTCGCTCCACGACCACCAGCTGGCTGAGACGCCCACTGCCGAGCGTAGTTTCCTGTCGACGGCAGGTTGAAGACGTAGCGGTCCTACGCGAGCGGATCCATAAGCTCTAGACACGGGTACGGACGCTGGCGGCAGTCCTGCGCCTGCAGAAGGCTTTGCTGCGGGTTTCTGGGTTCTCGCTGGAACACAACCGCCTGCCCGATGGTGCAGCCAAAGAGACTGTTCTTCGGGCAGTTGGCAGGGCAAGAACGGCATTACCGTTGGCCGGGATCCTTCGCATCCTGCGCATGTCCCCGCAACGCTATCACAGATGGATGCGTGCCGAGCCCGAGTGCGGCCTCCATGATCGCTCCAGCTGTCCCCGGACTTCACCGGCGCAGCTCACTCCCGACGAAATCTCGACCATCAAGGAGATGGTAACGAGCAATGATTACCGGCACATGCCACTCCATACGCTCGCCCGATACGCCCACCGCATCGGCAAGGTCTTCGCCTCCACCTCCACCTAGAGTAAGTTGGCTCGCGACCGTGGATGGCGACGACCGCGGATACGTCTATATCCAGCCAAGCCGAAGATCGGAGTGCGCGCCACAAGGCCCAATGAGTACTGGCACATCGACGTAACGGTGATCCGCCTCATCACTGGCGTGAAGGTCTATCTTCATGCCGTGATCGACAACTTCTCTCGTCGCATCCTTGCCTGGCGGCTTGCAGAACGACTCGATCCCACCACGACTTGCAAGGTTCTCCTGGAAGCCGGCAAAGAGATCGGCTGCGTTCCTACCGTTGTAGCCGACTCGGGTGTGGAGAACGTCAACGAGCGGGTGGATGGACTGGTAGAGACAGGTGTGTTGAACCGGATCCTAGCACTCGTCGAGGTCGCGTTTAGCAACTCGATGATCGAAGCATGCTGGCGATCCCTACGCCATCAGTGGCTGTACCTGCATATGCTCGACAGCTTCACCAGTGTGAAGCGATTGATTGCCTTCTGGGTGGATCAACACAATACGACCATGCCACATTCAGCATTCCTCGGTCAGACGCCCGACGAGGTGTACTTCGGCACTGGAAATCACGTTCCCGCCGAACTCAAGGCCGCGCACCGGGCGGCCCAGGAAAGACGCCTCACAGAGAACCGAGCTGCACGGTGCAGGCTGTGTGAGCCTACGGATGCTGCTCTGGTGAAATCCTTGCCCAACGCAGAAACGCTGGGATTACAATGAGTGTTGCACTTGCACACGCCCAGCTCTCGAATGTGGTCGTCGGGAGCTGTGCTATTCCGTCCCGACAGAGGGCCGACGAGTAGAACCGCCCTCAGCGGCTCCCAAGGCATCGGTTCTGAGCCACCGCGGGATGCCGGAATCGGCGGTCGGAACGTCTGGACGCGGCTGTGTAACCACTCGAGACCAGGGGGAAATCGTGTCGGTCCATTAATGAAACATTACGAGGACAGAAGATTCTATTGTGCCTTGACGCTGCCGACGATACGGGTCACTACCGGGTAGCCCTCCAACGACTGCGGCAGTGCTTTCGCCGTTTCCGGGTGCGGGCCATCCATCCCTACAATGATGGCGGGATTCCCATCCGCATCCCGGCCGACGCCGACCGTGATCACACCCGGCTGTGCGAGCAGCTGCTCAGCATAGCGTGCCTTCACGTCGCGAATGGACGACTGCACAGCTACCTCCTCGTGGCATCCCGCGGCCACTCCAATCGATAGCATCAATAAAGCACCAGCACGCCGGGTCATAAACCCACCCCAAGGGCGGAAAAGACGTTTTCGATGCGATTTATGATCGTGCTGTTCTCACTGCCTGCAAACAGGAGCCCAACCAGACGGTTGTCTCGATCCAATACTGCAGAGCCGCTGTCTCCCCCTTGACTCATGGGACCCGCGAGCAATTGGTCGGTGAAGCGGGCTATCCGGCCGGCTCCATACTGCACATTGACGGTCACGTCGATCTGCTGAATCTCGCCCGTGCTCAACCCCGTGGTGCGTCCGCTCTTCTTGACCGCTATCCCCAACGCAGCGGTGGCCCAGCCCTCGATGGAGCCGATACCCAGGATCTGATCACTCACGTCTCTCTCGTCGAGCGGCCGCGCAAGAGCCGCATCGACGAGATTCTCGGTGACCTGCTCGCTGATCGCCCCTAGGCGCGCGTAACTGCCGGCCGCCCGTGCAAGCGCATTGAATACCCTCGCCGTCCCGCGCGCGATCGGACAACCACTGGGGCCGCCGACGAACGAGATCGTAACGAAGGCCTCCAGATTCGCAATGTGGTCTTCAGGGAGACGGCCGCCATCGTGAGGGCCGGGCTGGAGAATTGGGTCACCGATCTTCGCCTCATTGCTGTTCGCCAGCACGTGGTTATTTGAGAGGATGAAGACCTTTCCCTTCTTCTTCACCAGGCAGCCCAGCGTCCCGGCGGTGATATCCCGGTGGCCGATGCTCACCCCACCCGGTGCCGGCCGAAACCGCTCCGTGGGTGATTGCTGGATATGGACACGGGCACGGCGGGGTGCCGGCTGAAGGCCGTCCGAGGTCAATTGCGGGTGGATACGAATGCGCCCCGTTTGGATGACATCGGTGGGGAGACCGTCCACCAATGCTGGCACCCGATCACGGGCGGCCAGCGCGGCGACCCTGACCTTCTCCGTGACTGAACACGTAATGCAGAGCGTCGGGGTCTTCTGTCCCGCTGTGACTTTATACCCCACACCAGTGGCGACGACATTGGCTCGACCAAGGAGGTGCTCGCGGGAGCCCTTGAGTACTTGCCTGACGGCTTCAAGCTGATGAGGCATGTGATTCCCCTCCACTTCAAGCGGTCATGCAACCTGCATGCCGACCACGCCGCAGGTGTTTGGCTGGTCGGCGTGTGTAACGGCACGCAGGCGGCCGAGCTGCAGCCGTTCAGGTTTGGAGGGACATCGTTGCGGGTGCGTCGCCGGGAACTCTGACGACGCCCTCTGAGGGGCATCGTCACGCACGGAAGCTGCTGTCCGGTAACCTAAAGCGAGCGCCGTCGGCAGAGGTTGCCCGCGCTGGCCGATGGCTTCCTCCACCACACTATCACACTCAAATCCCCAGAACGCCAGTCTCGCTATCGCTTGACAGCACTAGGCGGATTAGCGCATCGGTCAGGATGGGCCTACACTTCCTCTCCGGCTTGCCTGCGGCGCCTATCTGCCATGGCCACAGCGACAAACAGCAGCTCTCGCGTGGGTGGCCACATTCCCGCCGCAGGATCATTAGGTCTACCCAGCGCGCCGCGCGGTTCGAGTGTGATCCTGCGCTCGAACGCCTTCACGGCGAGACTCGTGTTCCGGCCTGGCACTCGGTTGATCCGTTTGCCGGCGTATAGCGGCGGATCGAGAGGCTGGAGCGCTCTCTGCACTTTTTTTCACGTCGCCTTGTCCATCGCCATCTCATCGTCCTCCACAAACTGGATCAACTTTAGCCTCTCGAACAGCTTCTGTCCCGGGCACAGCGTCGCCTTGACATCGCCATGACCCCATACGTTGCGATCCTTTGGGCGATAGTTCCCGAGATTCACGAACCCTTCTTCCGACCGAAGCGTCCCGAGCCAGTGTCCTAACGCCCCAAGTTGCGCATGGAAATGCGTGGGCAGCCGCCCCGTTTCGAAGTTCCCCTGAAACGCAATGCCGAGGGCCGACCGGTTGTGACCAGTCGTGTGGGCGCCCGTTCGATCCAGGCCCCGACCCTCGCAGAGCACGAGCTCGCCATCGGCCATACAAAACGCCACCACGGAGTACGGCACATCCGCACCGAGGTCGCTTTCCCGGATTGTCTGAAGCATGCGCATCCTCTGCTTGACGTCGCCAAGGCTTTCCCACTCGTTCATCGTGGCATCGTCATCGATGATCATCGTGTGATGAACGAGCACCTCGGTGCGCCTCGCGCGCCCGATCGGGTGGCCTCGACGTGGCAGGTCGGTCCCGGCGCCCCACTCCTGGCGGGTCAACCATGTCCATCTCCGCGGTAACGTCATCATTTCGTGGGGCTCAATCAGTTAGGTGGTCCACCGGTCGTGGACGATGCCGACCACGTACCATCCGCCGGGATGGCGAGAGAACACCGGGGGCGTGCTTGTCGGGGTGAGTCCACGCGCGAACCTTGCGCCCGATGAACCGCACCGCCTGGGTCACACTCTGTGCAAATGTCCTCCATATATTATTCCATGCAGTGACAGTTGCAGTGTTCTCCATGTGAGGACTTGTTCGTCAGGATCCTGTCCGTGGTCAAGCGAGCTGCTCCGCCGTTCTGGTCAGCAGGCGATTTGTCAGCAGTTTCGCGCCGGACCGCTTACGTAGCCAGTACAGAGCTGCCGACCTATTCCTATTCATGCACCAACGCCTTCTCGAGCCGAGAGGACGCTGCCTACGCACGCAACATCTCGCTGGTCCGCTTTACGGGATGAACGTCAGCGCGATGAGCAGCAGCGCGATAAAGAGGAAGAGGCCGCCCATGACGTCGACGATTCGAAAGACCAGGTCGGCCGTTCCTCTCCCCCATCCTGTTATGCAGCTTGCAAACCCGATCGCAGCGATGAGGACCTCAACAATAATGAGGAGCCGGATGACAACACTAACATACCCGTTCTTCTCGAGGCTCCGGCTCGATTCGTTAACGAACTCGACAGCGGTTTCGAAGATCTTGGATACAGTCCCCGTGGGCCCTGCAGGCGGCGACCCGTCCCGCGGCTCGGGACCAGCGGACGGCCGGGCCGGCTCGAGCTGAGGCACCCTTCGCTCGATCCGCCCACCAGGGTCGTCATGCCTGGTGGCCGCGAGGTCCGTATGCCCGCACGGGGGCGGATGCGCGCGGCGGCCGAGTCCGTCACGAGGCGACCCAGCACGATCGAGCACACCGATGGAAGCTACGCCTGCCTGCTTCGTCGACAGTACGGTGGGCTTCAGTGAGACGCGACGCGTCAGCCGCTCTGATGCACCTAGCGTGGAAAGGATGGCAAGGAGGATCAACACAAACGGACGTCTCGAACGCATGGCGGGGCTCGCTTTGAGAACAACCAGTGCAAGAACCGCGCCGCCGGCAGATGCTGCATCCTGGGGCCGGGTGAAAGCTGTCGGCTACCGTCCTGTTGACAAAATCGTGCGGCCTCTATGCGTGCGTGGCGGTGCGCTAGATAACTCGCCTGCTAGCCCGGCCGCCATGTCTCATGCGCCTGTGTGAAGCGATGTATGGGTCACGTGCTGGATACAGCCATGCTCTCGCCGTAGTATGTGCGGTACTGCGCAACGGAGAACCGCAAGTCAAAAGGGCGGCGGTGAACCGGACCGGACGGAAGAGAACATCGTAGGTCTACAGGAAATCGCATGCCCAGATCTGTCTACTGTGGTTCTGCAGGAACGTCGTCCACCGCTGGCCGGTAGGTCGTGGCCCACGCGCACGACGCATGTACTTCTGTATCGTGCGCTTGCTGACGGGGATCGCCAGCTTGAGCAGTTCGCCCCTTATGCGTTCGGCTCCCCCAGAGCCTATTCTCCTCAGATAGCTGGGTGATCAGCGCGACCGCTTCCGGGGAGAGTCGCGGAGTGTTGGACGCTGCCCTTGCCTTGCCCCGCCAGAAGACGCGGAACCCTGGGCGGTGCCAGCGGAGAACAGTGTCCGGCTTGACCAGCAACATGGTGTTCCGCCAGTACGTGGCGAGGCGAGCGAGAAGGAGCAAGCGAAGGCGGTCGTGTGGCCTCAGTTTTGGTCGCTTGAACTGCCGACGAGCTACGACCAGCTACTGCCGGAGCAGGGCGTTTTCGGCCAGCAGCTCCCTCTTACTCCGGGTGAGGTCGGTGATCAGCCCGAGCAGCGGCGGTGGCGCGCTATTCGGGCGTGTCCAGTCGCGAAGCTTACGTTCGACGGAGCGCACCGCCCGGGCCACACTCCGTGCAAGTGCCTTCCATATAGTATTCCATCCAGTGACAGTTGCGGTCTTCTCCTTGCGAGGACTTGTTCGCCAGGATGGTGTCCGCCGTCAAGCGAGCCGGCAGCAAGACTTTGTGAGGGCCTGATTTCTCGGCAGTTTCCCGGCGGATCGATCTGGTAGCCACGACAGAGGCTGCATTGGTCCACGTGCCGCCGCCGGTCAACAAGTCCCCGTCACGCCTTCACTGCTCGTCTTCGAGTACTTGACATTTTATCAAGTCTAGGCTAGCGTTACCACGAATGCACGATCGGCCTCTTCCTCCGCGACTGGCGATGGCGACAATTCGGCGGCTGTGGGCGGAGGGCGCGGTCACCTGGACGCAGCACGCGCAGGTGCGGCTCGTGGAACGGAACCTTGACATCCTCGACGTGGCTCACTGCCTGCGCCACGGACGCCTCACCGCCACGACCCATCCAGGGCGGGCGTGGCGATAGGCAGTCGACGGGACGACTGTGGACCGACGGCGCATGCGGTGTGTAGTCGAGATGGTCGGGAACCTTGTCATAGTGACGGTGATCGCATGACGACGCGTGTTCGAGGGGCCTTACGGTAGATTGGAGGGACATTATGGATTGTGAAGCGTGCGGCGGCACGATGCGGGAGCGTGTCACGACGGTGGCCCGCCTTTACGCTTATAGTCTGAGCGGGCTCGATAACGTATGGCTCGTGGGGATCCGAGTGCGGCGGTGCGCGAAGTGCGGGAACGAACTCCCGATCATCCCGCGCATCGCTGAACTCCACCGGCTCATTGCGCGGACGCTCGTCGAACTTCGCCGGCCGTTGCGGGGGCAGGAGATCCGGTTCCTGCGGAAGCATGCGGGCTTGGCGGGGCAGGCCTTCGCGGCCATGTTGGGGATCCGGCCAGAACATCTCTCCCGGGTGGAGAATGGGCACACGGCAACGTTTGGAGCGCCAGCGGATCGGCTGACCCGCGCGATAGCCGCGATGACCACGGGGGACACGAACGCCGCCAGACAAGTCCTGCTCAAGGCCACCGCGCTGGCATCCCACACGGACCGCACCGCCCGTCCCGTCACCCTCGTTGCTGGACCGCGGTGGAAGCGCGCGGCCTAGGTGGACAACGAGACAAAGGTGCGACCCGCCAAGGAGCCAGACCGACGAGCTTCGCGCTACCTAACGAGAGTCAGTTGACCCGCTATCACGCAATCAGCACGTCAATGCGGTGTTCCCACCTTGACACGCGTCACCATCGAGTCACCAACCCATCCCAGCTACGAAGCTCAGTATTCTGGAGAAATCCGACGCAGTTGCGACAAGTACCGGAGCCGCAAAGTTTTTTGCCGATTCGCGCTTTGCAGGAAGCACCGACCCCACTTACGTCAGCGGTCGCTATGACCAACCGCCACCGCCGTACCCATGATCACCGTGTCAAGCAGCCAATCGTCCGCAGTCGGAATCCCGATCTCTTCCCCCGAGATGCGAATTCCTCCACAGCGAGGTCGTGGATCAGTCGCGGTTGCCGCGTAGTTCCTGAATGGCCGGTCAGTCCGATGGCTCATCGGCCTGGCAATTAGAGGTGAACCCGGGTGCAGGCTCGGACCCCTACGTCGTCCGGGTCGCGGAAGCCTTACCAGGTGACGGTCGGACTGAGCCCCCCAAGGGTCAATGTCATGGAGGTCACGCTCGGGACGGTGCCGTGTTCAAGTGGCGAGACTCCCGCAGGGCCACTCGAATGCACTCACCGGGGGCATGTCTCTCCAACCCGCGTGTCGGTTACGAGCAGCTGGCGGCGTGAGGCACTGTGGAGGTCGCGATTGCGCTCGCCAAGTGCAGAATGCTCGGCTACGTACCTGCGTTCCGGAACTCGGCATCCAGATACTATCCGGTTCGACCGGGCAAGTGCTTGAGATGACGGTTCTCGGCGAGCTTAACCCTGATGTGGGAAAAAATTTACTATCAAAGTGAGCCACTAGCTGGCAAAAGGCCTTCCGTTGTGGCATATTCGCTGTGCCAGCAGCTGAATACCTTCCACAACGAAAGGCCATTGCCATTGCGATTAAGAAAAGCGGATTTGAGGCAAAGAGTCAAGGGGAATCTGGAGTTGCGCTTCGTGCGGACGGGACTGACCTCGTACGCTGGCCTGGAGCTCGTGCGCCGGTACTGGCACACGCTCGGGTTGGTGGCACGGTTACGACGCCACCTGGAGGGCCGGGTGCCGGCGACCGACTTCGGGGTCGTCCCAATGATTCTCCTGCTGCTGGGGCTCGTGCTCTGCGGCGGTGGGCGGCGCCTGCGGCACGTGTTGTATCTCGCGGGCGATCCGCTGGTGCTGCGGCTCTGCGGGCTACGCCGGCTGCCGACGCCGCACACCATCGGGCGGTGGCTGCGGCAGTTCCGCCACCGCCACCTCGAGGTCGTCCGGCAGCTCAATGCAGAGTTGGCGGCCGAAGCGATCCGGAGAATGGGGCTTCGGCGGCTCACGATCGATGTCGATGGCTCGGTGGTCTCCACCGGGCAGCGCGTACAATGGGCGCAGCGGGGCTTTAATCCGCATCACCGCAAGGTGCCCAGTTACTATCCGATCACGGCCTACGAGGCGCAAAGTGGGCAGCTACTGCGGGTGGAGAACCGGCCGGGCAACGTGCACGACGGCAAAGCATCAGTCGGGTTTTTACGGGCGCTGTTTGCTCAGCTCGCGGCGACGCTGGGGGCGGGCTATACGCTGGAATTCCGCATGGATGGGGCGTTTTTCCGCCGGGACGTGCTGCAGCTGCTGCAGGCCCGGGGGGTCGAGTACGCGGTCAAGGTGCCGTTCTATCCGTGGGTGGGGCTCAAGCAACGCGTGCAGGCAACGCGGGCGTGGACATCTGTGGACGACACGGTGAGCTGCTGTGAGCAACGGGTGGCCGTGGCGCAGTGGGGCCGCGTCTTTCGCGTGGTGGTCTATCGGAAGCGGGTGCAGCACTGGACGCACAAGAACTTCCAGCTCGACCTCTTCGATCCGAGCGATGGGCACTACGAGTACTCAGCGGTGGTTACCAACAAGGCCGTAACTGGCCGGACCCTCTGGTACTTCATGTGTGGGCGGGGCGCTCACGAGAAAGCGTATGCGGAGCTCAAGACGGGCTTCGCCTTCGACTGTGTGCCCACCATGCGCTACGCTGCCAACAGTTTCTGGCAGCTGCTCAGCGTACTCGCCTTCAATCTCATGCGGGGGTTCCAAGCGGTGACGACCGCGGCGCGCAGGGCGCCGACGCGCAAGCGGCGGAGCGTGCATCGCTTCGAGGCCATCCAGACGCTGCGCTACCAGTATCTGCAGCGTGCGGGTCTTGTCCTGTATCCCGATGGGCACCCAACGCTCGACGTCGGTGCCGCCGCAGCCGTCAAGCGCCGTTTTCGATACGTCGAGCAGCAGCTCACGAAGGCGGCCTGATTATTGTTACATCAGGGTTAGCTCCATCCGTGGTGGCGGAAGCGTAGCAGGCAGAGTCGGGTCAGCGAGGCTGTTCAGGCCGCGAGCCGGACGTACTCGTGATGAAGGCCACCGACGTGGGGCAGGGCGATGACCTTGCCTGCAGCGGGCGGCTGGGCGCGCCGTCCCTCGGGTGTATCCTTCTCCAAGGACAGGTGCGTCCGCACCGAGTGATAGTAACGCAGGTAAGAAGCGAGGATCCGACGCAGGTGCTGCTCGTTGAGCACGATCATGTGATCGAGGCACTCACGCCGGATGGAGCCGATCAGGCGCTCCACGTAGGGCGATTGCCAAGGAGATCGTGCAGCGATGGGGACCTCATCAATACCCGTCCCGTCGACCCGTCGCTTGAAGTAATCACCGTAGATACCGTCGCGATCACGGAGGAAGTAACAGGGTGCCGTGTCCCATGGGAACGCCTCGACTATCTGCTGTGCCGTCCACGCAGCCGTGGGTTGCTGGGTGACGTTGAAGTGGATGACGCGGCGACGATGGTGCGCGAGCACGATGAAGACGAAGACGACTCGGAAGGTGACGGTGGGCACCGTGAAGAAATCGACGGACACGAGGTCCTTGACGTGATTGGCCAGGAAGGTGCGCCAGGTCTGTGAGGGCGGCTTGCGGTGACGCACCATGTACTTGGCGACGGTGGGCTGCGAGAGGTTGATGCCGAGCTTGAGCAGCTCGCCGTGCACGCGAGGTGCGCCCCAGAGCGGATTCGCCTGACTGATTTTCCTAATGAGATCGCGGGTCTCCCTGGCCACAGTGGGCCGGCCACTCCTGCCTCTGCGTGACTTCCAGGTCCAGAAGAGGCGGAAGCCCCTGCGGTACCAGGCAACGACGGTGTCAGGCTTGACGATGATGAGAGGGTTCCTCCAGCCTGACCACAGCTTGGACAAGCAGACCCAGAAGAAACGGTCGAGGGGTCGCAGATGAGGTCGTAGCGGTCGGGTGTGGTTCAGGACAGCGAGCTGCTGGTGGAGGGCTAGGATCTCAAGGTGCAAAGCTGCCCGGCTCTGAGCCGCAGCAGCCAGGGCATGGAGCAAGGGAATGAGGACGGTTCGCATGCTGGGCACGTTACGCTGGCAGAGCCGAAAAGGTCAACAATTCCCAGGCTGACGGAATTTCTTGCAGGGACAGTAAGTCAGGCGCTCGCACGTGCGGGAGCGACGCGAAGAAGCTTGAGGGCCAGTGCAAGAGGGAATGCCCGAACGGAACAAATCGGCGGGCGTGTGTGCGGGAATGCCGCAAGCAGTTAAACGTGGGCTTGCAGGGATGCGCCAACCAGGAGATTATGTGCCTGGCCCCCTGTGCCGGCATCACGCTGTAGGCACCCTTCGACTGCCGGTTGGCCGTCGAGCCCTGCTTCGCTCAGCATATCGCGGACACGGAAAAGTGTGCAGAACCTCGCGTCATATGCGCCGCGAGGCTTGCATGGGGGCTTTGCGTCGATAGCGTGATTACGGCCGTTCACGGCTCGGCAGGCCTGAGACCGGCGGTGGACGGTCTGGAAAAGGCAGCGGGTCAGGCGGAGAGCCTAACCCGCATGCCACTCTCAGAATCGGCGCAGGCGGTCAGGGCACGAGACAGGCAGAGCAGACGCTCCCCTCGCCACCAACCTCGCCGTCCAGCGCAAGGCAGGCGTCCTCGTTTTGCGTGATGCGAGCACGGGTCTTCGTACAGTCGGCGTCCGTGTCGCACGGGAGATCGTCGTCGTTGCTGCAGACCCCTTCGGCCGTGCCGTCCGCGACTGTGTCACTGCACATGCCGGTGCTATTGAGACAGCAAAGGACGCGTTCCGGCTTCCCGCATGTCGAGCGCGCCGAACAGCTCTGAATCGTTCTGAGTGCGTCGCCGCTAAGGCACTCCGACTTCCGCAGCAGCTTTCTGTACCTGGCGACGCAGCGCACGTATTGCCCGTGGTTCCGCCACGGGGCCGGAGCGGCGTCGGATACCACAGGACCCTGGCACGGGCAGTTTTCGGCAACCGCCGCCACGATGTCCTCGGGACACGGGATCGGCTCTGACGGCCCTTTGGGCTTGGCCAAGGACCCTGCCGGAATTGCAAGCAGGCTGAGAACGACAACCATCGTTACGGCTTTTCGCATGGCAACCTCCTGAAGACTAGAGTCGCAACCCAGGAAATGAAGCAACTGGCATACCGGTCCTCCGGAGCCCCTGCTCATTTTGCTCTGCCTTGGAGCCTGGCGTGCTCGGCGCTTCGCGATGTGACGGATCTCCAGCGATCTCGAACCTAGGTGGACACGTACCGTTTCAAGATGGCGGTGCGGTGCCGAAGCGCGTGCTGCGGGAAGTACGGCGCGGTGTCACTCATACGTCGGTAGCGTCATTTCGGCAGCGGACCTGGAATCAACCATGCCATCTAGCTAGCAGTGGCCTCTTGATCGCCGAAGGGGCGCCCTATTGGCCGGCGCGCCTGGACTGGCGGCGCTTGTGCTCTTTACTTCGCTCCGCGATCACTGGCGGACGGCCCATGCCGCCCCGCTTCCACGGCTTCAAGCCTTGTCGCATGCGGCTCCTGCGTCGCGCCTTCATGGCGCATGGGTCGCAAAGGGTCCGGTAGTGTTGCCGACGCTTCCCACATTGAGCACACCGGCCCTCCGCTATTCGCGCCAGCTGCCAGCGACGCTGCCTGCTTTCCCGCGCTGCTGTCATGGCATTCCTGTCCCGGCCTGTGGTCTCACCCAGCTTGCCAGTACTAGAGGCGCAGGCAAAAGAAGTCCACTATGGCAGCGATCCCCAGCACGACGCAGCTGCTGGCGATGATGAGGAGTACGGCGCCTAGGAGGCCGGGCAGCTTCATGTTCGCCTCCCCAGTTCAAACCAACCGCCAAAGTGCGGGATCATACGTCGTTCTTCATTCGTGAACATGACCTCACACGCCGAAAAGGCTGGGTTGAGGAGCGCGCTGACTTCAAACCACGAGGCCTCACCCGGAGGAATCGGGCCCTGAATCCTCCTCGTGATAGTCTCCATGGCCGCGTTGTCGTCAGATCGGAAAGTCACGACAGCAAAAATATCGCGCACGCAGTGTGACGAGACGTTCTGCACTTCCCCCTTCGCTGACTGCAACAAGAACGCAAAACGGCCGCCACACTCGATGGTGCGAAGCTCCAGGTCAGCGGATCGCCTGCAGCCCGCGATGGCAAGTGTCAGGCCGACTGCTGTAAGAACTGCGGCACGCCGAATCATCCCATCACATGACTGCAACCGTCATGCCGCCGTGTCCGAGCGTGTAGCCCTCTTTCATTTGGTGTGCTGCGTAATATGCTTGACGATTCGAGATGTGCGGGAGTTGCACAGACCTGCACGGCTTCCTACTTGACCCAGCGAGCTTGCGGTACACTCTTGTTCCGAAAAACCGTCATAACTGCGTCGGTTATGTCACGACTATTTGTCGAACCTGGCTGTGCAGCCCAGCCAAGGGCCGGAACGCGGCGCTGCGTCAAGATTACCTGAGGTAGAACCAGAGGGAGCCGAGCACGACCGCCACAAACACGAGAGCTAAAACGAATCCCGTCAGTGTGTCGTTCATGTACGCGGGATGACTAGCACAGGCCAGAAGGTGGCGGCAACGCTGCGGTGCATCAAGCCATGATATGAAAGGTATTCGTGGACCGCAGGGTCTTGTGGTAGGAAGGGGGTAGGCAATAGCGTCAGGGGTGTGCAATGCGTCCGTTTCGACCGGTATGCAGAGTGGAGAGAGAGGATGTTTGCGATGTGCGGTTTCGGGTGGAGCAGACGCTGCGCCAGCTCAAAGGTTACAGCCAGGCGGACGAGTTCATGGAACGGGCGAACGCCTACTCGTCCTACGATGACATCGTGCGGCTGGCAAGTGAATATGTCGAACTCACTGGTGCGGTCCGGCCGGAGCAAGCCGATACTGACCGCGCGGATGACAGTGACACGTCAGTGTTCCTCCTCGACCCCGTAAGCTGGAAAATACTGGACGCCAACAAGACGGCCGCCGAGCGGTTGGGTTACAGCGTCGAGGCGCTGACCCGAATGAACGTCGGAGACCTGGCTTCCCCTCCAATGGCTCCGAACGGTTCGTGCTCGCCAGAAGCACGCGAGCGCAATCAATCTATTCTTCGCGAGCTATCATACAGAGGTCGTGTTACGTTCGAATCTGGCCACCGGCGCAGTGACGCCACACGTATTCCCGTGGAAGTTGAGTTATCTGTGCCCAAGCACCCTAGACAACTGGCCGTTCTTGCTACGGTCCGCGACATAAGCGAGCGCAAACGGGCGCTGGCGGCTCTAGAGCGGGCGCGAGAGCAACTCTCGGTTGCTGCGGACGAGTTGGGAGTGGCGGTAGGCATGCAGGATGGGAACGGAATCCTTTGTTACGTGAACAACGCTTCGGCTGAGATGATAGAATACGAAAGCAACGAGCTGGTCGGCAAACCTGCCGCCGCCGTAATCCATGGTGAGGATCATCTGGTTCTCCAGCAGCAACTGAAAAAGCGACGGCATGGGATCCTGGACCCTTACGAAATACGCAGTGTAACGAAAACTGGCAAGATACTTCACGTGATCACGGCACCCGTACCACTGTTCGATGCCGACGACACCTATCGAGGGAGCATCGGAACAACAACCCTGGCAACAGATCGCTTCTCTTTGCAACGCACGCACCAGCACGCGGCCGCCATGCAACATCTTGTTGAGTGGGGGACCGAGTTCCTGGCACGAACAGTGGACCCGTGGCGTCACGACTGACACCTACCTGCGAGCCTCTCGATCGCGCCAGGTTTGCTTGAGGTGACCCGGGCGGAAGTGGCTCGCGAATCATGGCGTCCCCGATACCTGTCGTTCGTCAAAACGTCATCCAATCGAGCCGGTCCGGTCGGAACAGCGGCTGCATGGCAGTCAGATCCCGAAGAGCGCCTCCGCGATGGACTCGCTGGCGAGGTAGACGAGCACGAACGGAACGGCAGCAAGCCAGAAGACGGTCCCGACAGGTCAGAGGGTGAGCGAGCCCATCCAACTCTCCGAAGGTTTCCCTCGGCTTGCTGGCGTGGTGGTGCTGAAGGATGCGGCCGTTGCCGTCGCGTCAAGCAGTCTCTCGCCACAAGTGTCGGTGATCCAGCTTGCCCGCTGAGATCCATCTCGGGGCTTGCCCAACTGCGGAGTCGGCAGTTGCGCCACGTGCTAGAATCTCAAAGCCGACGGAATAATGCGAAGGCACAAGGCCTCGATATTCCCGATGCGCTATTGGCGCTCCTCCAGCGTCAACGGGCCAGGTATCGCACTCGGCAGGAGCGGCAGCTGCACTGATGACCGTGAGCCACAAGGGGATGGAGCCCTATCACCGAGCGCGTGTGGGACGGAGGCGAGCCGCCCGGCCGTGGTGGCTGATCGGACTGCTCCCGC
>Ga0316626_10000408_pt1 | contig 16444 bp, 21 predicted proteins | sample OWC_Aug_T1_C1_D5_FD_207656 | JGI IMG/M metagenome (GOLD analysis project Ga0316626, IMG submission 207656) | Wetland soil microbial communities from Old Woman Creek delta, Ohio, United States - OWC_Aug_T1_C1_D5_A | ecosystem: Environmental > Terrestrial > Soil > Wetlands | place: USA: Ohio...
CGTAACAATAAATGTAAGGGTGGCGACCAGCTTTGCCCGTGGGTCGAGCCTGTGGATGACCGTATCCTGATAGGACAAGGTGTCGAGATATCCGAGGTTTAAATATTCAGTGTCGAACATGGGCCCTGTAACCGGGGATAATAGATGGTTTCATGCTATCCCCCAGCATGTCCGCATGCAGATGGGTTCGGGCGCTTCTCCCCATGCAACAGTGCTGACAGACGAAATATATCCCAAGCATATGAAGTTATTATACAGAGTAAGGCCGGGTTTGTAGCCAAAACCGCGCGGATTGACAGATATCAGATGTCGGCTGACCGGAAATACAACAGATGAGAACATATGAACGTCAGCCTGATTTTTTTCGCACGGCCATGATCGCAAGTCCTGCAACCAGAACAACTGCCAGAACCATTACGGAACCAAGGATACCGGAAACCGACCTCCCGGGATCTGCAACAGGCCGGGGAGCGTTGGTCTGTCCCGCTGCCGGTTCTTCGGGAGCTCCTTCAGGTTTCCTGAAATTGTAGTCCGGGAGAAACGCGGTTTTTTCCTGTATTGACCGCGTGGCAGGAGCTATCCGGCCCTCTTTTTCAGGGAGCTCAGGCCTGCCGAAGACCTTCTCTATGGACCATTCAAGACCATCGGGGTTAACAGACGCAAACCATGACAGTACCCCGCCGGTGAGCACTGCTGCGACCAGCAGTCCGATCACGATATTCCTGGTCGAGATATTGGCAGGGAGGGGGCGCTCTGACGCGACGCTTTCGAGGATCTCCGGTCTTGAGGCCCTGACGAAATTGATCACGCCTGCAGTCGCAAACCCTTCGACCAGACCGATAGCCAGATGCACAGGCTGCATCATCAGGCCGAATGTTCTGAAAGGCAGGTCGCTCTGCCCTGACAGCAGCGTCTGAACAACAACAGAGAACGCTCCCAGCTGGAGGCCGGCCACTGCACTTATCAACGCAGCCAGGGTGATCCGCCTTGGAGAGCTTCCGGATTTGACCAGGGGCTTGTAGATCAGCGGATACGCGATAAAGCACGGATATATGCCCAGGTTCCAGATATTGCATCCGAGCGCAAGAAGGCCGCCGTCTGCAAAGAAGAATGCCTGGATGGTCAGGACCGAGGCCATGACGATGAATGCGGCATAGGGTCCGAGTATGACCGTGAGGATCAGGCCGCCGCCGAGGTGACCGCTCGAGCCCGTTCCCGGGATAGTAAAATTGATCATCTGGGCAGCGAAGATAAACGCGCCGAGCACACCCATGAGCGGGATCAGCTTTTCATCCATCGAATGCTTCAGCTTTCTGGTACAGTAGGCAATGGTGCCCAGCGTCCCAGTCCAGAACGCTGCTCCTACTGTAGGCGATAGCAAAGCGTCTGCCATATGCATCTTAAGTATTTCTCCTTAAAACCTATATTTCATGCCGCCGCGGACAGCTCTGTTTGTCCTAAAGTCAGTTATCCGCCATCAGACAAGCCAATATCGAAATTCCGGTCAGGTGAAGCAGGGACTGCTGAGGACGATATACCCACACTGGGAATTAGTGCAACAGCCGTCCTTTTTTTCTCACCAGCCTCTCCCCTCAAAAGAAAATAAAAAAAGCCACAACGGCTTTTGCGCAGAACTCCTCTCCTGCTCAAGCCTTCGTGGCTTCTAAATTCCTGATAGATACTAGCACAGCGGGAAACACTTTTACAAATTATGGCATGCATGCCTGGCGATTGATTCCCAAATGGCCGGGCTGTTTATGGTAAACTAGTTTATCAATTTCCCGGAGAAAGTGTCCGCCGCCAGTGCACCACAAACTGAGGAAAAGTACAAAGAAGCAGACATGCGCACGTGCCGTGCAGCGTAGCGGTGCAGCACCCTCTTCCTATCATTACCATTCCGAACCATTCGACAAGTTCCGCGAAGAATGCGGCGTCTTTGGCGTATACGGACATCCCGAAGCATCAAACCTTGCGTACCTTGGGCTCTACGCGCTGCAGCACAGGGGTCAGGAAGGCGCGGGCATCTGCTCGTCTGACGGCAGGCAGCTCTATCTTGAAAAGGCAATGGGACTTGTTGCCGACATCTTCAGCGAGAAGAGGCTGAAGAAACTCCCCGGCCATATCGCGATCGGCCACAACCGGTATTCTACCGCGGGAAGCAGCGTGCTCAAGAACGTCCAGCCGATCGTCGCCAACTTTTCCCTCGGCACGCTTGCCCTTGCCCACAACGGCAACCTTGTCAATGCCCCTGAACTCAGAAAGACCCTTGAGGATGAAGGCGCAATATTCCAGTCAACGTCGGACAGCGAGGTGGTCGTTCATCTCATTGCGCATTCCAAGGGTGATACCTTCGAAGACCGGGTTGTTCAGGCGCTGAGTGAGATCAGCGGTGCATACAGCCTCCTGATACTCCGCGAGAAGGAGCTCATTGCGGTCAGGGACCCGCATGGTGTAAGGCCCCTCTGTCTCGGCCAGGTTGACGGCGCATATGTCGTGGCTTCAGAGACCTGTGCCCTTGACCTGATCAATGCCAGGTATATTCGCGATATTGAGCCCGGAGAGATGGTCATCATCAATGATAAGGGGCTGACGTCCCAGAAGGTCCTCCCGAGCCTGCGGAGAGCCTTCTGCATTTTTGAGTTCATCTACTTTGCCCGGCCTGACAGCAATATTTTCGGCGGCCAGAATGTCAACGAGATCAGGAAGGAGTTCGGCAGGCAGCTCGCGCGGGAATCAAAGGTGGAAGCTGACCTGGTCATCCCTGTGCCTGACTCCGGCGTGCCTGCTGCCCTGGGATATTCGGAAGAGAGCGGCATACCCTTTGATTTCGGCCTCATACGGAACCACTATATCGGCAGGACGTTTATCGAGCCCAAGCAGAGCATCAGGCATTTCGGGGTGAAGATAAAGCTGAATCCGGTGAAGAAGCTCATAGAAGGCAAACGGCTGGTCGTGATCGATGATTCCATTGTACGCGGCACCACGAGCAAAAAGATCGTCAAGATGCTGCGGGAGACCGGAGGGGCGAAAGAGGTCCATTTGAGGATAAGCTCTCCGCCTACCGTCATGCCCTGCTATTACGGCATTGATACGCCGACACGCCAGGAACTGATCGCAGCGAGCCACGGTATTGATGAGATCCGGAAATATGTGACCGCTGATTCGCTTGGGTACCTGGATCTGGAAGGACTCAGGAAGATTGTGCCCGATGCCGGCCACTATTGCTCCGCATGTTTTGACAACTTATACCCAATCAGCTTCCCGGGCGAACACCTTGAGCAGATGGAGTTCTTCTATTAAGGCACACCTGCCTGCCTTGACAAACAGGTCACCGCACAATATATTTCTTGTAGAACGCATAACCCGGAGACCATGTTTTCCATGATCGAAACCTCTTATATGGCAGGTATGCATCGTCCCCTGTTTCTCCCTGCAGTGCCACCCTTTCCGCAGACTGAGGACCGGTGATCACCTCGGTTCTCAGGAACATATTCACAACGAATCTCTCGGTAAAAAGAAACGAACGGGTCCTGGTCTTTACCGACAGGCCATCTGTCCAGGAACTCCTTGAAGGCAGCGCTGCGGAACAGAGAACAAAACTTTCCTGTATCGCCTTCCTTGCAGCCGAGATCGGCAGATCAACGGCAAAGGAAGTGGTCTGCGTTGAATCCGAATCTGTTGGGGCGCATGGCGTTGAACCGCCCGCGGTGCTCTGGGAAAAAGCCTATGGAAAGAAGGCCGTTATTGCATTACGGAAAACCCGGCTGTTCAGCAGGATCCTTTCAAAGAAGATTTCCGACCAAGAGCTCAGATCAGCAGAAGATATCATCAGGAAACACAGGGCCGACGCAATCGACGCGGTCATTGCCCTTTCGTATTACTCCACAAGCCATACCCGTTTCAGGGACATGCTCACACGCATATGCTGCGCTCGGTATGCAAGCATGCCGCTCTTTGACGTGGACATGCTTGAAGGTCCCATGAACGTTGACTGGAAGGCCCTTGCCGCCCGGACAAAAAGAGTTGCCAGGGCAGTCAGGGGAGCCGAAGAGATCGAGATTAGTACGCCGAACGGGACAGCGATATCCTTTTCCGTAAAAGGACGAAAGGCAGGCATCGACACCGGTTTGCTCAATACGCCCGGCGCATTCGGCAACCTTCCGGCAGGAGAAGTGTATCTTGCTCCTGTTGAGGGAACGGCAAGCGGGCAGCTGGTGCTCGAATGGTCCCCGGTCAGGGAGCTCAGGTACCCGGTGACTCTCATCGTGAAGAAGGGCCTTGTGGAAGAAGTGCTCGGCAAAGAGGAATTCGCCCTGCAGCTGGAAAAGAAGCTTTCCGAACGGGTCGAAAACAGGAATATCGCCGAGTTCGGCATCGGCACGAACAACATGGCGAAGAGGCCTGACAATATCCTTGAGTCTGAAAAGATCCTCGGGACGATCCATATCGCGCTCGGGGACAACAGTTCCTTTGGCGGTATAGTCAGGAGTCCGTTCCACCAGGACTTTGTCTTTTTTCAACCGACCGTCTTTATGACCGACAGCCACAAGAAACGTACTGCTCTCATGAAGCAGGGGAAATTCACGGAGGGATTACTATGACGGACTCGCTTGTTGTCCTGATAACAGCCCCGAATGAAGAAGATGCTGCAGCGATGGCCAATGCCCTTGTCAAGGGGAGGCTCGCCGCATGCGTCAATATCATCAGGCAGATACGTTCCATCTACCGCTGGCAGGGAAAGATAGAAGACGACCAGGAGGTCCTGATGATAGCAAAGACAAGAAAGGAATGTTTCTCTGATCTTGTGAATAAAATCAGAGAACTCCATACCTACTCTGTGCCCGAGATCATTGCACTGCCGATCGTAGAAGGGTTTGAAGCATATCTCGGCTGGCTGAAGGAAGAGACAGGCAGCAAGGAGCGCTGATTGTATGGGAGTATTCGGAGCGATATGGGGGGTGACAGGAGTAGTCCTGCTTCTTGCCAGTGCAGTATACCGGTTATCCGGCACAGCGCTCGGTGCCCTGTCATCGTCTTGGCTCTGGTATCACATGGTATTCTTCCTGTTCGTTATTTTCTTCATGGCCTATGCCGAAGGATACCGGGCATTCCAGCAGAGGTTTTCTCCACGGGTGGCTGCACGGGCGAAATATCTGATGCGCCATCCCACAATTTTCCGCGTATTGTTTGCCCCCATCTTCTGCATGGGCTTTTTCCATGCCAGCAAAAGGAGAAAGATCACCTCCATTTCCGTGACCGTAGGCATTATTATCCTGGTCATACTGGTCCGCGCAGTTCCGCAGCCGTGGAGGGGAATTGTCGACCTGGGCGTGGTTGTGGGCCTCACATGGGGGATCGTTTCGATCGTTATTTTCAGTGTGAAGGCTTTTTCTTCTGACACCTTTGCTCATTCGCCAGACGTCCCTGAGAGCGAAGAGGCGTAAGGCGTTTTTCTCTGCCCTTTCCTTGTTCGATGTTTTTTGTGTTATCACCGATGAGGCGGCATCCTGGTAATTTGTCGCGCTTTCCCGCAGGCAACCAATACGTTTGTCAACGCAAAAACAATATGGTACATTGACAGTATGCACTAAGGCTGACGGAATCTGATATCAAAAGTAAAGTTTGATGCATGCGAAAGGAGCAGTCATGAGAAATTCAATGAGATCGGTCTGTATCGTATGTTCAGTCTTTCTGTTTCCTGTTTTCTTGACGGGTGCCGGGTTTGCAGAAGAAAAAACAGGTGAAGTGCTGTTCAAGGAAAATTGCGCCTCCTGTCATCCGGACGGAGGGAATATCCTGAACCCGAAAAAGACGCTGAGCAAGAAGGACCGTGAAGCGAACAATATCGTTACCGCTGCTGACATTATCAACAAGATGAGAAACCCCGGGCCTGTGCCTACGCACCCCCAGGAATGGGCAGGCATGAAGATGTTCGATAAATACAATATCCCTGATGACGAGGCACAGAAGATCGCGGAGTACATCCTGGCAACGTTTAAGTAACACCGTGTCGCTTAAGGACAAGGCGCATGAAACACGCATATTAAGGAGGACTCCACCCCTTGCCGGTTGATCAAAATCTTATCAGTATCTTTGAATATGCCTTAAACCAGGAAGAGACGGGGAAGCGCTTTTTTCAGGCTTCGCTGGAGCGCATGGGGTACGGCGCGGCAGTAAGCGCGTTTAAGCGCGTGATCGAAGAGGAAGAGCACCATATCCTGTTTATCAATAATGTTTTGAGTGGCCTGAAACAGGGAGGTCCTGACCAAATACAGTTCGAAACGGAGATTGCCCTGCCCCGGATCAATTTTTTTGATGAGCGTTCCACAGCGGAATTCTCGCAGCAGGTGCTCCTTGAATCCATGGTCCCGGATGTTACGGTCTTCAGCATGGCCTGTCTGATCGAGAAGGACCTGAGCGAGTTCTATGAAAAGATGGCGGGCCGGACAAAAGGAAGAGCCAAAGAGGCGCTTTCGATGCTCGCCGGATGGGAACGGGCCCACGAACGTTTCTTCCGGGAGTATCGTGAGAAGCTGACCAAGATATATGACACCATGCCCTGGGGAGGTTAAGCCGTAGCCCTTTTCCGGCGCCGGAAACCATTGAGACCACCTGCGGTATCACAGGCGGCCTCAATGGTTCCGAATTCTTTAGCTCTTGTCTGGCTATCTTCTGCCTTCTTCATTCCCTCTTTCAGTTTTTCCCTGAGACTTATTGCGTTTTGATTCCCCCTGGTGTTGCCGGTCCCGGGATTGAGAACGCTCATGTTGGGGCTCCTGCCCTCTCAGGGGTTGTTCAACCTGTGGTTGACGCTGTTTCTGTTGGCGCTGTTGAACCTGAGGTTGTCTCCGGTGTTCTTGTCGCTGTTGCTCGTATCTCGGTTGTTCCTGTGGCTGAACTTTCGGCCTCTTTTGGTAGTGTTTTTGCTGTTGACGTTGTTCCTGCCGCTCTTGCTGATGCCGCTGAACCTCCGGCCTCTTCTGATATTGTTCCTGCCTTTGATGTCTCAGCTCCTGCCGCTGTTTCTGCGGCCGGCCCTGATAGCCCTGGACACCCCAGGTTCTTTGTCTTTCCCAATATTGATTAGTATTCCAGTTTTTCCAGTTACTGTGAAGTCGCTGGTAAGGAATCCGTTCATAGTCCCAGCGGTGTCCGTGCCAGTGACGGTCTCTGTAGTATCCTCTCCAGCCCGGGTCTATATCATAATAAAAATACGGGACACTGCTATAGTATGCCCACCCTCGGTCATAATAATACGAGCGATACCAACGACCGCCCCATGGACGCCACCACCAACCATTCCAGAAAAAAATGTCGACCTCTATATCAGGGACAGCGTACACGCCGTACGCATCAGGCACCACGATCACCTCCGGAGGCGCCGGTAAAACGACAGGTGGCGGGAGAGGAAATCCGATATGTATATTTACCTCTGCCTTTGCAGGAATCGGGGCGAGAATTACCAATGTCAAAAGGATTGACCACAAAAGTAATTTCTTCATATTGCTCCTCCTTGAGCGACCAGATATACCCAACTGCTTCAGTATACTACAAGAAGCGCTTCCGGAAAGCGCTCTTCTGTCCCTTTTTGCTCGCATTAGCGATTTTTCATAATTAATCATATTTTCATCGGGTGCAGATATGTTCGGGTGCCGACGCTGAGAACATGGCCGTGCACATTTCCGGGTTAATGTTACACTGAGGAGGAGATATCAGGTGCTTCCTCGATGATACGTGTCAATTCATAAGAACTGTTTTTTCCTCTTGGAGTAAACACCTTTTTCTGATGATATAATTGCATTAGACAGAAGAAATCGTTAACTCTTGGAAGGTTGTTTATGGATAACAAAACACTCCACGACATCGGCGTGATACTCACTTTTACCGTGCTCTTTGGCGTTAGACCTTTTGGTATTCCTCACTTTTCGCAAACCATCGATTTTGAGGAATGGTAGGTGTAACAAATACCCAAGGCATTTTTCAGTATCTGAAGTTCTGATGGTGAATCAGCAGGTGAGGTGAAGGGCGGCGATGACTTTTTTGCCTTGCGGTTGATTGTTGAAAAGCTCCACAGCTTTGTCGGTCTTTTCTGTAAGAACATTGATATTATGCGATTCAAGAAAGGAGATGGTGCCTTCGGGGACAGCCATGACGCCGTGCGCTCCGGTCCCCACGATCAACAGTTCAGGCTTTGCAGCGACGATATCCGCGAGGTCAATCTTCTCCAGATAATGCCCTTCTTTCCTCCACCATGACGCGTCAACCCGGTCAGAGTAGATGATCACGTCTGAGGTGTATACCTTGCCTTCAATCGTTACTTTGCCGAAGCTGTAATGATCGATCCGCATATCTCACCTTCTCCTGTCAGGCTTGCCGGCAAGGGCCCTTTTTATAAGGGCGTTGAGCTCGTCATGCACAATGGGTTTCACGATGTACTCGTACGCGCCTGCCCTGATCGCCTCGACAGCAGATTCGATTGTCGCATACGCAGTCATGATGATCACGACCAGGTCAGGGTTCTTCTCGCGGCATTTTTTCAGACATTCAAGGCCACTTTGGCCGGGCAGGATTATGTCCGTGACAATAAGGTCGCACCATTTCTCTGCAACAATGGGCAATGCTGCCTCAGCGCTGTCCACAGCCTGTACGTCATAGCCTTCTTTCAGAAGGACACGCTTCAGCGACTCCCTGAGCGTCTCTTCATCTTCGATAATAAGAATTCGGTGCGGCATATGATCAATTGCTCGGTTCCATGGGTTCATCGTCGGAATAGGTTCCGAAGAACGATTCACGGTCGTCTTCGTCTATGACCACAAAGTAGTCGGCTTCCGAGTAATCTTGGGCATCAGCCAGCCGTTTCCATGTCTCGCCAAAGGCTGCGACAATAACAGGAATGCCCTGATACCACTTTAGCTCCTCGTAATCCCCGGACGCTTTCAGTTCTTTTTCGGTCAGGCGTTTCATCGGTCATTCAAACAGACTGGGCTGTTTCTTCTTTCTTTGTATCATCTCAACTAATGTATCATACGAAATGGTCTTTACACCAAGCTTTTCGGCTCTTGCAAGCTTTGAGCCTGCATCGTCACCTGCAACCAGATAGTCCGTGCTCGCAGAGACTGCTGACGCTGCATGTCCCCCATGCGACTCGATCAGGGTCTCGACCTCCTTTCTCATCCTGGGGAGCGTGCCTGTGATCACAAAGATCAGTCCCTGCAGTGGCAGATCGCCCTTTTTTTCTGTAGTGAAATCAGGGTTCGAAAGGTCAAGCCCGAGCTTCTTCATGGAGGCGAGCAGGTCGAGGTTCTTCCGGTCACGGAAAAAGGCGGACACGGACATGGCGATCTTCTCCCCGATCTGCTTGATGTTGAGGACAGTCTCCTTTTTCACTTCATAGAGGTCCTCAAGGCGCCTGAAGTTCCTTGCAAGCAGCTTCGCTGCATATTCCCCCACGTGCAGGATGCCGATGGCAAAGAGAAAGCGTGCCAGTGTTGTATGCTTCGACTTCTCAATGGCATCGATCAGGTTGCCTGCGGATTTTTCGGCAAAACGCGGCAGTGCAAGCAGATCATCCTTCTTCAGGCGGTAGATATCCTCGAAATGCCGGATGAGTCCCCTCTCATACAGGAGCTCGACGTTCTTTTCGCCCAGGCCTTCGATGTCCATGCCGCCGCGGGAGGCATAATGGATGATCTTTTCCCTCAGCTGGGCAGGGCAGTGGAGGGAGACGCACCGTATTGCAACCTCCCCTTCCTCGCGAACGACCAGAGAGCCGCAGGCAGGGCATTTCTCAGGGACCGGGAATTTTCGTTCTTTGCCGGTCCTTTTTTCTTTTACGACCATGACAACATGGGGAATCACGTCTCCAGCCCTTTCGATAACGACCGTATCGCCGATACGGGTATCTTTTCTTTCGATCTCGTCCCAGTTATGGAGTGTTGACCGCGATACGGTTACGCCGCCGATCCGTATCGGCTCAAAGACCGCGTACGGTGTGATGACGCCGGTCCTGCCAACGCTTCCGTGGATCTCCCTGACAACTGTCGTGCCCTGATGGGCCTGAAACTTGTATGCGATGGCCCAGCGCGGCTCCCGCGTCTTAACGCCGAGCTTCTGCTGTAAGGAAAAGTCGTTCACCTTGATCACAGCGCCGTCTGTCTCGAATGGCAGGGAAGCCCGCACCCCTTCAAGACGCCGGACCTGGGCAATCACCTTTTCAATTCCCTGCACAACGATCATGGCTGCGGGTACCGGGAAGCGCGCGGCCTTGAGCCATGCCATGAACTCTGACTGGGTTGAAAAGGCCATGCCCTTTATTGCGCCCAATCCATAACATGAAAGATGGAGTCTTCGGGTGGCGGTGATCCGCGAATCGAGCTGCCGCACTGATCCGGCAGCTGCGTTTCTCGGGTTTGCGAAAGAGGGCTCGCCCTGTTTTTCACGCTGCTTGTTGAGCGCCTCGAACTCATCGATATCCATGTAAACTTCGCCGCGGATGTCGATCTCAGACGGGATCTTTTCGCATGCTATTTTCAGAGGGACTTCCCTTATGGTCCGGATATTGCCGGTCACATCTTCGCCTTCATATCCGTCACCGCGCGTTGCAGCCCTTACCAGAAGGCCGTTCCGATAGGTGAGTTCCATAGCAAGGCCGTCATATTTCGGCTCCACGGTATAGGCGATATCTTCATGGGCGTTCAGGAGTTTTTTGAGTTTCCTGTCGAACTCCCGCATTTCATCGTCCGAAAAGGCATTGTCAAGCGACAGCATGGGTTCAGTGTGTCTCACCTTGTCGAACTTTTCTGAAGCAGCTGCACCCACCCGTTGTGTGGGCGAATCGGAAAGCACGTAATGGTACTGTTCTTCAAGCTCAGTCAGGCGGCGGTACTGCCGGTCATATTCAGCATCGGATATGACCGGTGAATCCAGTACATGGTAACGGTAGCTGTGCTCGTTCAGCTCTTTGACCAGATGAGCTATCTCTTTCCTGATGTGTACCGGGATTTTTTCAGTCACTGCCTATGACCTCTGAAAGAAAGGCGAGTGCTGTGCGTGCCGCCTTTTCTTTGGCCTGTCCTCTTGTGCCTTTGAACATGCATTTCCGGATGATCGTCCCTTTTCGGGTGCTTATTGCCATATATACCAGTCCCTTTGGTTTTCCTTCAAGAACGTCAGGCCCGAGGTTGCCGGTTGTCGAGACACCCACGTCGGTTTTTGTCAGCAGGCGGACCTTCTCCGCCATCTGGCGGGCTGTCTCCTCGCTCACCATGCCATGGCTGGTGAGCACGTTCCGGCTTATCCCCAGCAACTTCTTTTTAGCTGCAGCAGAATAGGTGACTACCCCTGCCTCAAAAAACCTGCTTGCACCAGGCACAGCGGTCAGATAATGGCTTATCAGGCCCCCGGTGCATGATTCAGCAACAGAAAGGGTAAGGTTTTTTTCTCTGAACATGCGGTTGATATGTCTTATTGTTTTCATATCCACGGTTTCCCTGGATTTATCTTGGTGTCCAGACGTTACCCTTGTCAATGATATGCCGTATTTCCCACCCCTGTTTCTGAAGCTCGAGGGAAATCCATTTTCTGTGGCATTTCCAGGGGAACCTCTCCGCGCATATGATAACAGACAATGTCTCGCGCGCTATCGCTTCGATCGCCCTGATGCCTTCCCTGAACCCGTCCGTAACGATATATGCAGTGTATCCGCCCTTCCTCAGGCCGCCGAGCTCTTTACCGAGGAAGTGGTATGCAATCCCATTGGATGCGAGAAGTCCGGCAAGAGTCCCTCCGATGAAGTGAGGGAGCTTGCTCCTGGGGTAGCTTCTGACATCGAGGACAGCCCTGATCTCGTATGCATGGATGATCTCCATGAAGTCTTCCACGCTCCTGAGGTCAGTGCCAACAGTATAAAGTATCGGTCGTGCCTGCATTGCTTTATCTGCTGGAATCTACATTTTCCGTCAGCGAGCTGTCAAATTCTGTCAATAACCCTCTTATTATACTCTCACCCCATATCAAAGAGCTTTGTGCTGAGGGGAAGCCTCAAACATATTGATTTTACAATACAAGTTTAATCTTCCGGGCACAGGTGTGATGTCTTTGCCAGGCCAATCCTGCGAGACTGCTATTGGCACGGTCCATGCTGCGATATATTCTTGTCGAAGCTTTATTGGGCATTCTTTCTTTTGGCTCATGTAGGACGGGTACGGGAGTCGCAGCAGGAAGGCATTCGAGGAAACTGTCAGACCGCTTGTGATAGGAGGACGACCGTGAACAGGCATTTCCGGATAAGCTTCAGTGCAGAGTCTCTTCCTGCCGCTGGAAGGTCTTCGGCGCCCAAGGCTGATGTGAACATGAGTGTCGGGAAACTTCATTTCGGCTTGACAAAGCATCTCCTAACAGGGAAAATATAGCCCAAATGAAAAGGCTCAGGTTAATCCTCTCCTCACTGGCTTTTCTTGTATTCATAAGTTTACCAGCTATAGCACAGGAAGAAAAGTCCGGACCCGACACAATCTTGACAGCATCAACCCAGCAGTCTGTCCCCGTGCAGACAGCTTCTCTTGGTGTCCCGTCTCAGGAAAATGAGGCGCCCCCGCAACCAGCTGAGCAGTATTCTCCGGTAATCGCCCCCTATCAGCAGAATGCCATAGCCTCTCAGGCAGTTAACCGAAACATCACCCTTTTTGCAGACAGGATCAGGGACAGATTTGCCCTGTACCTGAGCAGGTCTGGCAAGTATCTTGAGGTGATGAAGGATATTCTCAGGAAAAAGGATGTTCCTGAAGACATTGTTTTTCTTTCCCTTATCGAAAGCGGTTTTAATCCTAATGCCTATTCCATAGCCCATGCTGCCGGCCCCTGGCAGTTCATCTCATCGACCGCCAGGCGCTACGGACTGGAGATCAACTGGTGGAAGGACGAACGGAGGGACCCTGTCAAGTCGACTGAAGCTGCAGCAGATTACCTGAAAGACCTTTACGGCATGTTCGGTTCCTGGAATCTTGCCATGGCTGCGTACAATGCAGGAGAAGGCAAGATCATGAAAGCGATGAGACGGAGCAATGCAGACGACTACTGGGATCTTCTTGACACAAAGCATATAAGGGCGGAGACAAAGGAATACGTTCCAAGGTTCATAGCAGCAAGCATGATTGCCTCCAATCCCGGAGAGTTCGGATTCGGCGGAATAGAGTATCACGATCCCCTGATTTACGACGAGGTTGAGATCATATCCCCTCTTGATCTTGACGTTGCTGCGGAATGCGCGGGCACGACAATTGATGAGATCAAGCGACTGAACCCGGAACTCAGAAGATGGTGCACACCTCCTGATGCCGAGCGCTATGTGCTCAAGGTCCCGGAAGGCACACGCGAGATGTTTATGGAAAAGCTTTCTGCTGTCCCTGAAGGGGAGCGGTTTACGATAGACCGGTATACAGTAAAGAAAGGGGATACCTTCAAAAGTATCTCACACAGAACCGGCATCCCCGTGCAGGTTATTCTTTCCCTTAATGCCATGGAAAAGATCATGCCGCTTAAGGCCGGCAGCTCGATCTATCTTCCCCCGCGCGACCTCTTCAGGCTTGACAATGTTGACAGGGCCCTTATGAAAAAGGCCTCGTTCAAAAAGATGAAAGCTTCTGCTCCGGGCAAAAAGAAAGGCGCTCCCAAAATGAAAAGCGCCAGATCAAAGAACTTCAATAAGGCGTAATTTAGCTTTTCTCTCCTGCCTTTCCCTTTGCTTCTTCGATGTACGGAGAAGATGGATATTTTTCTGTTAGTTCCTTGTACAGGGCGGCAGCCTCGTTTTTCTTGCCTTCTTTTTCAAGCATCCTTGCCTTCTCGACAAGGACAACGTCCTTGAGCATGTCGCCGGGTGCTGCTGCAATCCTGTCGAGTGTCTTCAGCGCTTCTGCCGTGTTCCCCTTTTTGATTTGGATGCCCGCCATCTTCTGCAGTGCGAGGGGAACAAGGGTTTCCTCGCGTGTGAACCTCTTGGTAAAGTCTTCTAGGGTCTTCAGGGCCTCGTCATCCCTTGCCAGTTCTGCATATGCGTCTGCAATCGCAAGAAGCAGCCGGGGGGATTTTCTTTTTTCATAGGCCTGCTGATAGAGCTCAAGGGCCTTTCCGGCGCGTTCCTGCCCTGAGAGCGGGGTTTTCTGATAGAGATTGTAATATGTTTTGTATGCCTCGTACTCAAGCTGCTGCGCCTTAGCATTGGCATTAAAGCGGTATACGGCGATGCCGCCGATCACGATAACCGCGCTCAGCGCGACCAGGCCATAGGCTGCGAGCGTCTTCTGTTTTTTCTGAAAGACCTTCTTGATGTCCTGTATCCTGTCCTGTACATCTATTCCGGCATCGAGGTCTTTTTTACTGACTTTCTTTTTTATCGCCTTGGGCATTACTCCTCCTGAGCACTTTCTCTACCAGTGATTTCGAATTTTCAAATACTGAGTCGATCCTGTTCTCCTCGATCCCGGCTCCCAGCAGGATCATGCGCGCATATTCCGCAGTGATGAGGTCGGATGGACTGTGGGCATCGGTATTGAGGCAGAGCGGCACGCCGAACCGGATGGCCTCCTTTGCAATATAGCCGTTGGTGAACGCATGGCCCCTCCGAGCCGTGATCTCCAGAAAAACGTTATTTTCCTTTGCGAGGAGCAGATCTTCGATGTTTATCATGCCGGGATGGGAAAGGATGTCGGCACCCGCCTGTATGGCTGCCCTGTTCGTACCTTTTATGACCGGCTCAGCTGTCGTTTCTCCATGGACGACCACGATCTTGGCGCCAAGGTGACGGGCTTCCTTGACTAAATCGGCGATCAGCTCCGGTGGAGCATGGGTTATCTCGGCACCGGGCAGCACATCGATAGATACATGGTGCTTGAGTGCTTCAACTGCTTTTACGATGCGCGGGATGATGAGATCGATGTTGGATGCATCCATATGGTCAGTGATCGCGATGGCAGTATAGCCGACGGCCTCAGCCCTTCGGACCAGTTCGAACGGTATCAGTTCACCATCGCTGAAAACGGTATGCGTATGTAGATCAATCATCTTAAAAAGATACAGGAATAACAGATGAAATGTAAAGGATGCAGGCCTGTGGTGCAGTAACCCCAGCCGCGCATTTCTCTGTCCCCGCTGACAGTCCGGTTTATTCAGTCAACGCCTGCCCGTGCGAGCGTCAGGACGCTGACGCTGCCGGCGCCGGATCTGAGCAGTTCCCGGGAGCAGGCATTGACGGTTGCTCCGGTTGTCATGACATCGTCAATAAGCAGGATGTTCATGCTGCCGGCAAGCTTCCGGTTGCAGAAAAAGGCCTTTTTCACGTTTGCGGCGCGCTCTTTTGCAGAGAGGCCGACCTGTGGGCGAGTATCTGCAACCTTTCTCAGGGCGTCGATGAGCAGAGGGATTTTTTTTCTCTTTGACAGCTCATGGGCAACCAGGAGGGACTGATTAAAGCCCCTGTCCTTCAGTGCTCCGGGACTAAGCGGTACAGGGATGACCGCGTCGATACCCGTTGTATCATAAAAAAGGAGAAGACCGGCAAGCGGACCTGACAGCCGCCTCATGCCGAGAAACTTATAATGATGGATGGCTGAGGCGAGCGTTGCATCATAGATCCCAAATGACGATGCCCGGTTGAAGGCAGGGGTGGTCTCAAGACAGTTCCTGCAACGGTCAGCATGGACCGATACCAGCGGTACCCCGCATATGCCGCATGACGGGCCTGAGTAGTGCTCTATGCTGTTCCAGCAGAGGGTACAGAAGGGCGCGAAGGACAGGCTGTCTGTAGGCCTGCTGCATGAAGGGCATGCAGAGGGATAGAGGAAATTAACGAGGCCGGAAATCAGGCCTATGGAGAAAGCGGGCAACCGCACTTGCCGCACCTGGGCCCATGGGACAGTCGTTCACTGCGGACCTTGTTCCTGACCCCGCATTCCTTGCAGGCAATGATCACAAATTCCGGGGAGGCACAATGGTCCGGTTTCCGGGCATCAGCCTGCGAAGGGGCATGGGCAGTGAATGAGCAGGGTTCCTCAGTCTCAGTCGGATCGAATTCTTTGAGGAATTTGACATAGTTCGTGTCGCGGCTGGTGAGTTCAATGCCCATGCCGTTTTTCAGCGAGACAATGGGTGTCTTGATGGCCCGTCTGACCAATCCTTTCAGCCGGCAAAGCGTGCCGTCTGGAAGGTGAATGGCGATGTCAAGCTCAGTGCCCGGAACGAAGGCATGGTTTGTCCTGATGAAGAGGCCGTAGCGGGAAAAATCGCTTGAAATGGCACGGTAGTTCTTGCCTTCACCGACAAATTCGGTTTCGAGCCTACGGACGAACCGTTCATGCATTCGGCGCGGTCTCAAAAGGGTTCCTGAAGAAGGATCAGTTCATCCCTTTTCTGTCCCGTCGAGACAATAGATACCTTTACTCCTATGAGC
>Ga0316626_10000411_pt1 | contig 16389 bp, 12 predicted proteins | sample OWC_Aug_T1_C1_D5_FD_207656 | JGI IMG/M metagenome (GOLD analysis project Ga0316626, IMG submission 207656) | Wetland soil microbial communities from Old Woman Creek delta, Ohio, United States - OWC_Aug_T1_C1_D5_A | ecosystem: Environmental > Terrestrial > Soil > Wetlands | place: USA: Ohio...
GCGAGCATACTCGGCCGTCGCGTACCACCGCAGACCTTCGTATTGGTCCCAGTCGTCCTTGCTGCTCACAAACGTGTGAACCAGCTCGAGCCCCCGCAGCTCACCGGCCTCCACGTTGGCAGCATGCGTCCCGAAGCCATCTCTGCCAACCCCTGAGGCCGCAAGATACTCCTCCGAGGGCTCCCGAAGCCAGTAGGGCTCGCCGACAATCACCCACCCCCCGGGCGCGACCATGCCCGAGAGTGCGTCCAGAGTTCCAGCATGGCCACCGAATACCCAACTAGCGCCAATGCAGGATGCCAGCGTCAAACTCCGCGGCGCTTCGGGTGTGAAGTCGAACCCGTTCATCTGACTGAAAACGACCTCTGCCCCCGGCGCTCGCATCTGCAGCCGCCTCTGAGCGTCGCCGATGCAGAACGGTGAGATGTCAATCCCGATCCCCCGGATGTTGTACGCCTCAGCCAGGCGAATCAGGAACTCACCCTTCCCACAGGCGATGTCGACCAAGCGTGCCTTCGCTGGGAGCCGCAGGAGACCGATGAGTCGTGCCAGCTTGTCCTCGCTCGTGGGATTGCACACCACGTGCTCCCGGTGAGTGATGTCGTAGAACTTCCAGATGTCCATGACCAGTACCTTTGGCTGCCTAACGCTGGCGCTCAGCGGCGCGGGCCGGCACACGCCCGCCGCTCCCGTTGTCCGTTCGGCCCGGCGGCCCGCGTCGGCTGGAGCGGCTGAGTTGAACTGAACCGCTGACCACCGAGGTCCCCATCTTGCTATTGGGGATTCTATCGGTGACCAGTGGTCAGGGGCAAGCCGGAACAGCCGGAACGCCGTCGGGCGAGGCGGCGCAAGGGCGGCCAGCGCTTGGTGTCGGCTCGAAAAGGGCCCTGGGCGTGGCTGGCCAACCGAGGGGGCGATGGGGTGGCGTGAGAAAACTCGCCAACAGGGGGCAGCTTGCCAGTGCAGTCATGCAGCGACCGTTGTGGCGTGGGTGGCGGTGCGAGAGCGAAGCGGCGCAGCGTTTCATGAGGTGTCGGCGCCGGCGGGAGTGGGCGCGAGGATCTCGATCACGCGCAGCCGACCACCGCAGGTGGGACACCGGCTCGCCGCGGCATCGGCGGCGCCGGCGGGGTGCGCTGGCGCGGCGGCCGTCGCGCCCGCGGCCACGGGTGGCGTCGAGGGCGGTGCAAGGAGCGCTCGACACCGCCGCAGCTTCTTGGTGCGCTGGCAGTTGGCGGTGAGGCCGTAGTGGCGGATGCGCATGAAGCCCGTGGGAACGACGTGCAGCAGGAAGCGGCGCAGGAACTCGGGAGCCGGCAGCGCCATCTCCTTGCGCTGGTCGTGATCGGCGGCGTCGCGGTAGGCGAAGCGCACCACGCCGTTGGCAACGGAGAGCAGGCGCCGGTTGGCGATGGCCACGCGGTGGGTGTAGCGGCTGAGGTACTTGAGCACCTGCGCCGGCCCGCCGAACGGGGGCTTGCAGTAGACGACCCAGTCGTCCTTCCAGAGCTGGGCGATCAGGTTGTCCCAGGGCCCCAGCTCGGCCAGCGCCGCACTCTGGCCGAGGTAGCGCAGCGTGCCGCGGCGGCGGGCGCGCTGGAGGGCGGCGATGAACTTGCCGCGAAAGACCCGGGAGAGCGCCGTGACGGGGAACCGAAACGGGCGGCGGCGCTTCTGCTTGCCGCTGGGCAGAGCGACCCAGGAGCGGCCATCGAGAGAGAGCCCGCCGCCGGAGACTACGCAGTGGACGTGGTAGTGCTCCTCCAGGGTGCGGCCCCAGGTATGCAGCACCATGGTGATGGCGGGCTCGGCACCGAGGTGGCGGGGATCGCGGGCGAAGGTGCGCAGGGTGCGGGCGGCGAGGTGAAACAGCAGGCCGTAGAGCCGGGCGCGGTTCACCCGGAGGAGGGGGTTGAGTGTATGCGGCAGGGTGAACACGACGTGGAAGTAGGGCACGGGCAACAGCATGGCCTGCTCGGCGGCCATCCACTGCGCCCGCTCTTGGCCCTGACATTTTGGGCAGTGCCGATTGCGGCAGGAGTGGTAGGCGATGCGGCGATACGAGCACTCCGTGCACTGCTCGACGTGGCCACCGAGCGCCGCCGTGCGGCAGCTGGCGATGGCCCGCAGCACCTGGCGCTGCGCGGCACTGGTCGCGTGCGTGCGCAGATACTCCTCGCCGTAGGCGCGCACCACGTCCGCCAGCTCCAAGCGCGGCCGGGCTCGGCCGCTGGGCTCTCCTGCCGCCACCGCCCGCGGTGACGGCCGCGCCATATCCCTACGGCGTGCGTGGCGCGGGGGGCTCGGGCTGCGGCCGTGCGCCGAGCAGCAGACGGTCCAGCGGCGAGATCTGGGCCGCGACCCGTTTGGTGGTCGTGTGCAGGTAGCGCATGGTGGTGCTCACGCTGGTGTGCCCAAGCATGCGGCCCAGGGTGGCCAGATCGACGCCGGCTTCCAGGCTGTGGGTCGCGAACGCGTGGCGCATCGAATGAATGCCGCCGACCTTCACGATGCCCGCCCGGCGCTTCGCGGTGGTGTAGATCTTCTGCGCTGATGACGCGTCCATGTGGCGGGTTGCATCGGCGCGCTGCGCAAAGACCCAGTGCTCAGGGCGACCGTAGACGCGGTAGTATGGGTCCAGTTCGCGCACCAGGCGCTCGGCCAACACCGTGTAGCGGTCCTTCTTGCCTTTGCCTTGCTCGACGCGGATCACCCCACGCTCGGCATCGAGGTCGGTGGGACGCAACGCCACCACCTCACTGACGCGCAACCCACCGCCGTAGGTCGCCATCAGCAGCACGCGCTCGCGCCGCGTGCGCGTGGCCGCCACGATCCGTTCCACCTCTTCCCGGCTCAGGATCTCGGGCAGCTTCTGCGCCTGGCGCATCGGCGGCACCGTCAGCGACGGCTGCGGCCGGCGCACCGTCACCGCGTAGAAGAACTTCAACGCACAGCGGATCTGGTTGCAGCTACTGCTGCAAGCTGCCCCCTGTTTGCGAGTTTTCTCACGCCACCCCATCGCCCCCTCGGTTGGCCAGAAGGAGGTCATCATGGGCGAGGGCTGCTTCCAAGGCTTAGTGGTCATGCCCACAATTGCGGTGACGTATCGGATACAGGTTCCTCTCCCCCCCGGGAGAGGTCAGGTGAGGGAATCAGATGTCTGACGAACGTCACCATATTTCTGGGAAGCGGTACTTAGTCGGTGCGGGATCAGCCGTCTCTTCAAGGGTATTATGCCGCGCGTTCGTGCGGCCTAACGCACGCCGGCCGGTTTGCCGGTTTGGCAGGGTCAGGAGAACAAGACGCGCCATCTTGGCGCGCTCCTCAGAGATGACGTGCCACTTCCCGTGTACTGCATCCGCGAGGCGCTTGACAATCGGCAGCAGCACCGGCTGATCATCGACGGCAAGGACGTGTGACTCGGGCCCGCGTGAGTTGACGGCGGACGCCGAAAAGTGCAGGAAAACGCTACCGGAGAGGTGCCCGAGTGGCCGAAGGGGCACGCCTGGAGAGCGTGTGTACCCAAAAGGTACCGTGGGTTCGAATCCCACCCTCTCCGCTCCTTTCGCGCAGCGAAGCGACGCGTGTCCGCAGCGCCCGTATTATGGGCGCTGAGGAACGACAGTGAGATGAACTCTGGTTCACTACCCACGCGACTTGGCCGACTGTAACGAGGGGTTGCTCCTGATGGCGACTGCGCTAAGATGCGGCGAACGTTGAATTGCTTGTGATGGGAATGTCGCGGCAGGCAGAGACTGGGCCGGTACCGTTTTGTTGTGGGCAGAGCGGCCGGTGGGACAACCGGATGAAGGGGCGGGCAAACCTGCGTGAATCGGTGCGTCCCCGCGTCTCCGGGTCGCCGCGTCGGCGAAGGGTGGGTAGCAGTGATAGCTAGGTCCCGCGCAAGAGAGCGTCGCGAACTCCGTCAGGTCCGGAAGGAAGCAGCGGTACCGACTCCCTCTCTGTGCCGCGGGGAAGCCTAGCTATCTCTGGTGCCCACCCGGCGGGAGGCGAGGCCAAATGACGTACGTGGTGTCGGCTCGCCGCTGGCGGCCGCAAACCTTCGAGGACCTGATCGGGCAGGAGCACGTTTCGCGCACGCTGACCAACGCCATCCGCAGCGGCAAGGTCGCGCACGCGTTCCTGTTCACCGGGCTGCGCGGCGTCGGCAAGACGACCGCGGCCCGCATCCTGGCGAAGGCCCTCAACTGCGAGCGCGGGCCAGGTCCGACGCCCTGCAACGCCTGCACGAACTGTCAGGAAATCACCGCGGGCACGGCGGTCGACGTGCTCGAAATCGACGGGGCGTCGAACACCGGGGTCGACGACGTCCGCCAGATCATCGAGAACGTGCGCTACCAGGCGGCGAAGAGTCGCTTCAAGATTTACATCATCGACGAGGTCCACATGCTGTCGAACAGCGCGTTCAACGCGCTGCTGAAGACGCTGGAGGAACCGCCGGCGCACGTGAAGTTCATCTTTGCGACCACCGACCCGCACAAGCTGCCGCCAACGGTGCAGTCGCGCTGCCAGCGCTACGACTTCCGTCGGATTCCACTGCGGCTGGTGGTCAGTCGCCTGCGCCAGATTGTCGAGGCGGAAGGGGTGCAGATCAGCGACCGGGCCCTCTTCGTTCTGGCGCGCGAAGGCGAAGGCAGCATGCGCGACGCGCAATCGCTGCTCGATCAGGTCTTGGCCTACGGCGGCCAGACGGTCGAGGATGCCGACGCGCTGGCGATATTGGGCGTGGCGGACCGCACGGTGATCTACGACATCGGCGCGGCGGTCATCGACCGCACCCCAGCGCGGGCGCTGGAAGTGGTCGAGACCGTCCACGGTCACGGGCACGACCTGCGCCGCTTGGTGCGTGACCTGCTCGAGCATTTCCGCAACCTGGCGGTGGCGAAGGTCACCAACGGCGATCTGCTGCCGGATCTTCCGGAGGAGGAGCTCGTCGCGGTCAGGCAGCAGGCAGACCGGATCAGCGCGGAGGACTGCGACCGGTGTTTTCGGGTGCTGCAGGAGGCGGACGAGGAGGCCGGGCGGTCGCCGTACCCGAAACTGGTTCTGGAGATGACGCTCATCAAGCTGGCGACGCTGCCGCCGCTGGTTCCGGTGGACGAGTTGCTGGATCGGATCGGCGAGATCGAGGCGCGCCTGCGCCGCCCGGCGGCCGCCGCCCCGACGCCGCCGGCGAGCCCAGCGCGGGCGACGCCACGACCGGCCGAAGGCGCGGCCGTCCGCCCGGGACCGGCTGCCGAGGTGGCCGCCCCCGCGGCGCCGCCGGCGGTCGCGCCGCGCGAGGCGCCGGTCAACGCTGGCTGGACGGACTTCGTGGCGTTTGTCGCCCGTGAGCGAGCGCCGCTCGCCCATCATTTGGAAAAGTGCACCGTCGCCCGCTTCGAGGACAAGGTAATCGAGCTCCGGGCCCCGAAAGGCTTCTGCTACAACTACCTCGCCCGTCGCGACCATGTGGCGGAAGTCACCGAACTCGCGAAGCGGTTCTTCCAGCGTGATCTGGCCGTCGCCTTCACCGCGGATGAAGCCGGGAACGGCAAAAGCGGGAAGGCCGCGCCCGGCGACACGGCTCCGTCGAAGGGCGAAGTCACCGACGCGGCGCTGGGCAACCCCGCGGTGAGAGCGGCCGTCGAGATTCTGGGCGGGGAAGTCCAGGAGGTGCGCCTGCGGCGTCCTCGGGCGCGGGAGGAAAAATGAGCAAGACTCTCGGTTTGGGTAACATCGTCAAGCAGGCGCAAGAGCTGCAGGAACGGTTGGCCAAGATCCAGGCGGAGGCGGGGGAGAAGACGGTCGAGGCCAGCGCAGGCGGCGGCATGGTGTCGGTCACCGTCAACGGTCGCCTCGAGCTGGTCCGCCTCCGGATCGACCCGCAGATCATGAGCGGCGGGGACATCGAAATGCTGCAGGACCTGGTCACCGCCGCGGTCAATCAGGGTATCCGCAACGCCCAGCGGCTCATGGCCGACGAGATGAGTGCGGTGACCGGAGGGTTGAAGATTCCCGGCCTCGGGTGATTCGCATGCCCGGCCTTCCCTTGCCCCTGGCTCGCCTGGTTCAGGAATTGGTCAAGCTCCCCGGCATCGGGGAGAAAACGGCCACGCGCTTGGCGTTTCATCTCATGCGGACCGACCGCCGCGACGTCGACGCGCTGGCGGCGGCGCTCAAAGCGGTGCGCGACGAAATGCGCACCTGCTCGGTGTGCTGCGCCCTGGCTGCCAGTGATCCATGCGAGCTGTGCATCGACCCGCAGCGCAGCGGCGACCTCATCTGCGTGGTGGAGGAATCAGCCGATCTGGTGGCCATCGAGCGATCAGGAGGATTCCGGGGACGCTACCACGTGCTCCAGGGTTCCCTCTCGCCGCTCGACGGAGTCGGGCCAGCGGAGCTCCGGGTCACCGAACTCATGCGGCGCCTCGGTGATGGATCGGTGCGCGAGGTCGTCATCGCCACCAACCCGACGGCGGAGGGCGAAGCCACGGCGATCTACCTCGCCCGGCTCGTGAAACCGCTCGGTGTCCGGGTCACCCGCATCGCGCACGGTCTGCCCATGGGTGCCGACGTCGAGTACGCCGACAGCGCCACCCTCGACAAAGCCATGGAAGGCCGGCGGGAGATGTGAGGCGCTCACCGCCCACTGCCCCGCATGCTCTCCTCCCAGTTCACGCCGTCGAACGGTGTGATGCGGAAACGCGACAACACGTCGGGGTCGAGGCAGCGGACGTTCACGTCGACCTGATCGGGGTGCGAGCGCGGCGTGTAGAACGGGTGAATGCCGCAGACCAGGCAGAAGGTGTGCTTGGCGATGCCGGTGTTGAAGCGGTAAGTCGAGAGCGAGTCGGCACCGCTCAGCAGGGTGAAGCGATCGGGCGGCACGATCAAGTGCACGAAGCCCTTCTTGCGGCAGATGGAGCAGTTGCACTCCACTGCCTCATGGCTTTCGACCACGACGCGGAAACGGACCGCGCCACAATGGCAGCCGCCCTCGTAAACCGATGGAGCCATTTGCGGTTGAGTCATTGAGTGATTGAGCTAAGACAATCACCAATCGCTCAATCACTCAATCTCGCAATCACCCAATGGACCCGGTGGTGCGCACCATCTTGCATGTCGACCTCGACGCCTTCTTCGCAGCCGTCGAGGTGCGCGAAGACCCGGATCTGAGGGGCAAGCCGGTGGTTGTCGGTGCCGACCCGCGTGGCGGGCGGGGACGGGGCGTGGTGGCGGCGGCCAGCTACGAGGCGCGGGAGTACGGTATTCGCTCGGCAATGCCGATCTCGCAGGCGTATCGCCGATGCCCGGATGCGGTCTTCCGGCGTCCCCGGATGTCCCTTTACGCCGCGGTGTCGCGTCAGTTCATGGCGATTCTCCAGCGCTACACGGATCTCGTCGAGCCGCTCAGCATCGACGAGGCGTTTCTCGACATCACCGGAAGCGCCGCGCTCTTCGGGGACGGTGAGACCATCGCGCGGCGGATCAAGGAAGACGTGAAACGGGAGCAGCGGCTGACCGCATCGATCGGGCTGGCACCAACGAAGTTCGTCGCGAAGATCGCGTCCGATCTCCGCAAGCCGGACGGCCTGGTCATCGTCAATCCCGATGGCGTCGCCAGTTTTCTTGCCGATCTCCCGATCGAACGGCTGTGGGGCGCCGGCCGAAAGGCCGTCGCGCGCTTCGAACGGCTTGGCGTCCGCACGATTGGCGAGGTGGCGACCTTGCCGATAAAACGCCTGGAGCGGCAGTTTGGGCAATCGCTTGCCCGCCATTTCCACGAGCTAGCGCGGGGAATCGATCCGCGAGAGGTTGTTCCCGACTACGAGCGCAAGTCGATCGGACGGGAGACGACCTTCCTGGAGGATGTCCAGGATCGCCGCCGCGTGGAGCAGGCGCTCCTGACCCTCGTCGAGGACGTCACGCAGCGGTTACGCAAGCACGGGGTGCTCGCCGATACGATCACGGTCAAGTTGCGAACGGCGGACTTCCTGACAGTGACGCGACAGGCACGGGTGAGTGTCCCGGCGGATACCACCGACACGCTCTTGCCTGTTGCTCACCGTTTGCTCGCCAAGGCCGATTTCACCGGCCTCCCGATCCGCTTGGTCGGAGTGTCCGCCTCGATCGCGTCTCCAGTCAGGCAACTCGGCCTGTTCGATACGGCGATGGCCGAGAAGCAGCGACGGCTCGCGCGTGCCATCGACGCGGTGACGGAGCGGTTTGGCGACGGTGCGATCAGGCGCGCGGCCGCGATCAGCGACCGGCGTCCGTCGCAGCGACGCCTGCGGGAGAGTTGAGAGTCGAGAGTTGAGAGTTGAGAGTTGAGAGTCGACAGTTGACCCTGATGTGACAGAAAACCCTCACCACGGAGTCGCTATGAGCTGGCGCCCGCCCGCAGATCAATGAGAATGGCTACTTCTCGCCCCTCGTCATTCCGGCGGAAGCGGGAATCCAGACCCCTCGGCCACCCCTGGGTCCCCGCTTTCGCGGGGACGACGGGATACGGGGCGGCTGAATTCTCGGAGGGGACACGGAGGCCTAGCAGGATGCTGAAAAAGGGCGCGTTCATGCTCGAGAGCCTCAGCATGAACGGGAAAGTTTTTGGGAGACAGGTTGTTCCGCTCACCCTGAGGCACTCAAAGGGTGGGCGGAACACCTTTTTCAGCAGCCTGCTAGCGCTGGTCCACGCCCGCAACCCAAGGCAGGATGACCACGGATTACACTGATCGCACGGATCGGAGGCCAACTTCGCTGGCTCTATCCGTGAAATCCGTGCCATCCGTGGTGAAGGAGATGGGCAAGGTTGAGAGTTGAGAGTGCGGTCTGTCGGCTCGAATTCTTGACCGTTGGCTAGCGGCTATCGACTGGGTCGGTTCTCGACCGGGCTACCACGCCCGCGTCTCTCCGACGTCCAACAGCCACGCCCGCTCGGGTCCGAGCCCACGCCGCTCAGCGTCGGCGCGGAAGCGCTGCGGCGGCTCGTCGAGCGGCTCTTCGGTGAGATCGAACGTGCCGAAGTGCATGCCCACGACGCGCTCGGCGCGAACGTCGAAAGCGATCTGCAACGCTTCTTCGGGGTTGACGTGGACGGGGCGCATCATCGGCGGCGGAAGGTACGCGCCGATCGGAACGGAGGCCAGGTTGATCGGACCCAGGCGTTCGCCGATCTCGGCGAAGTCGCGCGAGTAGCCCGTGTCGCCGGCGTGGTAGAACCGGCGCGTGGGTCCCGCGACAACCCAGCCGGCCCACAGGCGCTCGCCGAGGTCGCCGAGGGACCGGCCGGAGAAGTGTTGCGCGGGGACGCAGTGGACCCGCACCGGACCGACGTCCACGTGTTCCCACCAGTCGAGCTCCCACGCCTCGCCCCCCGCGTCTCGCACCAACTGGCCGAGGCCGAGGGGAACGACGAAGCGCGCGCCACGCGCGACGAGGTCGCGGATGGAGGGCAGGTCGGTGTGGTCATAATGGTCATGCGACAGCAGTGCGAAGTCGATCTTCGGAAGTACTCCCAGGGGCACGCCGGGCGGCACGAGACGGCGCGGACCGGCAAACGCTACGGGGCTGGCCCGGTCGGAAAACATCGGATCGGTCAGAAAGGTTACCCCGTCCATCCGCACGAGCATGGTGGAATGACCGATCCAGGTAATGCTGGGGTTGTGCATTATGGCCGCCGGGCTGTACGGAACCAGGCGTGCGGCGCCCGATCGGGGAAAGAGGGAATTCCAAGCTTTGCGTGCAAAGAAGGGAAAAACTACCCCCAGGCCGCCTCGCTGCAAACGACCCTCAGTGTTCATGAACCTGCCTCCCTCGCGCGGTGCCCCGGCGGCGACGACATGCGGGAGCATCAGCACCCCGACGGCCAGAAAAATCCTTACGATACGCGCGGTCATTTGCACGGTCCGCTCACTTCGTTCCCCATGCTAACAGCTTTGGCTTGCGTATAAAGCCTAACCCCCAGGCTACCCGGCAGAGCCGGAACCGAACGGGAAGAAATGGAAAACAGGAAACCGAAAACCGGAGATGGAAAACCGGTAAATTGGACGCGTCTCCGTATCGGCCACCATAACGTCGCGGCGGCTGCTGAGCACGCACAAACGTGCTGCCGCGGGCCTCTTTCTTTGCCTCGCGTTCCCTTCTATGTAGAACGATAAGGAGGAACGATGTCCGAACTGCAGCTCATCAACTTCACCCGTGGCGTGCCGGCCAACGAGTCGTTTCCGACCCGCGAACTCATCGACGCGGCCGCAGCGGTGCTGGGAGAGCGGGGTGCCGCCATCCTGCAGTACGGGACCTCCAGAGGATTCGCGCCGCTGGCCGAATGGATCGCGCAGTGGCAAAGGGTGCGGCCGGAGCAGATTCTGCTGGCAAACGGATCACTTCAGCTGATCGAGTTTCTCTGCCGTGCGATGATCGAGCCGGGCGACCTGGTGCTGACCGAGTCGCCGAGCTACGACCGGGCGCTGACGCTGCTGCGACGCCATCAGGCCACGGTCGTTGGCATTCCACTCGAGATGGACGGGCCGGACGTGGGCGCGCTCGAGGCGGCTATCAAGCGGCGCGTCCCCAAGCTTTTCTATACGATCCCGGATTTTCAGAACCCTACCGGCGCGACCTGCTCCGGCGAAAAGCGGCGGCGGATCGCGCAGCTGGCGATGGAGTACAACTTCCTCGTGCTGGAAGATGCGCCCTACCGGCATCTCCGCTACCGCGGCCAGGAGGAGCCAACGCTGGCCGAACTCGCGCCGCGGCAGACGCTGCACATGAGCTCGTTCACCAAGCTCATCGCACCCGGTGTGCGCGTGGGATTCATGATCGGTGCTCCAGAACGGCTGGACAAGGTCGCGAAAGTCGCCGAGGACACGTACATCTCGCCGGGTTCCCTCGCCCACGGCATCACCTACGAGTGGTGCCGGCAGGGCCTGCTACCACCGCAGATCCAGCGACTCAAGGCGTTGTATGCGCCGCGGCTCGACGCTTGCCTCGCGGCCATTGATCAGTACATGCCGGATGCGGAGGCCACCCGGCCCGATGGGGGCTTTTTCCTCTCGGTCACATTGCCTGCGGGGGCGACGACCACCGCGGTGCGCGACGCCGCGGCGAAGCGGAATCTCAACCTCAGCGACGGCCGAGCCTTCTTTCCTGACGGCGGTGGCGAGCGGTTCTTGCGCCTGCCGTTCTGCGCCCTCACACCGGAAGAGATCCGGGAAGGCATTCAACGTCTCGCATCGTCGGTGGCCGAGGTGCGCGGCCGCTGACCCTGCTTCGAAAATAATCAGCGCTGGTGGAAGAGCGGTAGCCCCGGCACCGGGCTGTGCGTGTGCAGCACATAGTCGGTGGCGATCGAGCCGATGTAGAGGTCGCGCATGTCGGCGCCGCCCCAGCTCACGTTGGTGGGCTGTCGCATGATCTCGCCGTTCGGGTCCTCGATGATCGGGACCACGTCGCCGCGCGGGGTGATCGCCACGATGCGATTGGCCGTGACGAGCGTCACCCACAGGTTCCCCTCGTTGTCGAAGCCGCAGCCATCGGTGAGACCGAGACGTTTCATGGCCTCCGGATCGGGAAAGCTCGCGGGCCAGGGGTCGCCGAGCAGGGGTCCGTAGCGTTCGGGGAGACCCAGGCTGCCGTCGGAACGTATGCGGTAGCGCAGCACATCACAACCGCTCGTCTCGCAGACGTAGATGTGGGACTCGTCCGCGTCCAGAGCGAGGCCGTTCGCGAAGTGGATGCCGTCCGCCATCTGCTCGGCACGCCCGTCGGGGCGAATCCGGAAGAGCATGCCGTCGGCGCGCCCGTCGAGTGCCGCCTGCCAGGGCTGCGCAAACGTGGAGTTGGCGCACCAGATGTTTCCGTCGCGGTCGAGAATCGGGTAGTTCGACGTGGTCAGCGTCTTGCCACCCACCGCGGCGCAGAGGGTCTCGACCGCCCCCGTCACTGGGTCGAGGCGCTGTACCGGACCGAGCTCGAAGTTGGCGATGATGATGCGCCCCTCGGCATCCATGTTGATCCCGTTGGGCGCGCCGTCGACCCTTCCCACGCGTCGGAGGCTGCCGTCGGGGAGGACCTCGCTGCACGCGGCGGCTTGGTCCGACGCCCAGACGCGTCCGTCACGCCCGACCACAACGTCTTCGGGACGCTGCAGGCCGACTCCAACTTTTTGCAGGGCCGAGAGCGGAATAGGGGACAGCGGCATAGTCTTTCCTCCTGCTCTGAGAGCCAGACGCTCTACCAAATCCCGCAGCCGGTGCGCCAGTCGTCGGCCGCGGGCTCGGGAGCAGGCATCGGCCGCACCCTCCGCCCTTGAGGGACTGTCGATTTTCGTTGCGGCGATGAGTTCCTCCCTTTGAAAAAGGGAGGTGAGGACGGATTTTGGAATGGATCATTCGAACAAATCCCCCTCAATCCCCCTTTTCCAAAGGGGGAAGCTTCCGTGCTGCTGCGGCAAACACATTTGTCGACACTCCCTTGAGCCGCAGGGTTTACGCTGACCCGTTTGCTGATCTGGCTGCTGATCTACGGGCAGCCCTGCAGCGCATTGTTGACGGCCGTGATCAGTTCGCTGACTTCGACCGCTTCACTGCTGTTCGGATCGAAAACCGGACACGTGGTCCAACTCGCCTGGCCGAGCGCGATATTGACGCCGAGGAGGAGCTCATTGATCGCGACCACACGGTTTCCGCTGCAGTCGCCGACACAGGGGATCGGTGTGTTCGTTGGCGTCGGGGTCGGCGTCGGCGTCGGGGTCACCGTGGGCGTCGGGGTGGGCGTGCTGGCGGGCCCGCAGGGTCGTAACGCCGGATCGAGGATCTCGATGGCGGTAGGGACGACGTTCTTGGAGGCGAAATAGACGGGACGTCGGTCTGTACCGCCGAAGACGATCTCGTTGCCGCCGGTTCCCGCGGTCGCTCGGATGGTCCCGCCGACCAGCGTGCGATCGTGACCCACCAGGCGGTTCAGGCCGTTCGGCCCGAGACTGCTGAGTATGCCCGTGGCGTTGATCGCCAGCAGGCAGCCTTCGACCGTGATGACGCCACCCACACCTTGCGAACCACCGTCGGTGCGAAGGGCGCCTTCCACGGTTACATCGGCACTCGACGTGATGTCGATACTGCCGCCGATCGTGGTGCTCGTGGCGTCGATTCCACCGCCCAATGTGACTGGTCCGCCGACGTCGATGGTCAGGTCCCCCGCGCGGCTACCCGAATCCAGGCGCGTGCTCGCAGTCCACTGGAGCATGCCGCGGACGGTCGAGATACTGACATCACCACCTTCGCCGGCGGGCCGGTCGCCAGCGACCGTGACGCGAGCAGAGGGGCCCGTGGCCAAGATGTTACCGACCGCGGAGATATCGATACTGCCGCCGGCGCCGCCGGCTGTGGCGGTCACCGACAATAGGCCGTTGATGACGATATTTCCGGTCTGAACGCCATCCCCCTCAGCGGTGAGATTGATCTCGTCCCCAAATCCGTCCTGACCGATCGAGTCGGCCACGACGCGCCCGGCGGCGCTGACGGTCAGGTTTCCGCCGCCGCCGGGGGTCCCAGCCGCGAGCATGACTGACCCGCCGTCGCCTGCCGACGCGTCGACCGCTGCTGCGATGAGGAGATCACCATCGGCCGTGATCTCGATGCCGCCGCCAAACCCTTGGAACCCACCGGTCGCGGAGACCGGCGCGTCGATGCGGAGGTTCGTGCCCGCCAGTGTGATCTGTCCTCCATCCTCGTCGATGCTACGCGACTTCGCTTCGATGGCCCCGGTTAGGTGCAGGTCACCGCGACTGGTGAGCGTGATGTTGCCGCCGGGTGCGCCCGAGGCTTCAATGCGACCGGCGATGCTCATGACGTCCGCGGTCGCGGAAATGGTCCCGCCGGGATCGGTCGTACTTCCGGAGGCTCGCAGCGATCCGTTGGTCTGGATCGTCAAACGGCCAGCCTGGAGCGTCATGGCGCCGGTGCCCACTTGCAGGCTGCCGGTCGAGGTGACGAGCAGCTCGCGCGGCCCGAGATCGATGAACGAGTCCGGATCGACGGCGATGACCCGCGTGATCTGGCATGGATCGGCGGCAGGGGCGCAGAGATCGGCCGCTGTCGTTGCCTTGACCATGGTCGCAGGCAAGAGTGGAACGACGAGGATGAGGAGGGTCGTTCTCAGGTGGTGGGAAGGTTGCATCCGATTGATCTTCGTCCGCCCCGCCCATCGCGCGGCAGATGGACGAGTATTCCAGGGAAAATCTGGAATGAAAATAGGCAACCAAGCCGAAGCGGGTCACCGCAGATGTCGCGCCAGCGCGCTGAGCAGGGTCGTGACGTCGGCGCTGGCCTCCAAGAGGGAACGTCCAGGATCGGGGCGCGCCCGCACGCGGGCGGGAACGGTGCGGATGTCGAAACGCGCCGGGTTGAGGCGGGCGGTCACTTCGCGCCACTCGAGCCAGGTCGAGACGGGGGCCCCTGGCCGTGGCCTCACGGAGAATGGAGCGGCAATGGTCTTGCCGAACCCGTTCTGAAGAAAGTCGACGTACACCCTGCCACCGCGGTCCGTCAGCGGACGTGCGATGGTGGCAAGGTCGGGAAGTTCCTCGGCGACGACCCGGGCCAGCAGCTCGGCGAGCATGCGCGCTTCGTCGTGACCCATGGTCGCACCGAGCGGGATGAGCACGTGCAGACCATCCTGACCAGACGTCTTGACGACATGAGGCATGTGCAGGGGTTCGAGCAGATGATGAATGTGCCGTGCCACCTTCACCACGGACGTGAAGGGCGCACCCTTCGGATCGAGGTCGAGGATGGTCCAGTCCGGGCGGTCGAGCGACGGGAAGCGGGCGCTCCAGATGTGGAGTGGGATGCAGCCAAGGTTGATCACGTAGAGGAGCGAATCGAGGTCGTTGCAGACGAAGTAGTCGGTGTCCTCGATGCGGCGCGTGACGACCCAGTCGGGGGTGAAATCCGGGGCATTTTTCTGGAAGAAGCTCTTGCCCTCGATCCCATCCGGGTAGCGGGTGAGTATCACAGGCCGGTCCCGGAGATACGGCTGGAGCGCGGGCCAGATGTGTCCATAGTAATCCAGCAGATCCCCCTTCGTGTATCCCTCCCGGGGCCAGAAAACCTTGTCGCGGTTGGTGAGCTGCAGCCCACTGCCGGGCGGTGCGGCCTTCGTCGCTGGCGTCTCAATGGGCGCCCGGGGTGCTGGGACCCGGTCGCAGTCGCGCACCTCCTTGTCGTCTCGGAGGCGGACGAAGACCGGGTGGCGGAGAAGGCCGCTGCTCAAGACCTCCCTGTAGCGCACCTCGGCGACGAGTTGCGGTTCGACGAACACGGCGGTCCGCGGAATGTCTTCAGTGGTCTTACGAAAGGCTGGTGTTCGGCGCGTTGCCTCTCGCAGGCGGGCGAGCAGGCTTCGGATCGTGCTGGCGTCGAGTCCGCTGCCGACGTTGCCGGCATAGGCGAACTCGCCGTCGCCTCTCCAGGCCAGCATCAACGCGCCCAGGCTGGCGCGGGATCCCTTGCCGGGGACGAAGCCGACGATTGCGAGGTCGGCGGTGTGCGACCGTTTGATCTTCAACCAGTCGCCCGAGCGGCGCGTGGCCTGGTATGGCGAGGCGGCGCGTTTGGCGACGATTCCTTCGAACCCGAGCTGGCTCGCCTCCGCAAACAGCGCCTCGCCCTCGTGTTCGAAGTGGTCGGAGAACCGCAGCGGTCCGGCGGGCGGAAGCAGCGTCCGCAGCAGTTCCTTGCGCAGGCGAAGCGGAAGGGGCCGCAGGTCGTAGCCGGCGGCCGCGAGGAGGTCGAAGCAGTACATCAGGATGGGGACCTCGACCGTCGCGCGCGCGACGGCGCGCGGATCAGTTTGGCCGAGCCGTTGCTGCAAACGCTCGAAGGAGCTGACGCCGCGCTCATCCAGGGCGACGATTTCGCCATCCAGAATGAACGTATCGCACGGCAGGTGGGCGACCGCGTTGGCGATCTCCGGAAAAGCGTCGGTCATCTCGCGCTGATTGCGTGAGAAGAGGCGGACCTGGCCGCTGCGCTCGCGCTGCGCCAGGGCACGGACGCCGTCGAACTTGATCTCAAAGAGCCACCCGGACCGGGAGAAAGCTCGCTCGGCGGTCTTGGCCAGCATCGGCGACAGGGACCCGGCATCCACGCTTGTCGCCGTTGCGCCGGCGGCCCGGGCGCGCTTCGCCAGCTCGTCGCGGCGGCCGACCCCACGCTTCAGGTCATCAACGGTCAGGCCGGAGAGAACCGACGCGGGCTGGGCGATGACGGGCTCCGGCGGTGGCGGGCGGCTGTCCCTCTTGCTGAACAAGAGCCACTCGTTGCCTTTCCCGCGCTTGGTGCGCACCAGGGCCCATCGACCCCGCAACTTGTGCCCCTGTAGCTCCAG
>Ga0316626_10000413_pt1 | contig 16377 bp, 16 predicted proteins | sample OWC_Aug_T1_C1_D5_FD_207656 | JGI IMG/M metagenome (GOLD analysis project Ga0316626, IMG submission 207656) | Wetland soil microbial communities from Old Woman Creek delta, Ohio, United States - OWC_Aug_T1_C1_D5_A | ecosystem: Environmental > Terrestrial > Soil > Wetlands | place: USA: Ohio...
TCCTATGATCAGGTCAGTTTGCATACTAACTCGCAGTGCTGGCGTGGGGTGCCCACTGTCCTTTCGTGCGTCCGGGCGCGGGTGTCCGCGCCGCGCTGAACTCTCCGGTCAGGATCGGCACGGCGATCCTGCAGAGGAGCGTGAAGATGAGGAAGCCGATCGAGAAGATCGCCGCGCCGATGCGGAGCTCGTGGATCGTCGGCGTGTACTCGTAGATCTCGCCGAGGGTATCAGGCGTGAACGCTGGCATCACCAGCCCCATGCCCTTCTCAATGTAGACGCTCGCGTAGATGAGCAGGCAGCCCAGGTTCAAGGTGATGACGTTGCGGCGAGTGGCGGGGAAGAGGAAGAGGAGGAAGGCGCCGATGCCGCAGGCGACGAAGGTCCACGCGTACGGAACGAGCGCATGATGCCCGTGGATGCCGGCGAAGAGATACTGGAAGTGGATCAGGTGCTCGGTTGCCGAGTAGTACTCTTTGAAAAGTTCGGCCCCGAGCAGGAAGAGGTTGAGGAACATGGCGTAGGCCATGAGCTCGGCTATCTTCCAGATCGCCGCGTCGCGGATGGCAATCTTGGTGGTGCGTTGCAGGATCTGGAAGAGGATCAGCATGATCGCCGGTCCCGAGCAGAACGCCGAGCAGAGAAAGCGCGGCGCGAGAATGGAGGCGTTCCAGTACGGCCTTCCGGGCAGGCCGGCGTAGATGAATGCGGTGACGGTGTGGATGCCGACGGCGGCTGGGATCGAGAAGAGCACGAGTGGCACGACCAGTTGCGGGTTGTACGGCCGGCCCTGCATACCGCGGTAGAGCAGGTGCGTGACGATGACGACGTTGAGGACGAGGTAGAGGTTCAGAACGAGCACATCCCAGGCGAGCACCGAGCTCGGAAAGTTCATGCGGCCAATCCCCGGGATGAGATGCCAGAAGCGGTCGGGGCGACCCATGTCGGCGACGACGAACAGCAGGCACATGACGATCGCGCTGACCGCGAGAATCTCGCCGAGGAGGGCGACCTCTTTGATCGGGCCCCAGTGGTAGATGTACGCGGGGATGACGAGGACGACGGCGGCGGCGGCGACGCCGACGAGGAAGGTGAAGTTGCCGATGTAGAAGGCCCACGACACCTGGTCGCGCATGTTGGTGACGATCAGGCCGGTACGGAACTGGTCAATATATGCCAGGCCGCCCCACACGATGAGCGCCACGAGGAAGCCGAGCCACAGCCAGTACGCCTTGCCGCCGCTGAGGATGAAGCGAGTGCTGGTCGCAATGAACTTGAGCGGTCCCATTTTCCCTCGTCAGATGCCGTAGAAATAGTAGAACTTGGGCTCCGTCTTGAGCTCGGCCTTGAGAACGAAGACGCGTTTCTCGCGGATGATGCGGGTGATCTCGCTCTCGGGATCGAGCAGATTGCCGAACTTGCGGGCGCCCACCGGGCAGATCTCGACGCACGCCGGGTAGCGGCCGACGCGCGCGCGCTGCACGCAGAAGGTGCACTTTTCGACGACCCCCTGCGGGCGCGGCCGGTTGCCGAGAATGTGCAGGTTGGGGTTGAATTCCGCCACTGGCAGTTCGGGCTCGCCCCAGTTGAAGTGGCGCGCGCCGTACGGGCAGGCGGCCATGCAGTAGCGGCAACCGATGCACCAATCGTAGTCGACTACGACGATGCCGTCGGGCTCCTGCCACGTCGCGCCGACCGGACAGACCATCGTGCACTGCGGCGTGCGGCACTGCTGACAGGCGACGGGTACGTAGAAGTGCTCGGGGTCGGGGACGCGCTCCGGGTTGTAGTACGGATTCGCGGTCTCGAAGTCGATTCCCTTCTCCTTCTCCATCTCCAGCACGCGAATCCACTGGATCTGCGGGCTGCGCGACTGGTTGTTCTCCCTCACGCACGCATAGACACAGCGCCGGCAACCGATGCAGCGGGAGAGATCGAGCGCATAGCCGTAGAGGACGCCTGGCTGCGCGGGCAGCGCCGAGACGCTGACCTCCTGTCCGAATCGCTTCGCGTAGTCGTCACGGAGGCGTGCGAGCCGCGCCTCGACCTCCTGCGGCGACAGCTCGAGGAAATGTTTCTGCAGGTACTTCTCGCGGAACTCGGGGGTGCACCCGGCGAGAAAACCGGCCGCCGCGACGCCCACCGCGGTGAGGAAATCCCGCCGACTGAGCTGTCCCGGCGCTGCGTTGGTCTCTTCGTCGGCGCCGCTCGGGATGCCTCGGTCAGTGGGCGTGTCCGGCATGGCCGCCCTCCTTCCCGGCGGAACCACTGCTCCCTTCGCCGCTTGCCGCGACGGCGACCGCGTCTTCGGGTCGCAGGAACTGTGGCCGCACTGGCGGTGGGAGTGGCTGGAGGGAGGCGAAGCGTGGGCTGTGCGGGTTGTGGCAGTGAACGCACAGCAAGTAGCGTTTCGCCCCGTTCCAGTAGCCGGTACGCTTGCCGTGGATGCCGCTCCGCCAGTCTCGGTACTGCGTTCCGTGGCACTGCCCGCAGAGCCGGTAGGACTCCGTGAACGGGACGAGCGCCCCACTGGCGAGCCGGAGCTGGTTGCGGTCATTCATGTCATGGCAGTCGAGGCACCAGCGGTGTTCCTCGTCGTGGTGGAGGACGATGTCGGTGTGCATTCCCTCGAGGGTACGGCGCTCTGGATTGGGGGGAATGGAGCCGTGGCATTCCATGCACGGGAAGATGCCCTCGCTGAAGGGCGGGGCGGGGACGGGGAAGATCAGCGTCGCGGCATCGGTGCCTCCGCCATCGAGGCCGACGAGCGCCTCCTCCTTGGCGAACACCACGGGGAAGTCTGCGGGTCCGAACGCCTTGTCCGCCGCGACGCCCTCCGGCGGGGCGACCGGCTTGGCCCGGACGATGACGGCGAGAATGGCGAGCACCGTCACCGCCGAGATGACGAGCAGCGGAATGAGGGCGTTCGAGCGAGCGATGGAGAACTCGCTCTCGAGGGTTTCCATGTGGTCGCCGTGTCCCGGATCGTTGGGCGGATGTGATGGCCGGACCTCACTCATGCAATGGCCTCACTTCTTTTCCCCACGCGACCGGAGATACTCGACGAGGTCGCGCATCTCGTCGTCCTCGAATCGCGCCGCGGTGGGCTGCGGCGCGCGCGCCTTCTCGACGGCGGCGGCGTGGTTCCACATGGCGGACGCCCAGTGGAAGGGCGATCGAGGTGCGTCGGATGCCCCGAGATCGCGCCCGACCTTGGGGCCCTCGCCGCCGACCGCGTGACACTGCGAGCAGGACTTCGCTTGAAAGAGGCCGCTGCCTGTCGTCGCGTTGCCGCTCTCACCCATGTACTGGACAAAGTAGAGATAGGAGAGAAGATCGGCCATCTCGCGGTCGCTGAACCTGGGGTAGGGCACCCCCAGTTCCTTCATCTTCGCCCACATGGTCGGACCGTGGTTCCAGAACGCACCGGCCATCTCCGCGACACGTGGCCTCAGGCGCTGCTTGCCGAGATCGGGAGCAGCGGTACCACCCGTACCCGCGATGGAGTGGCACTTGACGCATCCCTTCTGCTGGAAAAGGGCCTTGCCCGTGCGTGGGCTTCCGGCTTGCGCGTACGCCAGCTCCGGCGGCGCGGCTGCTTGCGACTCGCCGCGAATGAGGGCCACGATGTGTGCGACGTCGTTGCCTTGGAAGAGTGGGCGGTCGATCTTCAGCTCGGCCATCTTCGCCGCCATCTCCGGACCGTGGTTCCAGAGAGCCTGGGCCATGAAGAATGATGAGGCGTAGGGTTTGAGCTCGTCCAGCCGCGGGCCGACGGTGCCGCCGCGTCCGGCGAGTTGGTGGCATTCGGCACACGAGCGCTGCTGGAAGAGTTCCCGGCCCCGGTCGACGTTGCCGGGCTCGTCGAGGAACTTGGCGTAGAAGAGATAGGCGGCGAGCTTGGTCATCTCGTCGGGAGAGATGGCCGCCGGCGCGACCTGCCGCTTGTGCATTTCGCTCAGCATTGCGGGTGCGTGGTTCCAAAGGCTGCCGGCGAACTGCATGATGTCGCGCCACGAACCGCTCCAGCCGAGATCGGGCCCGACGTGCTGATCCCCGGCGGCGCCCCACACACTGTGGCAGCCCGCGCAGCCCTTGCGCTCGAAAATGGGTCTGCCCTCGGCGAGTGGCTGGCTGGGCGGCGAATCGCGCGGGTCACTCTCGCCAGCGTGCGCCTGGGGCGCGAACACGGACATGATGAGCAAGGTGACGAGCGCGCCGCCGGCAAGGATCGCAGCGGGAGCCACCGAACGGCGAGGGCGGGCGGTCGTGCCCGGCACACCCGTCGTCAAACCAGATCCCACCCGCAGTGCCTTCATTCTTCCGTTCGACCGACCAGCAAGTAGCCTGCCGGCCGAAGGTTGCGGCCGTCCCGGGGAGGAAAACGCCACGCTTTCGCATTCATGACAAATGAGCATCCGTCCCGCCTTGGGGCCGTGGGTGAGAATGATGGGCACACGTGCAGCATTGGCTGGCGATGGTTCGTGTGGGTTCCCCACTCGTCCCCGTTGACCAACTCGGCGACCGAGCGATCGCCAGCCAGCCGTCTTGGATGGTTCCCGAAGAATACTGCCAGCGGGCTTCTTCGGCGCCAACCCGCCGCATCGTCAAGGGCGCCAGCAGGGGGCTGTGGGCGGCGTTGCAGCGCGCGCCGAAGGCGTCCTCCGGGCAGCGCTGCAACGCCCGCGCATTACTTCAGCCCTTTGATGTACTGAACGACCGCCTGAATCTGGTCGTCGCTCAGTTTGCTACCGTATGCCGGCATAAGGGGGGCTTTGCCGACTGCCTTGCCCCCCTCCTTGATGACCTTGGCAATGTCGGCATCTTTCGCTCCTTTCAGAGCTTCAGCGAAGTCCTTCGGTGCCGGCTTCAGCATCTTGGCCGCCGGACCGTCTCCTTTGCCACCCGCCCCGTGGCAGGAGACACAGTTCTTCTCGTAGGCCTGCTTGGCGTCGTCTGCTTGCGCACTCGCCGCGGTCAGCGCCAGAAGCGAACCCATTGCGACAATCGCTGCCCCGTTCTTCAAGAAACCCTTGGTTCTCATCCCAGTGCTCCTCTAGTTGAGATTTCGTGCCTGCTCGGCGATGCTGTTGCATCGCAGCAGCATCGTTCCTCTCGGCTATCCGCTCATCATCAGCCCGATCCGGAAGATCAACCACTGCAGCAAGGCCCCACTTTCCTCACCGTCTGCGAATCAGCATCCAGACTGTCCAATCCACTAATCTACATCCCTGCCGCCGTCAATCAGGTGGCGCACAGGTGGCGCAGGTGGCGCGGCGGCGGCGCGACGGCAAAGTCGTCCACGAAGGGTATCAGCGTTGGCAGGACCTCAGTCGAAGATCCGTCATGCCGGCGAAAGCCGGCATCCAGAGGGACGCGACAGCTCGCGCGGGCATGGATTCCGGCTTGCGCCGGAATGACGGCCGTTTATCGGAAGCCGCTGTCGTCGCTTCGGCAGCCATAGAGGCCCTGTCGGTGACTTTGCCGTGGGCCCCGGCGGCGGCAGACGCCCGGTGGAAAAGATGACACGGGGGCGTCGGCTCGAGGGCAGATCAGCTTTCCCGATTCCGGGAAGAGCGTATTTCTAGACTTGGGAATCGAACCGCCGGCGTTCGCTTTTTTGGAAGGCTGACACGCGGACCGTGAACGGCATTCTTCGTGCTTTGCTCCCCGCGGCGTGAGTCAGGGCGTTGCTGCGAGGTTTTGGTCTGAGATTTCGTGGACTGGTTCCACACGGGGCCAACGGCGATGAGGCGCCACGTTTTCGGTCCGGCGAATGCCGGGGCCCCTCGGGGGGAAGGACCCATGAAACGCGCCCTGTACCTCCTCGACAAAGGAAGGAGGCAGATGACGAAGTTCACCCAAAGGTTTCCCGACGCGGCGCTGCGGATATTGATTGTCGCCGTCGCACTGATTGGCGGAGTGCTGCTTCTGCGGTCCACACTTCCTCCGTCGCTGAAGAGCCGGAAGATTCAGGTCGCTGCGGCCACTGAGCGGGAGGCCGCGCGGCCGATCAAGTACGCGGGCGTTCCGGCCTGCGCCGAGTGTCACGACGCGCAGTACAACCTGAAGAAGGACGGCTATCACCGCAACGTTTCCTGCGAGACCTGCCATGGCCCCGGGGCCGCCCACGTCGCCAATCCGATGGAGGTCAAGCCGCCGGCGCCGCGGGACCGACAGTTCTGTCCGACGTGTCACGCGTACAATCTGTCGCGGCCCTTGGGCTTTCCGCAGATAAGCCCGGTGACGCACAACCCGCTGCAACCGTGCATCACCTGCCACGAGCCCCACGATCCGAAGCCCCCCGCGGTTCCCGGGGAGTGCCGGGCGTGCCACGGTGAGATTGACCGAATCAAGGCGGTCTCGCCGCATGCGCTCCTGGATTGCACGAGCTGCCACGTGACCCCCGAGGAACACAAGGTCAATCCCCGGAGCGTCCGACCAGGCAAGCCGACGAGTCGCGACTTTTGCGGTCAGTGCCACCGGACCGATTCCGGTGTTCCGAATGTTCCGAAGATCGATATCTCAACCCACGGAGAGAAGTACCTCTGCTGGCAGTGCCATTACCCTCACATGCCGGAGGTGCATGGGCAGGAGGTGGAACGATGAACCGGCGTGGTTTCCTTGGCCGACTGATGTCGTCCGCTGCCCTGGGGATATCGGCAATCCTGTCCCGCAAGGTACCGGGTTGGGCGGCGATCGCGCACGAGCCGGCCAAAAGTTACGGCATGGGCGTCGACGTGGACAAATGCATCGGCTGTGGCCGCTGCATGGCGGCGTGCAAGACCGAGAACAACGTGCGACCAGAGCCCTATTTCTTCCGCACTTGGGTGGAGCGGTACGTGATCAAAAAAGATGGCGACGTGATCGTGCACACGATCAGCGGCTCCTCCGAGCAGCCGATCGAGGAGGCGAGGGAACGAGATGTCCTGCGGAGCTTCTTTGTTCCGAAGCTCTGCAACCACTGCGCCCATCCTCCCTGCGTTCAGGTCTGTCCCGTGGGGGCAACCTTTCAGACCGCGGATGGCGGTGTCGTCATCGTCGACGAGGAGCGCTGTATCGGCTGTCGGTACTGCATCCAGGCATGCCCGTACGGTGCCAGGTACCTGAATCCGGAGACAAAGACGGCCGACAAGTGCACGTTCTGTTATCAGCGCATCACCCGTGGCTTGCTCCCCGCGTGCGTTGAAGTCTGTCCAACGCAGGCACGGATCTTCGGCGATTTGAAGAGCGGGGCCAGCCCGCTGACGCGGTTCACGCGGATGGGCAAGATCCATGTCCTCAAGGGGCACCTGAACACCGAGCCGAAGGTCCTGTATACGAACCTCGACGGGGAGGTGCGATGAACCAGGAGCTGATTGAGAGACTTGCGGAAATATCGAAGCAGGTGACGGGATTCATCTACCCCAACGACCTCGACGTCCACTGGTCGATCATGATCGTCCTGTACCCGTACCTCACGGGGCTGGTCGCGGGAGCCTTCATCCTCGCGTCTCTGGTCAAGGTCTTCAACGTGAAGGAGGTCCAACCCGCCTACAAGCTGGCGCTCCTGACCGCGCTCGCCTTTCTCCTCATCGCCCCGCTTCCGCTGCAACTCCATCTCGGGCATCCCGAACGCGCGTACGAGATATTCCTCACGCCAAACCCCACGTCCGCCATGGCGATGTTCGGATTCGTCTACCTCTGGTACCTGATGGTCGTGCTCCTGTTGGAGATCTGGTTCGCGTATCGCAAGGATCTGATTCTCCTCGCCCAGCGCGAACGCCCCCCCATGCGATGGGTGCATCGGGCCCTCGCGCTGTTCTCCAATGACGTGAGTGAAAAAGCGGTGGAGTTCGATCGGAAAGCGGTCAGGGCGATCACGATCATCGGTATCCCGTCCGCGTTTCTGCTGCACGGTTATGTCGGGTTCATTTTCGGCTCCATCAAGGCGAACCCCTGGTGGAGCAGCGTCCTGATGCCGATCGTATTCCTGTTCTCCGCCATCGTGTCGGGAATTGCTCTGGTCCTCCTGCTCTACATGATTATCACCCCCCTGCGCGGCAAGCAGATCGACATGGGGTGCCTGGACAAGATGGCATCGTTCCTCTTCTACGCTGTCATCGTCGACTTCTCGCTGGAGGCGTTGGACTTCATCCACCGGCTCTACGAGAGTGAGGAGTCGATCAAGATCCTGTCGGACCTGGTGCTGAACAAGCTGATGATCAGTCTGCTCGTGATGCAGATCCTCCTGGGAATGATCCTCCCGTTTGCGGTGATGGTCCTGATCAAGCTGCTGAACCTGAATGAGGAATTGAGGAAGCTGCTGTACTTTGTCTCGGCGATCCTGATCCAGGTGGGGATATTCAGCACGAGATGGAACGTGGTCATCGGCGGTCAGATGTTCTCGAAGAGCTTTCGGGGGCTGACGACCTACAAGATGGAGCTGGTAGGTATCGAGGGGCTGCTGACCGCGATGGTGGTCCTCGCTTTGCCGGTCATTGTCCTCGTGGTCTTGATCAAGGTGTTGCCACCGTGGGGCGATATCGAAGAGAAGGCCGCCGAAGGGGGGGCGGGGTAGCAGCCCGTTGAAAAAGGATTTCCGCTCCCCCTTCGAGAGCCTCAGGGTGAGCGGAAATCCTTATGGCGCAAGCAGTTCCCCGCTCATGCTGAGGCTCTCGAAGCATGTCCTGAGCCCCGACGAAGGGCATGAGCGCAGCCTTTTTCAACGGGCTGCTAGCCTGCGAGGTGGCGGCAGCAGATGCGTTCCCCTGCGGAGCCTCAATCCCGCTCGAACAACGATACGATCGCGATCCGCTGGGTCGCCGTGTCGGTTCGTACGGCCCCCTCCGCCGGCTGAAGGAAAGCCGGACTTGCTTCCGTCACGTTCCGTGGCGTCGCGGTTTGATCCGCACGGGCGATCGTCGCAGAATGCCGGGCCATGGAGACCAGATGCGAGGGAGGGCGCCTCCCGGGACGCGATGGTGAGCGACGTCCGCTGGTGCTGCACCGGGTGGGCCGCTGTGCACGCCGGTGCCGCGCTGGCGCACGGCGATGGCCGACGTGGCTGACGGTTGTCGCGGCGGCGCTGCTCCTGGCAGGCGGCGCGGGCTCGGCGCGGGCGTCATCAGATGGCATCAGCGGACGCTCGGGGAAACAGGGCTCGACGTGTGCGACGTGTCATGACGACGGGGTAACGCCGCTGGTGGCGCTCGACGGTCCGCAGCGCGTCGTAACTGAGGAGGTGGCGATCTTCCGCTTCGTCCTGCAATCGCGGTCATCGGAGCAGTTGTTCGCGGGGTTCAACGTCGCGAGCAGCGACGGCGTGCTCGGGATCGTCGAGGGCCAAGGCGCGCAGGTGAAGAACTTCGAGGTGACGCACAAGGAGCCGAAACCGGTGGACAGCGAGGGCAAGGCGGTGTGGGAGTTCACCTGGCAGGCGCCGACGTCTCCCGGCCCGCAGACGCTGTACGGCGCCGGCGTCAGTGCGAATGACAGCAGCAGCACGGCGGGGGATGGGTCCGAGGAGGCGATGCGGCTTGCGGTTCTGGTAACCCAACTGGGAGACGCGAACTGCGACGGACGCATGTCCGCGGCAGACGTGTCGGCAGAAATGACGCAGGCGCGCGGCGGCGTTTCGGCGACATGCGACCTCGGGGACGTGGACTGTAACGGGACGGTGCAGGAGAATGATATCAGCACCGTCATTGCGCTGGTTTTCGATGCGGCAGCGCCCGCCGCATGCATCGAGTAGATCAGAGGCCGAAGAAAGGGATCAGCCGTAGGAAAGCATTGTCACGACCCCCTGACGTCACACGACAGGGGGCGGCGGAAAGGACAAGCGATGAACGGGGCGGAAATACATCTCCTGTTGAATCACGTGCCGGTCCTGTGGACGGGCGTCGGGGTGCTGCTGCTGGCCGCGGCCTTGGTGCGCAAGAGCGAGGAGATCAAGAAGGCGAGCCTGTGCGTCTTCATCGCCAGCGCGCTGGCGGCCATCCCGACGTATGTAACGGGCGAACCGGCGGAAGAAATCGTCGCGCATCTGCCCGGCGTCTCGGAGTCGTTCATCGAAGCGCATGAGGAGGCCGCCGAGGCTGCGGCGGTCGCGCTCGGAATCCTGGGTGTCGTGTCATTGGCGGGCCTGCTGGGGTTCCGGCGGGCAGCGCCGCTGCCGCGATGGTTCGCCGTCGGGAGCTTGGCATTAGCCGTGGTGGTTGGCGGGCTGATGGCGCGCGCCGCGCACCTGGGCGGGCAGATTCGCCACACGGAGATCCGCGGGGGGCTCAACTCCTCGGCGGGACCGGCGGAGGCAAAGCAGCCGCCGCACAAGCACGACACAAACGAGGGCGACTGAAGAGCGCCGGAGAACGTTATGCCAGATGGAGCGCCCTTGCGCGTCGTTCGCCTCAGACTCCCCCCTCAGCTGACGCTACCAGCCCAGCGCGCCGACCTGCACGATGGCCTGGTCCCGTCGATGCTGGTTACGGATGTAGGCGCGGATGGCAGCGTCGAGCTCCAGCACGCGCTCGTCCGTGGTGACTGGCAGCAGGCGAGCCAACATGGGCACGAGCCGCCGCATGCGTTCGTTCTCGGCCGCAAGCGCTTTCGGTCCGGTGGGGGACTCAGCTGATCCCGCGAGCGCCTCGCGCAGGCGCGGATCGTCGATCACGGTGAGTGCCTGCGTCAGCAGGGCGCGAAGCTCGGCGTGCTCCTCGATCACAGGATTCGAGCTCGTTCTGGGCCACCGCTTCGCCCACACCTGGGACGCCGAGAAACTCGAAGCCGAGCCGGCGCCAGTCGGCGCGGTGGATGCGCGCCAGATACGTCACGAACTCCTGGGCAATGACACGGCGAACCTCGGCGCTTTCTCCCGGCGGAAAGACCACGGGCGGCGCGATGCCGGGGAGACGCTCCATCACCATGAATGATCGGTCCAGCCACTGCGGGTCTTCTTCCAGCCAGTACGTCTGGGGGACGGGGACTGGAATCTGCCGAGCCGCGCGGATGACCTCGAACTCCCGCCGGCGATCCGACTCGAGCACGCTCGCCGTGGGGTCGCGGCGGATGATGAGCGGGTGCAGCGCGCGCACGTCGTCCTCTGTCCACTCGGCGTCGACCAGCCAGGTCTCGCGCGAAGCGCCGCCGCCGGTGCGCTCCAATCGCGCGATCTCGATGTCGTTGGCGTTTGGTACCCGCGCCGCAAGGTACCGGCGTACGCGATCACGATCCATGGGGCTCATGTAGCGCGGATCCGCCCGCCTTGACCAGCGCCGGACCTTGAGTGACCGCCCAGCGGGAAAAGGGACTGTCGATAAACTGTAGCCGCGGCCCTTGTGGCCGCTCCGGACGCTCCGCCCGGCGGGCACAAGGCCCGCGAGTACAGCCCCACTCCACGTCGCACGCAGATCGCGCACGAGAAAATCGACAGTCCCAAAAAGGGGAAGGGGGGCGGCTCTCTACGCAGGCTCCCCGCGGAGCCCCGCGTCGATCGCCGCGAGGAATGCCGCCGCCTGCGAGCCGTTCGCGATCCGGTGATCGAACACGAGCGTCAGCGTCGCGCGCGCGGAGTTCGGCTCGGTGTCGGCGATGCCGATGATTGCCGCCTGCTGCGGGTACGGAATGGGCTGAAAGCGGTGCACGCCGCGGCCGATCATGGAGGTCACGGTGATCGTGCCGCCGGTGAGCTGTTCGACGCTCAGGCGGTGACGCTGTGCCAGGTACTGCAAGCCGCGTAGCTCTTTGGCGACGGCCGTGGGCGACTTGGTCGATGCATTCCTGACCACCACGACGTAGAGGTCTCCCTCCACGTCCACCGCAACCCCAACGTTGACCTGCTCGAACAGGTGGAGCTGGTAGTCATCGGTGACGAACGAATTGAAGTGGGGGAACTGAGCGCACGCCGTCGCCACCGCCGCCACGAGCAGGTCAATCTCGGTGACCACCGCTTTGGCCTCGCTGGCGACCGCCTTGGCGCGCGCACGCACGGGCGTCATATCGACGAGGCGCTCGAGACAGGCGGCCGGAATCGCGGCGACGCTCTGCTCCATGACTCGGGCGACGCGTCGTTGAATCGGGCTGAGCGCTTCGAGCCGAAACGGCCCGCGGGGATCCGCGCGAGCCGCGCCCGCCGCCGCTTGCTGGGCCGCGACTTCGAGCACATCCTGTTCGCGCACCGCGGACCGCCCGGCGAACAACGCTGCATCCAATCCGAGCTCCTCCATCTTCTGGCGCGCCTTGGCGCTGAAGCGGATCGGCCCCGAGGCGTCTGCCAACGGTGTCGCCGCGGCCGCCGCCCGCGGCTCAGCGGGAAGGGGAGTGTCGGGCTGTGCGGTGATGTAGCCCAGCACGCCACCGATGGGGACCTCGTCTCCGACTGCGGCGTGCTGGCGAACGTAACCGCCGTGCTCGGCTTCCACGGTGACCACCGCCTTGGAGGTCTCGATGTCGCACAGCGCCGCCCCCACCTCGACGCGCGCGCCGTCGGGAACGGTCCAGCTGACCACATACACCGTGTCGGCGTTGACGATCTCGCGAGGGACGAGCACGGGGTGTGGCGGGGCGAATCCGGCGGGTCCAGCGGGTGCGGTCATCGCGTGACGTTCCGAATCGCCTGCCGGACGCGATCGGCGTCGGGGAGCAGCGCCGCCTCGGCCGGCCGCGCGTTCGGAATGGGCAGGTGGTGCGCCGCGACTCGCGCACAGCGCGGCGGGCGGTCACCCAACGCTTCGGCGACGCGCGCCACGACCTCGGCACCGAACCCCCACGGTCCGGTTCCCTCTTCGACCACGACCAAGCGCCCGGTGCGCCGCACCGACTCGGCGATCGGCTCGATCCGCAGCGGTGCCAGCTGCGACGGCACGAGATACTCGGCCAGCACCTCGTCCTCCTCGAAGCTCTGGGCGATTGCGGCCTCGACCATCTCGGTCATTGCCCCGTAGGCGACAACGGTGACGTCACCCGGCGCGCCGCGTGGCCGCCACACGCCCGTCGGATACAACGCGTCGCGCTCGCCGTCGACGAGCGCGAATTCGAGTCCGGCAGGCGGCGGCGCGGCCAGCCGCTTCGCATACAGGATCTTCTGTTCAAGAAACAACACGGGGCGAACGTCGTCAACCACCGCGCGCCGCAGCAACGCTCCGGGATCGTGACGCACGCTGATTGCCACCACCACCAGCCCCGGCACGCCGAGGAACATCTTCTCGATGCTCTGGCTGTGGGTCGGGCCGTAACCGCGGTGCCCGCCAACGGGGGTGCGAATGACGACGGGGGTTTCGACCTGGGCGTTGTACATCCATCGGAACTTCGCCAGGTGATTGAGGATCTGGTCGGCGCCCAAGGCGAGGAAGTCGCCGAACATGATCTCCACGATCGGGCGCATGCCGCGCAGCGCGAGGCCGGAGCCCATCCCGACGATGCCGGCTTCGCTGATCGGTGTGGACAGGACCCGGCCGGGAAAGCGGGTCGAGAGACCACGGCTGACCTTGAAGGCGCCGCCGTACGGATCGAGCAGATCCTCCCCGATCAGCAGGACCTCGTCGTGGTCTGCCATGATTCCGTGCAGCGCGGCGTTGAGGTGATGTACCACCAGTTGTGCCGGGTCACGTGCCGTGTGCGCGAAGGCCGGCACGACGCCGTGGGCATGGCCGCGCCGTTCGAACGCCTCGGCGTCGGCGGCGGGATCGATGACGGTGTACGGTGCGGCGTCGGCTGCAGCCACCGCCGACTCGACCCGCGCACGCGCGGCCGCCTCGAGTGCCGCCGCTTGCGGGTCGCCGACGCGACCGCGCAGGCGGGCGAGTGGATCGGACCGCCAGTGCCGTTCGACTTCGGCGCGGTCGCGCTCGTCGTCGCCCTTGCTGTGGGCGGCGAGCCGGTAGGTGTCCAGAACCTGGAAGAACGGCGCGCCGTCGCGCCGGACGCGCTCGACCACGGTACGCAGGTGGGCACGCAACGGCACGGGATCGTCGGCGGGCCGCCGGTCTGTGGCGATGCCGAACGCCGCGGCGCGGGCCACCACGTCCCCCGCGGTGGTGAGCGCGGTCGGTGTCGACTGCGCGTAACGGTTGTGCTCCAGCACGAAGAGGATCGGGACGCGCCACAGCGCGGCGAGGTTGAAGGCCTCGTAGACGACGCCCTCTCCGAGGGTTCCATCGCCCAGAAAGCACACGGTGACACTGTCGCGATGCCTGAGTTTTTCGGCCAGCGCCACCCCGGTGGCGACGGGCACGATCCCCCCTTGCACGCCGTTTGAATGAAAGTTGCGGACGCAGAGGTGCTGGCTGCCACCACGGCCGCCACACGCCCCGGTCTGTCGTCCCATAATCTCGGCGATCAGCGCCTCCGGATCATCGGTGTACATGAGGAAGTGCCCGTGGCAGCGATGACTGGAGAAGATGATGTCCTTTTCGAGGTCCAGAGCCCCGACGGCCGCAACGGCGCACGCTTCCTGTCCGATGCAGGTGTGGGTCGTGCCGAAGAGCTTTCCTTCCGAGAAGAGCGCCAACAGGCGTTCCTCGACCGCTCGGATCAGGAGCATACGCGCCAACGCCCGCTCGTCCGCGTCGAGAGCCACGGGGGCAACATGACGTGCGGCTTCCCTAGGCATGACGGGAGAGAATGGCCTCCATTTGCTCCAGCGAGGTCAGCTCTGGAACTTCTTCCGCCTCGAACATCACATTGAAGCGTTCTTCCAGTGCAACCACCAATTCGACGTGCTTTTCCGAATCCCAACCCTCGATGCGATCGGGGCTCACCCCCCGCTCCACCACCTCGGGGGCGACGCGGAACACGCGGCTGATGACCTCGACGAGTTGGCGCCGCATCTGATCGTTGTTCGTCGTCATCGATAGGCTCGATCGCAGTCCAAGAAGGTGATGTACCAGCTGTCGGGGTCAGGCGCCTCGGGCGGTACGCAATGATACCAGATCGGCACGGTGCCGCGACAGCGAAAACGGTTCCGGCGCACCACCTCGCGCAGGTCGGGCGCGGAGAGCACCAACTGGGCGTAGTCCGCGCCACCGCGCTGCAACTGCCAGCAGGCCGACTGAATCAGCCATCCGGCGAGGGCCGCTGACGATCGCGGCCACACCGCATCGACGATCCGGCCGCGCCGGAAGCCGCGACGATCGACATCGAGGCGCGAAATCAGGTGCCCCACCGTGCTGCCCCCGTCACGGAGCAGCTGCAGCCGATATCCCGCGCCCGGATAGTCGGCGCAGAGATAGTTGATGTAGCTGCTGTCACGGCTCATGGCCGGTGCGAACTCGGTGGCACGCGCGCGCCAGACTTCATCGTACTCCACCGGGAATCGGTCGACATCGACGAGGGCGGTGCCGGAGGACGCCACCGGCTCCCGACACCGGAGAAGCGGCTTGGCAGCCCGCGCTGCCACGCGCGCCACTCCTCTGAGCGGCGCGGCGGCCCGCCGTGCCGCCCACTCCGCGAGCAGCCGCGCTGTCAGCGGCCGCACCCAGGTGGTGGGTGTGAGCGACTGCTTCCAACCGAGTCGCGGCAGAATCTTGCGTGTGTCTGGCGAGCCCTGCAGCGTCAGCAGGATCCCGGCTGCGGCCTCCGCCTTGCGCAACAGCCCTAGACCCACGCCGGCGCCCGCGTGCACGTGCCAGTCGACGAACCACGCGGCGGGATGGCACTGCGATCGGCTGTGCAGATTGGTGCGCATCATCCCGATGAAGCCGAGTATGCGACCGTCGGGCTCTTCCCAGTAGAACGCGGACGGTGGCGCAGCCGCACCGAGGCGGTACTTCCAGCGCCAGTGCTCGCGGCCGCGGCTGGAGATGACTTGATCGAGAAACGAGAACACCGCATCGGGGGCGTTGGCGTCCAAGGTCCGGATCGGCACGCCTCTACACCGCTTGGGCCAAGCTGCCGTTGGTCGCCGTGTGCGCCAGGCGGTTGCGCGCCTCGCTGAGGGTGGCGCTTTCGACCCCTTGCGACGGCAGAAGGGAGAAGAAACTCTCCAGTCGGGTGAACAAGTCTTCGATCGATGCCTCGGTCCGATTGTACGGGCTCCCGCCCGGCATGAGCTCGCTGGAGTGGAACGTGAGATTCAGTACCGGGGCCCCGGCGTGTCGCGCCAGTGCCGACACTCGCTTCAGCCGGTCGACGGTCATGTGCGGGTAGGGACGCAACCACTGCGAACCGAGATGCTGTCGGTCGAACAGACGGCGCACGCGCCGAAAGCGTCGGTAAAGCCCTGTCACCCCAGGCACATAGCGCCCCAGCGCGCTGTAGAACACGATGGTCGGGGAAATCTCCCAGACGCGGAGCGAGCCCGGGCGGCAGACGTTCTCCTTTGACAAACGGTATGGATAGGCCGGGGCGTGATTGTAGTTTGGGCCACCGCTACCGCGGGGGTCGCCTTTGCTCGGTCCCCAG
>Ga0316626_10000414_pt1 | contig 16371 bp, 10 predicted proteins | sample OWC_Aug_T1_C1_D5_FD_207656 | JGI IMG/M metagenome (GOLD analysis project Ga0316626, IMG submission 207656) | Wetland soil microbial communities from Old Woman Creek delta, Ohio, United States - OWC_Aug_T1_C1_D5_A | ecosystem: Environmental > Terrestrial > Soil > Wetlands | place: USA: Ohio...
GCAACACGCGCAGCGAGACCTCGGCCACCGAGACCACGCTACAGAACGACCGCAGCTCGGGCTCGAGCTCGCTCAATCAGACGGTGGGGCAGTTCAACATCGAAGCAGGGCTCGATACCTGCCAGGACAGTTGCGATGAGCTCGGCTGGGAACAGTTTGTAAACCGCTTGTTCGTGAAATTCTCGGGCGGGGCGGAGTTCACCACCGCGAACACGGTGGAGTCGGCGACGGCGGCGATGAACGCCTACCAGGCGTCGTTGGCGAAGGGGCAGGAGCTGAGCAGCAGCCGCGCGGTGACGCGTGAGATCTTCGGCGCCAGCCTGAGCGCGGAGGTGACGCTGGAGAACCTGTCGGACGTGGCCTTCAGCCTGAGCCATGTCGAGATTCGCGTGGCCACCACCGATCCGAACGATCCGACCAAGCTGGTCCCGGTGGCCACGCTGCTGCCCGAGAGCACGCTGCAGACGGGCAACGCGGTCGACTTCAACATCGGACCAGGGCAGACGCGCGGCCCGATCATTTTTGCCAATCGCGACGTGTTCCCCAATCTGGTGGAAGACCTGATGCGGGCACCGCGCGGGCTGGTGTTCTCGGTGGCCAACTACGATCAGACCACCGAGGACGGGCGCAACTTCGCCTACGGGCTGCAGCAGGTGCGCGAGCGCAGCGTGGCGGTGAGCGTGAACTTCGGTGACGGCGAGGCGCAGCGCTATCATGCCATCACCGCCGGAGTGCTGAACCGGCCGCGCGGCGAGCTGCGCTGCGCGCCGACGGGCGATCATCCGGACTACACCTGCCGTGACGACAACGACTGCGGCACCTCCACGCCCTGTGAGGGCGGCACGATCGTCGGCGGCTTCTCCAACTTCGGCGGCACGGGGCGGCCAGAAGGGACGCGGCTCGACTTCGTGCTGCAGGACATTCTGCACATGCGCAAGAGCGCGCCGGCGGTGATCGCGGCCGGGCCGAATCTGACGGCGAATACGGCGGCGCAACGCGATGACGTGCAGGTCGTGGCGGTCGGCGCCGCGGTCCTGAGCGCCGACGCGGTGGTGGTGGCCCCCGGGCGCAACGGGGTGCTCGACACGCCGGTGAGCGGCGACGACTTCAGCACGGGCGCGCTGCGCATTACGGCGGGGGAAGATGGCGTGGCCGATACCACGGCGGTGGGCGACGATATTCAGGTCCTGAGCCTCGGCAGCTTGCCGTGGGCGACCGATACGGTGGTCATTGCCCCCGGGCCGAACGGCCGGCTCGACAGCACCCCGGGCAACGACGATCCGGTGCTGGGGCCGGACGGCATTCTGCCGGGTAACGACGGGGCCGTGCAGAGCGTGGCGCAGGGCGACGACGTGCAACTGGTGCCGGTGGCGACCACGGGCGTGCCGGAAGACACGGTGGTGATCACCGCCGGACGCAATGGGGTGCTCGACACGCCGCTGCGTGGCGACGACGTGGCCAACGTGGTTACCGGCTATGAGGTCAGTAAGACCTGTAATGCCAACACCCCCTTTGCCATCCTCGCCGGACAGAATTTGCTTTCCGATACGCAGGCGGAGACCGGAATCTGTACGGTAGCCTCGCCACCGCATTTCGTCGGCGAGTCCTGCTCCCGTACGGCCACCAATCCCGATGCCGGATGCGGTGTCCGGGCAGACGCGCCCACCACGACCGTGCGCGTGGCCGCGCTGGCCAATAGCACTACGTTGGAGTTGAACGATGCAACGGCCTTCCCGTCCAGCGGAATCATTACGGTCGGTACCGAGGAGACGCGCTACAGCAGCAGGAGCAGCAACGTGCTCACTATCGTGCCGCTTGCAACGCCCGTGACGGCGGGGACACGGGTAACCCTGGTGACTGGGCGCTGCACCGCCGATACCCAAGATGTTGCGCGCGGACAAGCCGTGGCGTCAGCGGATACCATCGTAGTGAGCCCGAGCACGGCGCAGTTCGTCTCCAGCGTGCCGGGCGGAGACGACGTGTTCGTCGCGCCCGGTATTTCGTGCACGCAGGATGCGGATTGCACCGTGGGCGCGAGCGCCGGACAGTGTACCGGCCCACAGAACGTGGTGCGCGCCGACCACCGGCGCAACGGCCAGTTCCGCCGCTTCTGGGCGCTGCTGCTCGAGGACGATAGCCAGTTCCAGACCGACTTCGGCGATATTCAGGTGCGCCCGGGTGATTCCATTTCCCTCGCGTTTGTCCAGGACGTCGACCGCGACGGTCTCATCGCGCAGGAAGAGTTCATCCATGGCAGCTCGGATTTCAAGAAGGACACTGACGGTGAAGGCCTCGGCGATTTCTCCGAAGTCCGGCTGGGCTGGGAAGTCGGCGCGGTCGGTCAACCCGTCCGCCGCGTCTTCCCGGATCCGCGCCTGCGCGACTCCGACGGCGACGGCCTGACCGATCGCGAGGAGCAGGATCTGCGCATCGTGCAGTGTGCCTGCGATGCGATGGGGCCGAAGTCACTGCTCGGCAGTGGCAGCCTGCTGCGCGATCCCAGTGGCGCGTTCGGCACCGAGGCCGGCGCGCAGCCGTGTCAGGCCGACAGCGATTGTCCCGGCACCGCCTGTCTCGATGCGACGCATTGCTCAGCGGTGGGTGGCCCGTGTCCGCCGTGCGGCACGGACGTCACCCTCAACCGCACCGATCCCCGCGTACGCGATACCGATACCGATGGCGTCACCGACGCGTCCGAAGCGATGGGCTATCTCACCGGCGCCGGCATCGTCGATACCAGTACCACTGCGGTCATCCTCGCCGGGGCCAACCTGCGCGCGGACACGACTGCCTGCCCGCAGAACTACTGCGTGGAAGACCTCAGTCTGCCCGCCGCGCAGCGCCAGCACTGCATGACGGATGCCGATTGCTTCAGCCACAGCTGCATCCATCCGGTGCAGTGCGACGAGGTGCAAGTCGTGCCGGTCGGCAACGGCGTGCGCGATGCGCGCACGGTCGTCGTCGCTCCGGGACCGCTCTTCGGCCTCGATACCACTCCCGCCCGCCGGGGTGGCGATGACGTCTTTGGGTTCGGCGATAGCCTGGCCCAGAGCCGGTTGCAGGGCGACGATCAACTGGTGGTCGGCCCCAGTCAGAGCGTGATTGCGAACATGCTGTGCGTGGATGGAGGCAACTTCGAGCTGTGCTCGGTGCTGAAGCCGGGACCGAACGGCCGCCTCGACAGTCTGCGCATCGGCGACGACGTCCTCATCCCTGGCGGGACGGGCCAGAAGCTCGAGGTGAGCGATCCCCTCAATCCCGATACCGACTTGGACCAGATCGCGGACGGGAACGAGCAGCTGCTTGGCTCGAGCCCCAATCTACCCGGCGACGCGATCTTCGGCGGCGATCTGGACAGCGATGGGCTGACCGACGTGCTGGAAGGATTGGGCTGGACCATCCAGGTGACCGATGCGGCCGGTATGACCAGCTCACGCCTGGTGTCCTCCGATCCGAATCTGCCCGACACCGACCTCGACGGCGTTCCCGATTTCGCCGAGGCGAACCTGTGCACGCCGCCGCAGTCATGTCCCAGCGATCCCGACGCGATCGATACCGATGGCGACGGGCTCAGCGACTACGACGAGCTGTCGGCGGAACAGTTCAGCAACTTGACGCGGTTCAACGACTTCTTCCCCGGGTTCCACATCGACGGGGCCAACTCGAAGCAGTACGGGACCGACCCGACGCGGGTAGATTCCGACGGCGACGGCCTGACCGACCGCGACGAGTTGATGGTGGGATGGACCGTGGTGCGTGACGACGGTTCGGTCGCCCAGGTCTTCTCGGACCCGACACGGGCGGACAGCGATGCGGACGGCCTGCCCGACAACCTCGAGCTGTCGAACAAGACCGATCCCACCGATCCGGACACCGATGACGACGGCCGCCTCGACGGCCTCGAGGTCAGCATCGGCACTCTCCCGCTGCAGCCCGATATCTTCGTCTCGATCACCTACTCGCTGCTGCAACTCAGCGGTCCGCGCGATGGTCCTGATGGTCTGAACGACTGGGCCTGGCGGCTCTCGGTCCAGGACTCGAACGATCGCTTCCCGGGACGAACGCTGGCCGACGAGCAGAACGATTGCTTCGGCATCGGGCAGCTGTATCCGGCCGCCTGTTTGACGAACCGGTTCAACATCTTCCTCAATCGATCGACCGCCGTCCGATTGACGCCCAACAACGGCATCGTGCTGAACGGCGTGGTGGTGGAAATCAACGATATCAATTCCGACACCCAGCCGATCGACCTCGTCCGGGTCGACAAATGCCGTATGTCCTTCATCGATCAACCGCTGACGTACGACATGCTACAGGCAGGAACTTTCATGACCCGGACCTTCAATCTCTTCGACGACAACGGCTCTGACTGTTCCGGCCTGGTCATCGCCGAGATCTCGGTCAACTGCATCGGCGAAGGCAAGGGCTATTGTCGCGTGGGCAATCCCTGTGTCGCCAATCAAGACTGCGAGACCGGCTCATGCTCGACCTGCACCGGTGCCAGCTGCAGCGGTGTCGGGGTTTGCCAATCGGTCTGCGGCAACGGGATGAGAGAGTTCAGCCCCGAGACGCTCAACCCGGGACAGCTCCTTGGCTGCGCAATTGGCCTCCCCTTTGGTTTGCCGTCGGGCTCGAACTGCGAGGCGTGCGACGACGGCAACACCTCCAACTGCGGCACGTGCAACGCCAGCTGCGGCATTCTGGGCGCCCTCGGCGCGAAGACGTGTCCCGTCGGAACCCCCTGTGTCGACGATCAGGATTGCACCGGCAGTTGCAATCTGCTGACGGGAACCTGCGCGGCGGTATGCGGCAACGGGACCGTCGAGCCCGGCGAAACCTGCGACGACGGCAACGTCGACCCATGCGGACCGTGCGACACGACCTGCAGCGGTGGCGGCACCGGGACCTGCCCGCCCGCGGCCGGCTGCAATGCCAACGCCGTCTGCACGAGCAACATGTGTGTCAGTAACGTGTGCCAGTAGCCGAATAGCCTGAGCCGACGGGAGATCGGCGAGTCCGTTGTGGCGCTGAGCCGCAGCGGACTCCTGATCTCACGAGCGGTTGCGGGCAGCGAAGGGACGCGATCTCAGCATGGCCAGCGCCGTCACCTGAAGATGGCTCCCGCGAAGAGTGAGGCATATGACGAAAAGGGGACCTCAAGGCTGGTCGGGGGCTGACGCATGAGCGCGCGACCGCTCGCCTACGCCTTCGGCGCGTGCCGGATCGACGAGCGCATGCACGTGCTCGCGCGAGACGGCACGCCCGTGCCGGTGGAGCCGCTGGTCTTCGATCTGCTCGTCTACCTGATCCGCAACCGCGGTCGTCTGGTGACGAAAGCGGAGCTGCTCCAGACGCTCTGGGAGAACCGTGCCGTGCGTGAGGACGCCTTGGCGGCCTGTGTGCGCCGCGCCCGCCGCGCTATCGGTGACATCGACCCGACGCACCGCATCATTCAGACGGTACACCGCCGCGGCTTTCGCTTCGTGCCGCCCGGATAGATTCCGCATAGCGCCTCAAGCGCCGGTGGGCCGATGGCATCGTCTACACCCGTCCCGCCCGGACACTCCATCCGCACCGAATCCTCACCGCTGTCCTGCGCGCGGCGGTTGCCTCAAGAGCGCTTCTTCTCAAGCCGTTTTACAACTGCTCCCGCTACTTCACCGAAGCTGCCGGGCGCGAGTTGTCGGCCATCAGGAACGTGGGCAGCGTCACCTCGACCTGTTGGCAACAGCGCGGGCACTTGGGCTTCATGGTGCTGCCAGTCACCCCTTGCAGGTACGAGAGCCGGGCACCGCAGTGCGGACAGGGACCAAACCATGCTGTTGACATACGACATTACCTCATTGTTGGACGCGCGGTTCTCTGGAAGTCGGCTGAGCCCGCGCGCCCGTTATCGGTTCGAGGCTTCCCCTCAGAAGCCGGAGCAGTACACTGAGATTGCTTTTCGAGCACCGCCAGAGGGGAACCAGCCAGGACAGAGAACGATATTGGCGGTATGCTTCTGGCTCGACAACCTGTGCCCTTCAGGTTAGCAGCCCCTACGCGTCAGCTCAACCCACTGCGATTCCATTCCGACCTACATTCCGCCTTCCGTGGTGTCCTCCCGCGCCGCCGTCGCTCCCGATCCGGAGCTCACTCCGTCCTCGCCTCGAGAACGTACTTGGTGCCCACACTGCTCGGAATGAAGCCGCCCGGAAAGGCGTCCGCCAGGGCATGGACGGCGCGCCACCCGGTGCAGTGGCACGGGGCGATCACCTCCGGTGCGATTTCACGCAGCGCCTCCACGGTTGGTGGAATGATGTGCTCGTAGAGCGGGCCGGCCAAATGGAGACCACCGAGGACGGCGTACACGCGATCCACACCGGTGATCTTGCGCGCGTAGCGGACTGTGTTGATCACCCCGGCGTGGCTGCAGCCGGTGATGACAACCAGACCTTTGCCGCGCACGTTGGCCACCAACGCCTGGTCGTCTCGGAGGAGGGGATCGGGTTGCCACTTCCCGTCACGGAACGCCTCGTGCACGGGAAGCCCGTGTTCGAACTCCGTCGTGCGCTCGATCTCGCCCGTGACCACGATGCCGCCGCCCAAGAGCGACGATGGCTGGCGCGCCTCGATCACCGGAAAACCAGCGGCGCGGATCTTTTCCTCGCTCACCGTGGGCAGTTCCCAGGGGTCTCGCCCCGGAATGACCACCCGCCGCCGCAGCCAGACATCGGGGTGTATGACCAGAGGTGGCAGCGGTTGGAGTTTGCCGGCGAGGCCGTTGAGCCCCATCGTGTGATCGAAGTGGCCGTGACTGAGGACGATCGCCTCTATCTCGGTCGGATCCACGTTCAGGGCACGTAGATTGTGCGCCAGGGCGTCGACGGACGAGCCCGTGTCGAAGAGCAGGGTCCTGCGCGTCTCCCCAGAGGTGACGGAAATCAGGAAGGATAGGCCGTGCTCGGCAACTGGCGGATCCATGCACTCGCCCGACTCCAGCAGCGGCGCTCCGACAACGGGCAGCCGCAGCCCCTCCGAGGTGCCCGGGCCGAGTCGCCTGGCGACATCGGTGCTCGTGAGGAGCAAGTCGAAGACGTTGTCGACGACACTCACAATCTCGACGCGGTCAGCAGGAGTTGGCAGGATTGGTCCGATCATCAGTTGTCGGGTAACCCGAGCTTCTCCAAAACCCACATCATCGGACACCACTTGCTGAACGCTGATTGCAAGAGGTTCAGCCCGACGAAGGCGGTGAACAAGAGCCACGCCGGGTGGACCCAGTAGCCCAGCGCGACGCTCAGCAACACGAACGCGCCCGCGATCATTCGCAAGGCTTCATTGATGGTCATGTCACGCTCCTCCCTGTTTCGTTCATTTGGCTGCCGGCGGCGCGATCTGCCTCCTCCTTACGGGCGACCTTGGCCTTGCCACGCCGGTACGCCGTCGTCGTTGCGTAGATTGAGTGATTGGTCTCCCATCTTGATGTCCGCGTTCTGGATTTCTCTCGTCCCGTCAAGGCTGAGTATCCGACTTGATCTCGACCGGCTGAGTGGGTGGACGCCCCCCGTTCTGCAGCATCTTCTCGATCACCGGTCGGCAGCGCGTGGCGCCGCAGTCGCCGGTCCCGCTACCGGTGGCACGGTTGACCTGCTGAACGGTGGTCGCACCGGCCCTGATGGCATCACTGATCTTTCCCAGCTTGACTGCCTTGCAAATGCACACGACCCGAAGGCGGGCGCGGATCTCTTCGTCGGTCGGTTTGTCAAACGTCCCCATCCTTTCGACTCTTCGCGGAATCAGTCGTGCAAGGCAACCCCTGTCCCCTTGCCTGTCCCCCTTGCTCAGGCCGTTCCGCTGCGCGACCTCACGATTGAACCTGTCCCGTCTTCGCTGTGGCGGCGCGGATGGGCCGGATCAGGGCTTCCTGCGAGACCGTCGCGACGTGGCGGCCGGCGCGGTCGAAGATGGATCCGACCGACAAGCCCCGCGTGCCGACGAGGCCGCGACAGGTGAAGTCGTGGAGGTGCCACTCGTCCGACCGGGTCACGCGGTGGAACCAGATGGCGTGGTCGAGGCTGGCGTTCCAGAACCTCCGCTCCGCGGCGTCGCGCGGCGGGCGGTTCGGGTGGCGCGCCACCACGGCGTCGGTTGGCAGATCGTCGGAGAGGTAGGCCAACGCACAGGCGTTCAGGATCGGATCGTCGCCGAGATCCTCGGCGAGTCGCATCCAGGCGCCGATGCGGCCCGGCGCGATGTCCTCGCGCAGCAAGCGCCGCTCCATGAGCGGGCTCCAGCTGTCGTGACGCAGCTCCTCGGGCGCTGGCACGTGCGGCATGTTCTCGGTCTGCACCTCGGAACCCGGCTCCGGCACGTGGAACGATGAGGACATGTTGAGGATGGCGCCGACGGACTGGCGCGCGACGACGCGCCGCGTGAGAAAGCTGCGGCCGTTGCGAATGCGATCGACCTCGAGCCGGATGGGCTCCGCGGCGTCGCCGAGGCGGATGAAGTAGGCGTGCAGCGAGTGCAGCCGGTAGGTCGGATCGACGGTGAACGCGGCGGCGCGCAGCGCCTGCGCGATGATCTGGCCGCCGTAGAGTCCGCCCCAGGGATAGCGCGGGCCGGTGCCGATGAACGTATCCGGGCCGTGTGGCTCGAGGGTCATCATGCTGCGGAAGTCCGGGTCGGTCATCTCTGGTTCTCGCCTTCGTGGGAGTTCCGCTGCCGTGGATCGGCCGCGGATCGCGATGGAGCGACGACGGTCGTGATGTGCATGGCGACGATCGTACCAGGCGCCGCAGTCACGGCAAGCGAGCGGCAGTCTGCGCATTCGGGGGATTCTCAAATTTGTGGGTACGACAGCTAAAGGGGTGGGGTCGAAAGAAGAAGGAGGCGCTGATCGATGGGGATTGGGCGCAGCTGCGCCTGCTCGCACAGCGGCGCTCACCGTCCGCATGATCGCAGTGCTGTGCCCGGCGGGCGCTCACCCTTCGAAAGCCTCAGGGTGAGCGGTTTGAGCTGGTGGGGGAACCCACAAATTTGACGCACGCCCGATCGAGGGGCGCACCCGTGGCCAAGCTTCGCGTGTCATGGTAGGCGAACTCCATCATGTTCGACCCAACACTTACCGAGGAACAAGAGCAGCTGGTCCAGACGGCCCGGCGTTTCGCCGCCGACCGCCTCATCCCCAACGCGACCGAATGGGACCGCCGGGAGGAGTTTCCGACCGCGGTGTTCGAGGAGGCGTGGAAGCTCGGTCTCATGAACGTCGAGCTGCCCGAAGCATACGGCGGTGTTGGCCTCCACACGTTCGACGGATGCCTCGTCTCCGAGGAGCTGGCCTACGGCTGCGCGGCGATCGCGACCAGCATCATGTGCAATCACCTGGGGATGCTTCCGCTGTTCATCGCCGGCAGCGATGCGCAGAAGCAGGAGTGGCTCACCCGCCTCGGCCAGTCGTGCTGCTTCGTCAGCTACGCCTGCAGCGAGCCCGACGCCGGGTCGGACGTGGCCGGCATGAAGACGCGCATCGTCCGCGACGGTGACGGTTGGCGCCTCACCGGGCAGAAGCGGTGGATCACGAATGCGGGCTACGCCAGCTTCTTCACCGGTTTCGCGACGATGGATCCCGCGCAGCGGCACAAGGGCATCACGGCGTTCGTCGTCGCGGCGGATGCCCCCGGCGTCTCGATCGGACGCAAAGAGGACAAGCTCGGCCAGCGCGCCAGCGACACGCGCGACGTCATCTTCGATGAGGTGCGCGTGACCAGCGACCAGATCCTCGGCCAGCCGGGCGAGGGGTTCTCGATCGCGATGGAGACCTTCGACCGCTCGCGGCCGATGATCGCGGCCCTCGCCGCCGGCATCATCCGCCGCTGCGCCGAGGAGTCGCGGACGTACGCACTCGAGCGAAAAACCTTCGGCCAGCCGATCGCCCAGCACCAGGCGATCCAGTTTCTGATCGCCGAGATGGTCATGGCCTACGAGGCGGTACGACTCCTGTGGCAGAAGGCCGCCTGGGAGGTCGACCACGGGGTCAAGCGCACGAGCACGTCGGCCATTGCCAAGGCGTGGGGTGGCGATCTGGCGATGAAGGCGGCGACCGACGCCGTGCAGGTTTTCGGCGGCTACGGGTACACCAAGGAGTACCCGGTCGAGAAGCTCATGCGCGACGCGAAGCTGCTGCAAATCTACGAGGGAACGTCGCAGGTGCAGCGCATGGTGATCGCCCGGAACTTCCTTCTCCGCTCCTGAGACGTCTCATGCAAACCGGGCCCACAGTGATCGACGACTGCCTCTCCGTTCGGAACGGCCGCCTCTTCGTGGAAGGGCGTGACGCGGTCGGGCTCATCGAGGAATTCGGCTCGCCGCTCTTCGTGATTTCGGAGGACCAGCTCCGCCGCAACGTCCGCCGCTTCCAGGTCGCCTTCCAGGCGGGGTGGCCCGATGGCCCGGTGCGCGTGATGCCCGCGGCCAAGGCCAACTGGATCACCGCCGTGCAGCGCATCCTCGCTGACGAGGGCTGCGGCGCCGACGTCTACTCCGCGGGCGAACTGTCGGTCGCGCTCGCCGCCGGCTTCGATCCCGCGACGATTTCCGTCAACGGTGTCCCCAAGCATGAGGCCCACGTACGACGTACGGTGGAAGCCGGCGCGCGGCTCACGATCGACAGCGCCGAGGAGGTGGATGCGCTCGAGCGGGTTCTGCGGGAGACGGGGGCCACGGCGCAGGTGCGACTGCGCGTGCGGCCCGTGGTGTCCGGGTTCACCGACCGCAGCGACTTTGCCGCCGAAGGCCTCGTTCCCGCCGACGTCGCCGCGCAACTCTACAAGGGCGGGCTCTCGACCGACGAAGTGATCCCGCTCGGCCGCCGCCTCAGTCGGATGCCTGGGGTGCAGCTGGTCGGGATCCACCAGCATCACGGACGCCATCACGCGTCGACGCGCTGGTGGGAGGAGCAGATGAAAGCGTTTGCGGTCGAGGTCGGCCGTGTGTGTGCGGCCCTGGCGGGTTGGCGACCCCGCGAGCTCGACATCGGCGGCGGCTTCGCGGTGCCGCGCGATCCGTTCAACGCCGCCACCGACTACACCGCCCCGCTGCAGCTCGGCGTGCTCTTCGGATTGTCGAAGCTCATGGCCCGTGTCTGGCCCGAGCGCCGCTACGGGCTGATTGCGCAGCTGCTGGCGCGCGTCGAGGGCCGCCCGAAGCAGACGCCGGCGCCGTCGATCGAGGCCTACGCCGATGCGTGCACCCGGACATTGCGCGCCGAATTGCCGCGTCACGGCATCGATCCCCGGGGGATCGAGTTGCAGATCGAGCCCGGGCGCAGCCTCCATGGCAACGCCGGGATTCACCTCGCCACGGTACAGGCCGTGAAGCGCCGCACCGCGCCGCTGCCGTTCACCCTCGTCGTGTGCGACACGACCGAGTTCTGGATGACCGGCGGCCGCTTCGAGCACCACCTGCACGACTACCGGGTGGCGAACAAGGCCAACGCGCCGCGCACAGTGAAGGCCGACGTCATCGGCCGCAGTTGTTACGGCGACCGCATCCTGCCGATGGTGCGCCTCCCCGAGGTCGAGCCGGGTGATGTGCTGGCCTTTCTCGATACCGGCGCGTACCAGGAGGTGTCGTGCAGTAACTTCAACGCGATGCCGCGGCCGGCGACGGTCCTGGTGACGGACGAGCGCGCCGCAGTGATCCGCCGAGGGGAAACCGAAGAGGACGTCTTCCGCCGCGACGAGGTTCCGGAGCATCTGCAGCGGGAGGCCACTCGCGAACGCGTCGCGGCGCGCGCGGGCACCCGAGGGTGAGTCGAATCCGGTGCAGGAGCTAAGTACTTGCGGACAGAATCATTGCAGCGTACCGGACCCCGCTCACCCTGAGGTTCTCGAAGGGTGAGCGCTCGTCCTTCGAGAGCCTCAGGACGAGCGAAATACGTTGCCATACTCCCAGACCATTAAGATGTGGCTCCTTCGTTGCGATGCGCGCATCCGCGGTGCCAGAGGGTTCCTCCGGGTCACGTCCTGCCAAGACGCGACTCGCACAGGTCGATGGCCTTCTCGACCAGGCCCAGGAGCTCCTCGCACTCGTCGCGGTTGATGAGAATTCCGGGCTTGAACTGCAGGACCGATCGCTGGAAGCCTGCGAAGAAGGCCCACAGGCCAACTTCGTAGCCGGCGGCGGTCATCATCGGGCCGCCGATCTCGTGATCGAAGCGCAGGCCCATCACGAGACCGTTGCGGCGGATCTCCACGAGGAGCGGATGACGCTCGCGGATGGCCTCGAGGCCGGCGCCCAGCAGCTCGGACATGGCCTTCGCGTTGTCGATCACGCCCGGACGCTCGAGAATCTCGAGGACCTTCAACGACACGTGGCAGCCGATCTCCGAACCGCCGAAGGTGGAGACGTGTCCCCAGCCGTTCTCTTCCAGCCAACCGCCCACGCGCTCGCCGAGAATCGCAGCCGCCATGGGGTACACGCCGCCCGAGAGTCCCTTGCCGGTGACGAGGATGTCGGGCACGACGCCGTAGCCCTCCACCGCCCACATCGCTCCCGTGCGGCCGAGGCCGGTCTGGACTTCGTCGGCGATATAGAGCGTGCCAAACTCCTCGCACAGGGCCTTCACTCCGGACAGGTAACCGGGTGGCGGCAGCGGGAAGCCGTAGGTGGCGGGGATCGTCTCGATGATCACCGCCGCGACGTCGCCCGCCGCGAGGGCCGCCCGCATCGCGTCGAGGTCGTTGAACGGCACCTGAACGAACTCGGTCCGCGGCCCCTCGCTCAGAAAGTACTCGGCGTTCTGCACGTCGCCGGCCGCTAGGCAGAGCCCGGTGTGACCGTGATAGCTGCCGACGAGCGAGACGATCTTGCGGCGCCCGGTGGCCTTGCGCGCCGTCTTGATGGCGGCGTCGTTCGCCTCGCTGCCGCTGGCGGCGAAGACGGTATAGCGCAGGTCGCCCGGCGTGAGCCGAGCGAGCGCCTGCGCCAACTGCGCGCGCGGCCCGCTGGCGAAGTGATGATTGCCGATGTCGTAGCGATCGGCGGCCTCGTGCAGTGCGGCGACGATCTCCGGATTGCGGTGACCCAAGTTGAACGTGCCGCCGTTGATGTGCACATCGAAGAGCCTGCGGCCGTCGAGGTCCCAGAAGTAATGGCCCTCCCGTCGCCCCATCACCGGCTGGGTGCCGAGTAGCTTGAAGGTGTTGACGCGACCGGGGCAGACGTAGCGGGCGGCGAGGTCGAGGATGGCCTCCTTCTCCGCGCTCGGCAACCTGCTCTCGGACATGATGAACTCCTCCTCTTCCGGCGACTCGTTGCGACTATCTCATCTGCTTCAGGCGATCTGGGCGCGTCGAGGTCCACTCAGCTCAGGCGGGGTCGATCGGCGTCTGCGGGAAAGCCAAGCCGGGCCGTTGGTGATTGCGGAAGAATTCCCACACGGCATCGGTGGCGTCGAACGCGCCGGATGGGTCCGTTAGCCCTCCTGGCCAAACGTGACTGATGCCGGACACCGCGCACAGAGCCGTCGGTCCGTTGGCGCATTCATAGGCCTCGCAGGCAGCATTGTCGGCGGGATTGCTCGGCGACGGGTCGCCAACGCAAGCGTTCAGGCCGCGCCAGATCTCAAAGGAGACGGTTGCCAGGCGGAAGTTGACGATGGGGTCGGCGACGCCATTGATGATCAGCAAGGGGATCGCTGCCGATGGGGCGCAGGGATACGCGGCCAGGGCTCCGCCGACGGGGGCGACGGCGGCAAACAGGTCTGGTGCCTCGCACGCGAGCCGGTACACCATGGCGCCGCCGTTCGAGAATCCGGTGGCATAGACACGGGACTCGTCGATGTTGAACTCCGCCTGCAGTGCGGCAATGAGGTCCCGGGTCAGGCCCACGTCGTCGACGTTCCGGGCCTGCGCCGTCCCGCAGCACAGACCGGCGTTCCACGAGCGGTCGACGCCTTGCGGCGCGGCTGTGATGAACCCCTCCGCCTGCGCCTTCTCGGGCATGCGGGTCACGGCCTGGATGGTCTCCGAGGTGGCGGTGACGCCGTGGAAGTTGAGGACCAGCGGCGCGGGGACTTCCGGATCGAGGGATTCCGGCACCGTCACCAGCACTCGGCGCTCGAGTCCACCGGACGATATCGAGATATCGAACGTCCCGCGGCGTGGCCACGGACAGCCGTTCAACGCGAAAGACACGCTCGTGACCAGCTCGTCGATGTTGACGTGGTTGTCCGTGTTCCGGTCGAACGGAAGGCAGGCGCTGGTCGCTTTCTCGCCGAGCGAGATGGCGACGCCGAGGATCAGCTCCGCGACCGACACTTTGCGGTCACCGTCGCAGTCGCCGACGCAGTCCTGCGCACCAGCCGACGCAACGGACAGCACTGCGACGAGCGCCGCGGCACTGAGCGTCAGTCGAGAACGTCCGCTGGAATTTGGTGGAGGCTGCACGGCGGAATCGCTTCTTGCCGTGGCGGCTCGTAGGCGGTCTGGCGCAGGCCGGCCGCCGTCTGGTTGTGCATCGCGTTGACGATGCGAATCGTGGCACGCGTGAGCGGCGCCAAACTGTCCTCGTGGATCTTGTCGATCGTGTCCTGCTCGTCGAACAGGTACATGGGTGCGCTGAGGAAGTTCACGATTGGCGTGTGCGGGTGGAAGAAGGCGCCGTCGGTGGGCGGGTTGCGACTGCCGGGAGGGAATCCCTCCACGGGCATCATGAGCGAGCGGCCGAGGTTCTCCGCGCAGATGGCATCCGCCACCGCCTGCTCGAGCGGGGGCGCGAAGCTGGTGAACCACCAGCGCACCTCGGGCGCGTCCGTTGCCACGAGGCGACCGTCTTCCCCGCGCGCCGCGCGTGCCGCGTGCTCGAGGTGGATCTCGACGACGACGTCACGCTCGATGAACTCGCGCCTGGTCTCGACGATGTGCTTGAGCCCCGCGCCGCCGGACATGTGGCCGCCGTTGAGCAGGAAGAGCAGATTGTGCGGCCGCTCGGTCCGCGGGACCTGCGACCAGTAGCGCGCCTGGGCCAGCACGAGCGAGATGCCGGAGGCGTCCTCGACCGCCGACGCCCACGGGCCATCGTGGTGCGAGCCGATGATGACCCACTCGTTGGAGGCGCCCGGGAGCACGCCCATGACGTTGTGGGAGGTGGTCGTCACCAGCTCGCGCTCGAGCTCGATGCGCGCGTGCGCCGCGCCAGTGCGGAGGAACTCGATCAGTCGGTCGCCATTCGCCTCGCTCAGCCACACCCCGGGGATCGGCCGCTCCTCCGCGTCGTAGGGAACGAAGTAGCGGTCGGTCTCCCACGGCAAGCCGCGCAGGATTCCGACGAAGCCGGCCGCCCCGGCGGCGATCTCGGGCTCCATGACGCGCTGGAAACGGGTTCCGAAGGGAAGGAGCTGGACCAGTGTGTCGAACTCCCCGTCGGGATCGTGCGCCCAGGTCGCCAAGGCGCGCGCCACAGTCTGCGGCAGGGCGAGAAACCGGTTCTCGAACACGGCGATCTTCCCGGTCAGATCTTGCGGGGGGTTTCCCGTCGAGACGGCCAAGGCTCCCTCGAGGCCGGAAGCCGCGGCGGAGAAGGGAATCGGGTAGCACGGGATGCGCTCTGTCCGATCGGGGGTCTCTTCGTGCCAGACCGTGAGCGACCAGTTCCGTGGCTCCCAGCGCTCGACGTCGATCGGATCGAGCGTGACGTCCTGAAGACCGAACTCGACGAACCGGTCGCGGATCCAGCTCTCGGCCCATTGGTCGGCCGGGTAGCCCGGGCGGCGGATCCCCTGCGCGACGATCTCGGCGATCCACTCTTGCATCACCTCGGTCGTCGGCAGCAGCCGATCCCGGATCCCCGACCCGGGTCGTGCGGCCGTGGCGTCGTCGTCGCCACACCCCGAGCCGGCGAGCACCGCGCACAGAGTGGCTGCGGCCAGGCGTGGAAGTTTCATCCGGTCGAGGCCCCCCCGCTCAACCTGCGGTCGCGAGTCGCTGCTGCGTCTGATTCGCTTCAAGGTCCTTCCTTTGAACGCCGCGGATGCCTGGCTGCGTCCCCTCAGGCGCGGAGCGATCGGCACCCCAGCGCCCATCTTCTTTGTTGGCCCTCAAACCGTGCGAGCAAACATGCCCGGGGATTCCGCAACGGCCGCATATTGGGCGATGTGCTCTCGATTTACAAGGTCAGGGCTCGCCTGGGAAATTGAAGTGCGCGGGTTGACCTTTGTGTCCGGAGCTAGTATCGGGAGCCGCTGCGACGTCGGTGCGGCAAGGTGAGATGGGCTTCAGAGGAGCACAGGACCTCTCCGCATGGCGTTGAAACAACAGTAAACAACATCCGCAAAGGAGATCTGAAATGAAGCGCATCGTTACCATCCTGCTCGTCGTCGCCTTCGCG
>Ga0316626_10000416_pt1 | contig 16364 bp, 28 predicted proteins | sample OWC_Aug_T1_C1_D5_FD_207656 | JGI IMG/M metagenome (GOLD analysis project Ga0316626, IMG submission 207656) | Wetland soil microbial communities from Old Woman Creek delta, Ohio, United States - OWC_Aug_T1_C1_D5_A | ecosystem: Environmental > Terrestrial > Soil > Wetlands | place: USA: Ohio...
TGGGACCCTGTCGCAGATGGGGCAGACGCCGTCCTGAGAGTCCAGCAGCTGCCACCACTCGTCGGCAGAGAGCCCGTACCTGTTCAGCGTTGATGCGGTGGGGGGCGAGACCCCCATGTTCTCCCTCATCAGACGCCTGACGTCTGAGAGCTCGAGTCTCTCTTCGCTCATGTCCCCGCGCCCTTGAACGATCGTGTGTACTCCTCGATCTGGGTGAAGCTCCTGACCTGGGCCATGGACATGTCGCACGCGAGCTCCGCGTAGAAGTTGCCGTCCCTGCTGCATGCGCCCATCCGGTTCTTGTTGATGCTGACCCTCATCACGTCAGGGGTCGGCCTGCAGATGCCCAGCACGATCTCGGGCTGCTTGTCTCCCGAGTACAGGACGTCTGCGAGGTCGACTGTTGCGGTCGGGTCTGCGCCCTTGTGAAGGTGGTGCAGCGCAAGGATGACCGTCTTGTACTTCTTCGCGCACTTCTTCAGGTCGCTTAGCGTGTTCACGTAGGACTCGTAGGTCTCTTCCTTCACGAAGTCACCGAGCGAGTCCAGTACGACGAGCTCCGGGTAGGTGCCCCCGTACTCCCTCTCGGCCTCAAGAACCTCCCCTAGCTCCTTGGCCGAGATCGGGGTGTCCGACCACCTGACCGGGTAACGCTGCCGTGCGAGCCAAGCACTGTGGGTGTCTGGGTTCTGCTTGACTTGATCCACGGGGAGGTGGCGAAGCATCGCCGCCACCCTCAGTGCTTGGCTTCGCAGGTCTGTGTCCAACGACACGAACAGAGCAGGACGCCCGATCGCATACGCCCACGCAAGTCCGAACGTGCTCTTGCCTGCAGTGGCTGCACCGATGCACAGCACCAGGAACCCAGGCTCGGGCTCGACCTTGCTGGCTAGTGCAGGCCAAGGGACAGGGAGCGTGACCCCCCCGCCTCTCAGCGCACGCGACAGGACGCTCCTGCTCACGTTGCCTCGACCAACCCGATGGTGTAGGAGACGTAGGAGCAGACGTCCCCTATCTTCTCTTCGACGTAGAGGGAGAAGGGTTGCTGCAACTCGATCAGGGCCGCTGCGAGCTTCTGGATGGTCTCCACGTCAGACCCTCTGATCAAGACCACGTCACTCAGCCGCCCTGATCAGGTAGCTGCGACCGGACTTCTCGAGGTAGCAGCTGGGGGTCTCGTCGGGGTGCTCAGCGATGTAGGCGATCATGGCGTCCAGCAGACGATCCCTGCTCTCAACGCCCGGAGAGGTGAAGCCCATCGCACGCTCGTCGCCCTCTTCGGTGACGATGCGGATCGTGTACTGGATCTTGTCTGCCTCGAACCGTGACGGCGACTTGCTGACAGACACGATGTCGAAGGGCGTGTGGTCCTTCGCGAAGCCCGCCTTCTCCTCCTTGGTGAGGAACGAGGCACCCGCGCCGTCGTCGTACGTGTCGAAGAAGCCCATCTACTTCGCCTCCTTGCTCTTGGCTTCCTTGATCAGGCCAGCCAGGGTCTGCTTGTTGAGTCCTGCGGTGTCGATGCCGAGCTTGGCGGCGATCTTCAGCTGCCCGGGGGTGGGGTCGAAGTCGTCATCCGAGACTGGCTTCTTGGTGGCGGGGGCACCATGTGTCGACGTTGTGCTTGCCGCCCCACTTGCAGAGGGAGTCGGTTCCTCCGCAGTCGTCGTAGGGACCGTGAGAGCGTCCCTCACTCCGTTCAGCAGGAGGTTCTCGAAGAAGGTGGAGACGATGAAGGACGCACGGTCCTCACCGACCTCCTCAGCGAGAAGCTCCTTGATCTCCCCCAGGGAGTCAGCCTGAACGATCAAGCTGTGACCCGAGTGGTACTGCTGAACAGGGGGAAGGTTCAGCTTCAGGACTGCGTGGAACCCCTTGGGAACCACCTGCTCGTCTGCCACTACGACACCTCCTGCATCTCTCGGTAGACGTCGAGAACCTTGAGGAACACGTCCTCACACACCCACCTGTCGTCCTCCAGGTAGTTGCCGTCCTCCTGAAGGATCACGACCCTGGTTCCGTAGACGCTGCACCCCCCCATCTCCTCGATCGCGATCGAGTAGCTGGACAGCTGCAGCAGATCGTCGAAGTAGGCGGGGTGCTTGCCCTTGGCGGGCTTGTGGGTCTTCCAGTCGACGACCTCGATGATCGGCCACAGGCCGCTGTCGCTGAACGTCTGCCTGTGGCTCTTGATCAGCAGGTCTGCGGTACCAGCGAACCCGTGCTTCAGGCTGTACACGGTCTTCTCGACCGCGTACACGGTGCCGTAGGGCTCCACGTCCAGCTGAGGCTGGGGGATCCCGTGGTCCTTGAGCCACTTCAGAGCGGCCCTGCTGTACCCGTCGAGCTCGAGGTTGTCGATCTCCAGCTTGTAGGTCTTCCCGTCCTCGTCGGTGGCGACGGTGAACCCGAGTGCAGCCTTCTCTGCCACCCAGTGAGCGAAGGTCCCCCTGTCACCAGCTGAGTCCCTCTGCTTGTTGGGGGCGTACGGACCCCACTTCGCCCTGCTGTAGAGCTCCTCGATCTTGTCGGGGGTCGTCTTGGGGTGCTGGCTCTGGATGCCGAGCTTGAATCCCCAGTACGCCATGCCTCCCCCGCTGGACCCCAGGACCTTCTTGATGATCGTGGTGGAGGACGGGAGCTCGAACCTGACGTCGGTCGGCTCACCGTTCTGGTTCAGGCACGAGAACGTGTAGTTGGGGCTGTCCCCAGCCAGACGGCCCATCAGCCGATCACCTTGTAGCGGGTCTTGATGCCGAGCTTCTCGGCCTTCTCGTTCAGCCACTTGCAGCGGGCCTCGGCGTCCTCCTTCAGATCGAAGCCGACGACGGTCCCGTTGGTGTCGGTCTTGATCACGAACGGGAAGTCGCTGGGCTTCCGGTAGTCCTGCGCCATCACTTGACCTCCTTGCCGTCGACGTACGTGGCGACGTACTCGAGCTTCTCGGTGAAGCGAGGGTTGCCCTTGTAGAGGTAGGCAACGAATAGGAAAGGCCAGATCTCGGAGTGCTCGGCATCCCGGCGGATGTCCTTCTTGGCTGCGGCCTTGCTCTTGTAGATCCCCGCCCTGTCGATCTCGTCACCGTCCATGTAGAAGACGACGTACATCAGTCCTCCTCCTCCTCGAGCATCTGGGCGAGCTCGATGTCTGCGATGTGGTCGTCCAGGCCCACACATGTGTGTCTCCTGAACGGGAACAACGGGGTCCCGCACGCACTGCACGGGTCGATCTGGAAGCCGAGAATCGTGAACGCCCTGCCGAAGAACCTTGCAGGGAAGACGGCCTGCAGCGGGAGGTTCATGTCCCCACCACCCACTCGGGCTCGTAGACGACCTCCACGCTCCCGCCTTCCTTGAGGCCGTGTGCGATCCACCGATGGACGGCCCCACCCTGCTTCCCGTAGAGCTCGACGAGACGACGCTTGGTGTCGTTGGGGCCGAGGACGAAGACCTTCCATCTGGGCATGGTCGTCGGGGGCTTGCTGTTCTTGATGCTCACCCGAGGACCCCCTTCAGCTTCTTCAGCGCCCTCTTCTTGGCCTTGAACACCGTCCCCTTGGGGAGTCCCGTCATCTGGGACAGGTCCTCGACGGTCACCGCCGTCGGGACGTTCAGGTACGCGGCCTCGATCACCTTCCTCTCGAGGTCGGTCAGCTGCGCCAGTGCGGCCTCGAGGACCGGACTGACCGGCTCACCGTCCACGGGGATGGGGCCGATCTCGTCCCACAGAGGGGACGCCACATCTGGCGTGGTGCCGTCTTGGATGGAGATAGGGTCGGTGACCCACGTCTTGAAGGTGTTGCGCTCGCCGTTCGGCTGCCAGTGACCGTCCCCACCGATCTGGTGCAGGTGGTCCCTGACGCAACGGTGCAGGTGATTCCGTACCGACACAGCGATCAGTGCCTTGATGTCCCCCCTAGATGGATCGAAGGCCATGACGGCCTTCAGGGCTCCCTCCCACGCCATCTGCTGGAGGTCCTCGAACCCGAAACCAACGGAGGACTCCAGCCTCTTCGCGTAGGACTTGACCACCCGATCGATGGTCTTCCGGTGCAGGAGGACCGTATCCCACGCCTCCTGGCGATCCATGGACCCTACCACCTCCCCTGTCAGTGCTGGCATACGTATGTTACCGGACCCTGACTCCCTGGCAGCCTGTGGTTGGGGGCCGAAGGTCCCTTCTCGACAAGGACCTAGACCCCCTGCTCTCGGGACCTTCCCGGTCTCTCGTGCCCAGGCGGGTGGAACAAGATCAAGTACTATGCCAGTGGAGGGTGAGGGCAGGGTGCCAACCTGTATGACTTCAGGGAATCGTCGTAGTGTAACTACACTATGACAGGGAACATGTGGGTCAATCTCCCGGCACCCATGCACGCAAAGGCACCGGTAGCTGGGGGGGCCTGCTCCAGGGCACGGCCATGGATCTGGAGAGCCAGCTGCTGAGGGCTACGAATACCGGCAGCCAGAGCTCACAGTTCTGCACCCTTCTTTCTTTATGGGGCGGGGGATCGAAGAGAGGTATGCGCTTCTCCCCCTAGCCCCGATCCCTGGTCCCTGTCGACCGTGTGGGCGATGCCGCATGCCGCCACCTCCACCCTCCCCTGGGTCCCTCCGCGCATGCGTTCCGTCCACTGGACGGGTGCCGCCACTTTATGAGTCCTTGGGTGGGCGGCTTTGGACGAGCAAGGTGAGGCGGCTCGTCCCTTCCTCTCTTGAAAGGCTCAGCCATGCGTATCGCAGCTTTCGACATCGAGACCACCAACCTCACTGCGTTGATGGGTGGTCTCCTGTGTGTGTCGTTCAAGCCGATCGCCATCAGCGAGGAGTTCACTCGAGAGTCTGAGATCTGCAAGCCATACACGCTCAGGCTGGATGACAGGAAGTACAAGGGATCCGACTGGGAGGACGACAGCAAGCTGGTCGACGGAGTCCTCAGGGAGCTCGAGACCTACGACATCATCCAGTCTTGGAACGGCAAGCTGTTCGACATCAAGTTCCTGAAGGCCAAGTGCCTGGAGTACGGGCTTCGCCCACCCCACCTCCGCTGGCACCTGGACAGCATGTGGACGGTCAGGAACGGCATGAGGATCGGCTCCTCGAAGCTCGTCAACGTCCAGAAGTTCTTGGGGCTCGAGGAGGAGAAGACCCAGATCGCATGGAAGGACTGGAGACGCGCTGCTAGGGGCGTCCACGAAGCCCTGGACATCGTCGTCGACCACTGCGAGAGGGACGTCGAAGTCACCGCGACCTGCTACTGGAGGCTGCTCCCCTACGTGAAGCAGCTGCGGATGGACGGTTGAGCAGGATCCCCTGCTCCAAGTGCAAGGTGGTCTCGACCACCAACCCCGACGGGATGTGCGCTACATGCAGGCGCACCTGGACGAGACAGTCGTTCGACTCAGCCCTGCTGGAAGTCACTGCTCCGCAACGTGAGCGGATCTGTGAGCTCAGCAGGGCTGGTTTCGCTATGTCCAACCTCGTCTCTGCCATGAAGAGGGAGCACGGTGCTGGCCCCACCGGATGGGGATGGCACTGGGCACTTGTGATCGCCGCCCACGATGAGCTTCATCGGAGGGTCTCATGAGGAAGTGGATCCTGCTGCTCGTACCTGTGCTGGTCCTCTCGTTACTGGTCCCCGCCCACGCAGGACCCAAGATGAAGTACGTCCCGTTTCTGGACAGATACGTTCCAGCTGACGTCCTCAACATGGAGGTCGTCGCCATGGACTCCAGCTTCGAGCAGTTCGGGGTCCCTGCAGCGAGGGAGATGTTCGGGGTCACCGGCAAGGGCGTGAAGGTGTGCGTGGTGGACACTGGCATCGACCCCACCCACGAGCAGATCGCACCCAGGAACATCAGGTTCTTCGACGCCATCAACGGGTTCGCAGAGCCCTACGACGACCACGGTCACGGCACACACGTAGCCGCGATCGTTGCGGGTGACGGGGTCGGTGAGTACGGGCCTACCTCAGAGTCCTTCGAGTACAGGGGCGTGGCACCGAAGGCCAAGCTGTTCGCGGCCAAGGTGCTGGCATCCAACGGATCTGGGACGCTCGAGCAGGTCCTGTCTGGCATCCAGTGGTGCGCTGAGCGTCCGAAGGTGGACATCATCACACTGTCCATCGGCACCAGGATCCCGTGGTCTCCCGTGGAGTACGGGCCTGACATCATGGCAGAGGCTCTGGACAGGTCTGTGGTCGAGTACGGGAAGGTCGTCACGGTCGCTGCAGGCAACCTCGGTGACGCTGGAGGCAGCATCTCCTCTCCCGGGAGCTCCACTCAGGCCATCACGGTAGGGGCGTTCGCAGACTGGACCCCTACGTGGCCCCCAGAGGAGAACGCAGACTACTCGAGCGGCCCATACGTGGCTCCGTTCTCGGGCAGGGGCGGTCAGGTGGATCGGCCAGGAGCTCCGTATCTGGAGAAGCCAGACGTCGTAGCACCAGGCACCACCATCACTTCAGCTGCAGCAGGCACCGTGAACGGGTACGTGACCATGAGCGGCACCAGCATGGCGACCCCGTTCATCGCTGGTGTCGCTGCACTCATCATCGAGCAGAACCCCTCGATCACCCCACCGCAGGTCAAGGAGATCCTCCACCAGACAGCCATCGATGCAGGCCCACCTGGGTGGGACGCTGACTACGGTTGGGGGATCGTGGACGCGCAGGGGGCTCTCGGCGGCCCCCCGGTGGACTTCTTCCCCCACGAGACCGTCACAGGGTCTGTGGGGATCGGTGAGACGTGGAGCTACGACTTCACCGTCAACGATGCGAGCGTGCCCGTCTCAGCGACAGCCATCGTTCAGAACGGTGGGCTCGTCGGTGGCTCTGGGGATGTTCCCAACCCAGATGACCCGTGGCTGGACCCGTGGTTCTGGTCTCCACCCATCGAGATGTGGCTGACTTACCCGGACGACACGGTCATCAGGTACGTGGAGTGCCCCGTTGGTGTGGTCGACAGGTTCCGCAGCCTCATGTGCAGGTCGCAGGTGGTGGGGTGGAACACCCCAGGACACCCTCCGGTGAGTGGCGTCTACACGGTGTCTGTGGTGGTGGATCCCATGTGGATGGTCATCCACGATCGTGCAGACTTCACGGTCGACATCTGGCACGGGTGATGAGATGTCAGACGGCGACCTTGCGTCCTCCATCGCTTGCCTGAACCAGACTGTTAGACAGCTTGTGGGGGTGTGCGGCGAGCTCGTTCAGGTGCTGAAGCCTCTTGCTGATCTCTCTCAGCCTCATGCTCAGCAGGTAGTTCCTGACAGCCAGTATCGCGATGAGGATCACAGCAGTTGCCCTGAACGCGAAGGGTAGTGCCGGGACCCTCACCCCGATGGAGTGAAGCACGATCATCGTCACGGCCAGAGGGCCGACGACCAACGAGTACAAGACCGGGCCATCCCGATGTGTGGGCTTCTCCACCGGACCTTCTCCTTCCCCCTTGGGGGCACCGAACCGTACACACTGTACAACAGTGGTACGACACGGGTTGCCAGAAGGTTATGGACGAAGGTCCTACTAAGGTCGGGACCCTTAGGGCTTGTTGGCGATCTCCAGAACGCTCTTCACGAGGTCCTGGTACTCGCCCTGGCACCGGTCCAGCTGCTGCTGAAGCTGGTCGACGGTGGCGTTCGACGCCGAGAGCTCCTCTGAGAGCCTCTTGTTCTCAGCCACAGCCTCCTCGTACAGCCTCCACAGGTTCATGGTCTCCACGCTGTCCCCGAGTGACTCGGGGCGAAGCAGCAGAGACGTTCCAGATCCGGTGCCTCGCTCATCGATGATCGCGGTCAGCTGCTCTACGGAGATCCTGACTTCCTCGACACCGCCCACCATCACCCTCTCGGGGGTGATTCTGCCCTGCTTCTCCCAGAGCCTGACGGTGTTGTAGTGGACACCCGCGTACTTGGCAGCCTCCCTCCTCGTCATCATGGTCTTCGTGTCGGGCATTTGGGGCCTCCCCGGATGACCTACTCCGCTCCTGTGGTAGGCAGCCTACATGTGGTACTAGCAGGGTGTCAACCCTCAACATGTGGGGTATTCGGGGGACACCGGACGCCCGGGTTGGATCCCTACGCCGCCCGGATTGGATCCCCTTGGGGGGCCGCCCTCGAGCGCCGCGCCCCTCGCCCTCGAGGCCGCCGATCCCCTCCCCCCGATACCCCCGGGGGGTACCCGGCCCCACCTCGAGGGGGGCTGACAGCAGATATGACAAAGCCCCCCAGGCTGGCTGCCTGGAGGGCTCGGTCGGTTGGATCAGTCGTTGGGGATCACCTCGGGTGGCTCCCCCAGGTCCCCGAGGAGCTTCAGTAGCTCAGGGGTCTGGGGGATCGGGTCTGTCCCGTACGTCCACCTCCCTCCGCACCGGTCGCAGTGCAGTCCATATACCATGGCAAACCCGCCGGTTGTGATCTCAACGCCCGCTGCGAGCGGCTCGACCGTGACGATGCCGCCGTCCTCCGAGTGAATCCCCAGGTTCGCGCCGGTCATCGCCATCGTGATCACGCTGCCTGAAGCTCGGCCAGCACCTTCAGGACCACGTCGTCCTGGGCGGTGATCGAGCCCGTCAGAGCGGCCTCGCGGTTCCGCTGGGTCCTCGACGATCCGCGGACGGTCTGCTTGTGGTGCGCCCAGGTGTTGTGGGCCTGGAGCACGCCCCATGCCGTGCCGTTCCACGGTGCAGCTGAGGGGTCGTACCTGTACAGCTTGGTGATCTCGCCCCTCTTCGTGTCCGCCATCGTGAGTGACCGGCCCTCCAGGGGCTGACCCTGCTTGTCGGTCAGCGGCACCAGGATGTCGAGGTGCTTGGAGAAGGTTGCGGGGGAGACCTCCCAGGAGGTCAGCCGCTCGATCTCCGCGACGATGTCGTCGGTCATCGTGTACACGATCTCGAGGGCGTCCCTCGCGTCCGCGATCTTCATGCCGCTGTACCGCGTGTGCTTCAGCCGGTACATGCCGCCGTTCTCGTCGAGACCGGCCCTGAGCGTGTTGTCGCAGACGACGTTGGTGAACGTCCTCTTGTAGGTCGTTGCGAGCGTGCCGTCGAAACTGGTGCAGGCCAACAGGTTCGGGCGGAAGGTCACGCCCTCCGGGGTCTGCACCGACTCGGGCACCTCGACCGAGACCCACGCCTGCCCACGGTTGCGGAGCAGGCCAGCGGACCCGATGCCGAGGTCGTCGTCGAGGATCGTCGCGACGTTGTTCAGCAGCCACTCCGGGTACTGGTGGGCCACGTACCCGTCCTTGAAGATCCCCAGCACGGTCAGGTCGTCGCTCGCGGCGATGGCCTGACGGTCGGGCACCTCGGTGAACCCCCCGATCCCGTCAGGGATGTACAGGGGCAGGGACACGGCCTCCCACGCGAAGAGCCTGCGCTGCACGTCTTCCAGAGGGATCGCTCCAGGGTAGTGGTTCGGTTCGTTGCCCTGCAACGCCTTCTGGTAGTGCCACGCGTTGCCACGCTGGTCGGTGAACCCGATCAGCGTCATCGTGTTGAGCCAGAGACTCGTCTCCTGACTCATCTCTTCCACCTCCCCTTTCTTCGTACACCTCACCCTGAGATGTACATGGTTGCCCTGCAACGATCTCCGCTGCAGGGCAGCCGCCTACAACTCAGTTGTGGCCTCCGATCCTGATGAGACGCGTGTCGCCGTGAGTGTTGCAGTGCAGGTCTTCACCGACGGCATGGGAGTCGAAGCTCTCCCGATCGTGGCCCTCGATGAAGCACCCGCACTCGAGCCTCCCGACCCAGACCCACTTCATGGCCTGATCCTGTTGTTGTGCATGGCCTGCAGGTCGAGGAGGTCTCGGAGACCCTTCTCAGGGACCTCCTGAAGCCCCTGGAGCCCGTGCCACTCGCCCAGCGGGTCTCGGTGCCCGATGCGGTAGAACGGCCCGTGGAGCCCCCGTGGAGCCCCCAGTGCCTCGATCTGCCACGGCACCCCGTCGAGGTCCACGGTCATCAGGGGTCACCCCCCTCGTGGCAGTCCTCGATGAATGGTCCTCTCATCGCGGCACCCCCAGGTAGATCGTGGTGATCTCGGAGACCGCGATGAACGCCTCCACGATCCCGCTCAGCCTCAGGTACGCGTCGGTGGGATCGTTGTCGGGGAACCAGAATCCCCCATCGTGAGTCACGATGTGACGGGGGACTCCCTCGAACACGGGACCCGGCTCGGGGTACCCGTCCGACTTGTAGCTGACCGTCCATGTCCCTTGCGGGGCAGTGAACACGAGCCCGAACACGATCCCGACCCTGAACTCCAGGGGCCAGGACGGGCTCAACTCGACCACCTTCTCGCTCATCTTCCACCTCCCCTTGTCTCGCCTTCCTGCCCTGAATGGGCAACGGGAACGCCTGCGTCACAAGCGTTCCCGCAACCCCCTCAGGACTTCACCCTCAGTACCTGGGTGATGTCCGGGATCACGTCGAGGTGCCTGAAGACCTGCACTGCAAGCTCCTCGGCGTCGTCGCGGTCGTCCACGTACCACTGGTACTCGCGGCCATCGATCTTGCACCGCACGCGCCAGACCGTGGTCCTCGTCGCCGTGGTGGTCACCGTGATCACTTCCCCGATTCCTGCTTCGGTGCAGGGACCCAGCCGGTCCCACCGCACTCGGTGCAGGGCTCGTCGCCCTCGAGGGGCGACCCCTCGTGCTGGTAGTTGGTACAGGCCAACCGCTCCTTGGGCCTGATCCCACCGGCTCCGTTGGAGTCGTAGTGGTCCCACAGGATGCCGCTCATCTCTCCACCTCCCCTTGTGTTGCAAGGCTCAACACCGCAGCCGAGTCAGTCCCCGCTTCCTGGGGCACCCCCTACTCGCCTCCTCCTTCACACGCCGTCCACCCCTCGATCCGGGTGGCTCGGTCGCTCGGAGTCGGCACCTTCAGGGCTGAATCGGTTGCGATGCAACGCCTTGCAGCGTGCTGCTACTGGTAGTCCCCTGCCTCGTAGGCGTTCACGATGCCCCACAGGGCGTCCACGATGCCCCACAGGGCGTCGTCCGCGACCTTCAGGGCACTGATCTGCTCCTTCAGGGATTCATGCTCCCCGGTCCCGTAGCCGCGCAGCTGCTCCAGACGCCTGCAGGCGTTCACGACGGAGGCCAGAAGCTCCTCGACCGTCATGGTTCTCCACCTCCCCTTGTGTCGCAACGTCCAACACCGCACCCTCCCTGAGGAATGGTGCGATGCAAGGCGTTGCAGCCTGTTACACGTCGTCCTCGTAGCTGACGAGCGTGACCTTCTTGATCCCGCACCCGCCCCATCGGCCCGTGTTGTAGAGGATCTCCTCGCGGGCGAGCCCGCCGAGGTCCTTGCCGATCTCCCCACACTTCACGTCGGTCAGCTCCCGCCGGTACAGGATGGCGTTCACGTCCACCTCGATGGTGAACCTGACCTTCATCAACTCCACCTCCCCTTGTGTTGCAAAGCCCAATGAGGGCAACGGGCACGGGCTCGTTGCCCCGCAGGGTCTTGCAGCTACGCCGTCGCGCTCTCCCTGGCGAACCTCTCGATGTTCCTGAGGTACTCCAGAACCTCCTCGCGCCTGTCGTCGCTGACCCTCTTCAGGTGCTCCTCGATCAGGGCACCGATGTGGTCGGCGTTCGAGTACAGCCCGTGGGCCTCGTCGATCCCGTACCAGCGGCCACACTCAGCGCACTTGGCACGCCTGCCGTCCTTGCTGATTCGGTCCTCCTGCATGTCCTCCACCTTCCTTGCGCTGCAGATCACGCGAAGGAGCACCAGCCAGCGTGCTGCTCGGGGCATGCTGAGCACTCCTCGCAGTGCGCTCCCTCGATCTCCCCGCAGGCCACGCACCTGACGCGAAGCTCGTCGTTGAGCGCCTGCTCGGCCTCCTCGCGGGTGGGCCATCCCCAGAAGTGTCCGTACTCGCCCCCGAAGGGGTCAGAGAACCAGTACCTGCCGGTGATCGGCTCCCGGTGGATCTTCCATCCAGGGTTCTTCGACACTTGCACCACCTCCCCATGTAGAGGCTGGGACCGTTGCAGCGCAAGGTCTCGGCTCCTCGCGGTGTTCAGCACCTAGCCGAGGATCGTTGCAGCGCAGGGCTCCAGCCCCTGCAAGGGGAGGAGGTGGAATGGGGAGCGGCAGGCCACCGTGGTTCGCGTTGTCGGTACCGTTCAGGACGGGTTCACCCACGGGATCGTGCAAGCACCTGGAGACCGTGAGACCTAGCGGCGCGTGAGCGGCTCGCTCCTCCTTCGTATCCACCGGGTGTGATCACCGGCTGCCGCTCCGGGGGGCTCGTCGCCTCGGGATCGTGGCGGGGGCATCGGGTGCCCTGGCTCCCCTCTGGCGTATGTCTGATCGTGCGCTCAGGTTCTTCTGGCATGCCAGGTGTCAATAGGGCCGTTAGACCCTAGTTAGACAGGACCCTGCCATCCACCAGGGCAAACAGGACCAAGAATCTTGGCGATCAGGGTCTGCGCCTGAGCTTCCGATCAAGCTCCTCAAGCTCCTCGAGCTCCGCACGGTGCCTGACAAGCTCCTCGTCGGCCTCAAGCTCCTCGTCGGTCATGTCTTCGCAGGTGCTTGCGCCGCAGACCCATCGGGCGAAGTCCTCGGGGTCGTACATCGGTCCCCAGGGAGTGTCGTTGGTCTGCTCACGGCCCTCTTCGCCGCGTGCATCGCATTCAAAGATGAACCAGATGTGCATGCCGCTGATCCCGTGATCGTAGGTCGGGTCGGTGCCAGCCAGTGCGATGGCGGCTCGCTCCCCGGCCTCGATCTCGCACAGGATGTACCACTCCCAGGAGTCTCGATACTCCATGATCAACGCCTCCTTCCGGCCTTCACTCGTGTAAAGGAGGCTTGGGAGCCACGATGTAAAGCCCCCTCGAGCCCTGCACCACAAGGGTCTCGGGCCGGCACTCGTAACCCCTTGCAGCGCAACATACGTGCTGGTCACCAGGACCAGCGTCGAGCTACCAGATCAGTGACGACGGTGTACCGGCAGGCCCTCGAGGCCAAGGCGCTCAACCTCTGCCGCTCTCCCGAACCGGCTGAGTCGGGCGGTGCGTGATCCAGGCATTCTCATCCTCGTATCAAGAGGTGGCGTGTGTCCGAGGACCAAGGATCAGTGACTCAAGAGTTCATGGGTCGGTGATCAGGTAGGCCCTCAAGGGTCAAGAGTTCATGACCCTGTAGGGGTAACAGGCTCAAGCTCAAGAGGTCTTGATACAACGCTCAATACAATGATTCCCTGAGCAGCAGGACATCAGGCACCACCAGTTGCCCCACGATCAGCACTCACACGCCCCCTGAGCAGGCACATCAGGGGGTAGGGGTGGATGCACGAGGTCTCGAACCCCTGGATCCAGGCACGGGGGCCACGCCTGCGGAGGCTTCGACCCCGGCTTGTTCCTGCGCTCGCTGCCGCTCGCGCATGTTACCTCCAGACCACACACAGTTGCATTCTTCGTGCCTGGAAGGAGATGGATTCCTGTGGCACAAGACCCCTACGAACCTCAGGTCGGTGACATCGTTTGCGTACTCTGGGATGACGCCAGCTTCTGGGCTTCAGAGTCTGGGCCAGGGGACTGGGCGGACTCATGCAGGGTCATGACCTACGGGGTCGTTTGCAAGACTACTGACAAGTCCTTGTTCCTCGCCAGCGAGAGGCAGCTTGACAACGACTGCTTCAGGGCAGTGACCAGGGTGCCATTCCCCTACATCATCGGGGTCCAGGTTCTCGGCACAGAAGGGGTCCCAGATGCCTCGTAGGATCCTGCCTCCCACCTACAGGCTTCAGTTCCAGAGGCTCATCACTCCCCCTCCCAACGGTGACGGGGTCACTGTGGCCGAGGCTTGCAGGAGGCTCGGGATCGACAAGACCACCGGCTACAGGTGGTCGAAGGGTCTCACCTCTCACGAGACCATGACCCAGCTTGCACACAAGCAGCAGATGGAGATCCCCAGCCCGTTCGAGTGGGAGAAGCTCTCAGACACCGCAAAGGAGATGCTGAAGGACTTCAACTGCTTCAGCGAGCTCGCACTGTGCAGGCACCCTGCTGCATGGAGGCTTGAAGCCGCTCAGAGGTCTGTTGAGTACCTGAAGAACAAGGAGGAGCGAGACTTCGTCGTAGCCAACGTCTTCCCCGGCTCAGGCAAGTCGACCCTCTGGACGCTGGACATCCCACTGTGGCTTGTGTGCGGAGGAGGCACCCTGGACCCCTCCTACGGCAGGGCTCTCCGGTTCATGCTCGGCCACGAGAGCAAGATCGTTTCGACCCACTACGTTCTCAGGGTCAGGCGTCTGCTCGAGCTCACGCGCCCTTACTACGACAAGGAGCAGCAGAGACGAGCTGAGGTGTGCCTCGCCAGGGAGTTCGGCAGGTTCAAGCCAGACACCCAGCACGGTGAGGAGTCGATCTGGAGGTCCGACCAGTTCCTGGTCGCCCAGCTGACAGACATCGACCTGTACGAGAAGGAGCCCACCTTCCAGGCTGCCTCCAGGGAGTCGGGCTTCCTCGGAGAGCGTGTCGACTACTCGGTGTGGGACGACTTGGTGACCTCCAAGTCCATGAAGACCCCTGAGACAGCTGATGCGATCGCCAAGTGGTTCGAGGACGAGGCTGAGACCCGAGTCGAGCCAGGAGGGGTCCTGTGGCTGGTCGGCCAGAGGCTCGGCCCACTGGACCTGTTCAGGAACAGGCTGGACAAGCAGTGGGTGGACGACGACGGCCAGCCTCACCAGAAGTACCACCACATCGTGTTCCCTGCTCACAACGAGTCCACCTGCGACGGCACCCACAGGCAGTGGGACCTCAGGGAGGAGGGGTGCCTGCTTGACGACTACAGGATGCCGTGGAAGGAGCTCGTCAAGCTCCGCTTGGAGCCCAACTACCGTGTGGTCTACCAGCAGGAGGACACCGACCCCAGTACCGCCCTGGTGCTTCCAGTGTGGATCGACGGCGGGCTCGGGGCATACGGGGAGGAATCACCAGGCTGCTACGACAGGGACCGAGCCTTCTACGAGCACCCCAAGAACGTCGTAGGAGTCAACTACGTCGACGTTGACGTAGCTGCTTCAGGGTGGTGGGCCATCGAGTGGTGGTTCGTCGAGCCCAGGACCCAGATGAACTACCTCATCTACGGGGCTCGGAAGAAGATGGGGGCCAACGACCTGCTGGACTGGAACAACAGCGAGCAGGCTCACGTAGGGCTCATGGAAGACCTTCAGAAGGCTTCTGTGCTAGCGGGCCAAGCGATCAGGGTCTGGGTCATCGAGGCCAACGCGTGCCAGAAGCACCTGTTCCAGTACGAGCACTTCCATCGGTGGAAGCGCAAGTGGGGATACGTGGAGGTGATCGCCCACCAGACCCAGAAGAACAAGCTGGACCCGATCCTCGGCATCGAGGCAAGGATCCCGATGGCGTACAGGATCGGCAGGAAGAGACTCCCAAGGAAGCCAGGGACCGACAGCCTGAACTACATCAAGCACAAGGTCCATGAGCTCACCACGTACCCCAACTGCAAGACCACCGACACCGTCATGGCGGATTGGTTCGGTGAAGCGAACCTCGACGAGATCATCCGGCTCGGCACTAAGCCGATGGAAGGGTGGGCTCCTGACGTGAAGCTGCCCCCCTACTTGGAGCGGCAACGTGCGGAGATGTTCACCCGAAGGGAGCGATGACCCATGGCGGAAGACACCGGCATGAGTCGAGAATGGGCCGACAAGCTCGCAGCAGCGAAGATCGAGCGCGAGAAGTCGGAGTCAGAGGCGGCACTCATCAGGGCTCGTTCCGAGGAGGCCAAGAACCTCGCTGAGGCCAAGCAGCGGAGCCTCGAGGCGGAGGCTCAGGGGCTCAGGCTCAAGCTCTCGCTCGAGGACGAGCAGGAGCACCGTGCCGGGGACAAGTACCACCACATCTACTACTTCACAGACATGGTCTCTCCTGGGACGGTCGAGAAGTGCATGACCATGCTGGACTTCTGGCACAGGATCGACCCCGGCTGCGACATCAAGATCATCTTCAACAGCCCCGGCGGGTCTGTGATCGACGGCATGATGCTGTACGACCACATCCAGACGATCAGGCGTCAGGGGCACAAGGTCACCACTCTCGCTCTCGGCATGGCTGCCTCCATGGCCGGGATCCTGCTTCAGGCAGGCACCGTCAGGCAGATGGGCGCAGAGGCGTTCCTGCTCATCCACGAAGTCCAGACGGGAGTCAAGGGCAAGGTCGGTGAGATCGAGGACGAGATGAAGCTGCTCCGCAAGATGCTGAGCAGGGTCGTCGACATCTTCGTCGCACGCTCCCAGGAGGCCGCAGACAACGGGACCGCCACTGCTCCGATCAGCAGGCGCAAGTTCGAGGCCAACTGGTCACGCAAGG
>Ga0316626_10000417_pt1 | contig 16361 bp, 29 predicted proteins | sample OWC_Aug_T1_C1_D5_FD_207656 | JGI IMG/M metagenome (GOLD analysis project Ga0316626, IMG submission 207656) | Wetland soil microbial communities from Old Woman Creek delta, Ohio, United States - OWC_Aug_T1_C1_D5_A | ecosystem: Environmental > Terrestrial > Soil > Wetlands | place: USA: Ohio...
TACCCATGTTTTGTGATAAACATGTAAAATCTCCGTTAATTTTGCCCTACGGTTTGTAGTACCGTTATTGTATTATAAGTTTTGCTTAAAATATTGCGGGGTTTTACGGTATATTGCGGGGTTTTGTGGTATAATATGGGAAATTAAGGGGAAGCAAATGAAATTATACGGGATTATGCGTACAGAATTTCTAGCTGATGGATATGATAAGTATATAATCGATAATAGATTGCATGTAGATAAAGTGCAGGCTCAATCTGCGCTAGATTCTCTAAGTAAGGAATATACGGGAGACTATCGTTTAGAGGAATACGAAGTCAATATGGAGGATTGGCTCAAAACCTATATCGACAAAGTAACCGAGATAGTCGAGGCAACAATGAAAGGCAGTGAGTACTATATCGAAATCACGCGGGATGTATTTGATTATAAGGGTACTCAAATAATGACGAAGGGTGGGATATTCCCAGTTACTCGAATAAAATTTAATGAGAGATGGGGAGGGCTGGAGGTATATGCTACCTATAGCGACAAAGAGGGTTGTGCCGATATTGGACTAGACCATATCGGCAGGCTTGGTAGGCAGGATACAGAGGGTTATTGTAAGTTAGTTAAGAAGGAGGATAAGAATGCCACCAATTAAAGTTAATTTCACGGTTGACCCAGAATTTTTGAAACACGCCGTGATTATAGAGAACCCAAAAAGGATTGAGTTTATCGATATGGACTTAATCGATGAAGCAGGGATACTTGGCGAGACAGGGCGAGCTATGGCTAAACTTGGTTTTCCGTTCAATATGCGTGGTGATATGGCAGACAAGTTAATTAAAATAGGAGCAGCACGAGAGACAACGAAGACATTGCAGGACTGGAAACTAGAGAAAGAAGGCAGTGAACATTATTCATGCTCTCATTGTGGGCACCTCAAACCAACAAACTCTAGTTATGGCATATTTATTTGCTTAAAAAACAACAATAAAGAATGCTACGACTACACAAAAGATAATCAAGTACATAAACTATGGGAGCACAAGGATGCCAAATAAACCAACTCATTATACCGTCAAGGAAGCTGCACGAATACTAGACTATACTCCTGATACCATCAGGGATATGATAGCGGATGGTCGCATAAAAGCAAAACGCATCGGGAATAACGGTAGATGGAGAATAAGTGCTAAGATTATAGAGGAGTTGATGAGATGAACATAATAGATTACATCGCCGCATTTTTTACTTGTATATTACTATATGTATTGGGGATTAGCCACGGATGGTCAATAAAGAAACAAAAAGAAGGTGAATATTTCCCCGCTGAATTTTGGGAGAAACTCTTTGACCCAAACGGGGAGTATCAAAAAGAGTTGGAACGATCTTCTATATATACTTCGATAAATAAATTTCGTAAGCCATATACCCCTATAGCGTCTATAGAGTCTATTGCCGAACATCCTGATAGAAAAGATTTCAAGATATTCACCCTTAAAGATATATCTGGCATACCTCACGCTATATCTGCCGATGTGATAGAAGCCGCTCTCATGAAAGGAGATATTACCTTGTTTGATTTGAAAATATCAGAGATAGCAAAATTAAGACAGGAAAGAAATGAGGAATGCGGAGAGCCAACAGGTTTAAGCATTACGGAAAGAGTTGATGGAGATATAGACTTCCGAGTGCGTATTATCCAAGCAGGTGAATATAGAATCTATTATAATCACCAACTCAAACGAGTATCAATAATGCGTATGCCTATCGTGTAACATAACTACTCTTATCGGACTAAAAAATGAGAAAAAAATATATAGCACAGTGCCCTTATTGCAAGTATGACGGTATGTACAAACGAGAAGTCGGCGAGCCTACAACAAAAGGTCAATTCTACCATTTCAAAGCGTATAACATAACTAATGAACCAATGAGGAGAGGAGAAAACTGTCAGGAAGATAAATCAGGACTACAGGGTTGCCCGAATTGTGGCGGGGTATTTTTACAATGGATTGATTTGAGAGGGGAATAACAATGAAAACAATAGAAGTAAAAACAAATAAATATCAGTGTGAGATATGTGGGGATGTATATGATGATGAAGAAACGGCAAAGCAATGTGAGTCACAAGGGCAGAGTGATATGCCCGATGATATAAAGATAGGGGAAAAATCGTTATAGGATATTTCTCCGGTCTTGTGGAGCCTGCGCATATACAGAGAGTGAAGCATTTGTATATCGAAACTGATATAATCTCAGATTCCCCCTCATATAGCACTCATCTCGGCTCAAGAAATATCCATGTGAATAATTTTTATCACATCCAATCTGATAGGGTTATAATCATGAAACCTAGACCACCACTACAAGACATACTGGATGAATGGAATATGAGGGCTAAGAATAATGAAGAGAAATAAAAAAATATTGAGAAAGCGCAAACAATTTAATCGCCTTCGTGGGCGAAAACGATTTAGTGATTTAATTCGGCTCTAAAGGGGTGAATACATAATAAGCGCATGTGGTGACAATCTTAAAATCACAAAGGTATCGTAGATGAGGAGAAGCAGGAAGTTATTGAGAATGTATAAGAAATTTAATCGCAGGGCGATAAGAGCTCAAAAGGAGCACGACAAGAGATTTGGTCGAACTAATATTTTATCCTGCATCGCCGGGAATATGTACGCGATGATGGAGTACATTATCGATGAAAAGAAATAGAAAATACTTGAGAGGTACGAAATACGAGAAAAGGCATAACGAACGCTTATATCTTCTTATTGAAAAAGCCCGAAAGCGATATAAAGAAAATCCCGAAGAGTTATTGGGAGATGGTGTCGCATATATTCAAGCATTCAAAAGTTGTGGCATAGATATGTCGTACTTGGTGCCGGGGCTTCTCGCTGAGTATATGGAGCTTGAGATAGGCAAATTATCTATGGAACTTAACCTCAAGGAAGATACTAGGATTATTTTCGCAAAAATAATTGATTCTATAAATTCTCCAACCACTCAGCCTTAATCGCCTGCAAATGATGACGGCATCCGTACCCCCCAGCGACTATATAGAAATTGCCCGGCTTGGCACCCGTCCAACCTACAGTGTCGAGCTGGGTCTGTATCTTCTGTATATCCTCGTCGCTCAGTATCTCCCCGGCGTGTTGCACGCAAAACGGGCGACTATCTTTGATAACATCGCCATAGTATAACCAGTCGGTCAACCCTGCATCCTGCCCTTTGATAGTATTCGCCTTGCGGTTAAAGTCCATCACAGCATCTTGCGCGAAGGTCTTTGCATAAGACGACATTGACCGGCCCCGGATGTCCGTACCTCCGATAAGCGCCTGCTGAATTTCGAGAAACATCTTTGCTTTTGGCGTTTCGATTACATAACTATCCGTGATAAGTTCTGCTAAATGCCCCTTAACTATGGCATTGATCGCCTCCTGCCCTGATAATGTCTGCTGTTGTGTCGCTTTCACAAGATCTTTGAGTGGATCACCTGGAGGGATGCCAAGACCCTTAAAAATATCATCGATGATTTTGATTTGTTCAGGGAAATTCTGCGAAAACGCTAAATTTTTTTGCGTGAATATCTCAAGAATGGTATCGAGTTCACGGCCCAGTTCAACCCTGTCTTTTAATGTCCAATCCTTTTTGACTGACAAAGACTGCACTTCATTGGCAGCATATTTCAGCGCCTTATCTATCTCGCTATCATATTTGTTCAATTCCTTGTCGATATAGTCAGTCATTTGCTGAGATAACTTATCGACTTTGTCACGAAGGGATGGTTTGAGGCTAGTCATCTATTTCATTAGCTATAAATCTTGCTTCGGTAGATTTGATAGCGCCCCATCGCTCATAGAAATTACCATAGGAATGACTTTGATATTGCACCTTGCCTTCCTTGTCGCTATGCGTTGTAATAATTTGCACGGTATCAAAATGTACTTTCAGCTCTTCTACTGTATTTTCAAGTATCTCATCGCGCCTTTTATCATCATCAAGCAGCTCTTCCATTACATATCCCCTTGTGGTGGCATATTACCCATATTATCCGGTGGCATCTTGGCTGGCGGGGTCATTTGCGGTGGTTGAGGTATTGCCTTCGCCAGCGCTGCCATCGCATTGATAGTATTCGCATCGATAGCGTCTTCCTGTATAGCCTGCTCCTCACTCTCCATGTTCGGAAATATCATCGGTAGTAATTCCTTTTGCTTCTCTTTCAGCGTTTCCTCCGGGTACTTGGCTGCTATCATTTTAGTCAATATATCCAGCTCGCTCGATAAACTATCAATATCAAACTCATCCGGGTACTCTATCTCGACCTCTGCCATGATAGAATCGACTTTGGCGACATCGCCGCTATAGCGCCACATTAGCCAGTTACGGATGATATTATATTCAGCATCTTCGATGTTTTGCGCCTTATTTGTGAGTAGGGCATTGAGAGGCTGGTTTGATATTTTTAGTGCTTCGCCGGATGGGAAGTTACGCATCCCCTCAATGGCAGCCACGCCACCCATTTGAGCGAGGGTTGTTATTTGTTTTTCAAGCTCCTTGCGCTCCTCTCTCACTATCCCGACAGTATTTAATAGGGGCTCGACGTATCTAGTAATATTTTTGGTTTCTGGCGTCTCGGTGACAGAATACCCCGGCCCAACAGTCACGGTTTTAACCTCTTTGCCGTCTGCCCCTATCTCGGCAGGGATAACTATCATTGCGAAAGCCGAATTATCTATAACCTGTATAGCCGAACTGCCATGACAATAATGCAACCTATTCAAATTCGCTATATCCCTTATATCCGACAGCCCCTTCATGAGCTCCTCGCCTCGCAGGTTATATATTGGCACTATCGGGATAGTTTTGGCTGGGTTCGTGCCTTCCTTATCGAGCACGGCGCTACTATCTTTTTTATTGAGTAGGTATTTCTCCCACGTGTCTTTTGTCCAAATGACTACATAGCACTGCTCTGAGTTATCACTCTGCCAGTCCTTCGCCTCTTCGCCTTCCTGCTCGATTTTAACCCACGATAGACCCATTTTGCCAGTAACAGTATCACGTGCCATGCCCCATGATAGCACATCTTCCGGCTCCATAAGCGTCATATATGGGTATATTTTATTTTTGAGCTGAATATCAAACGAGGTCACATAGTTGGTATCGAAATTCGGCATATCTAAAAATGCAAAAATAATACCATATATCCCTGACAAGGTAGCTGACCTTTTCATCACTTGCTCATATGAATTGCCTTGATTATCGGCATTATCCAAGAACATTTGGAATAATTCATCTTTATCGAGCGAGCCCCATACACGTTTGATAGGTTTTTTGAATAGATATGACGTGTACAGGTCTATAATTGGCGCGCATTGATTTGTGTAGGGCGTGACGAGTAGTCGATATTTGTATCTGTCCGGGCTCTCATTTTCATATTCATAGAGATATTTACCCTCTTTATAGTCCTGACCACCGAAGTAACTGTCCTCGTAGAACTCCCACAGCTTCTTGTCGGTGTCGCTATATCTAGGTTTTTTTAGTTTTTGGTACAAATCAAATGGCGTTATCGCTGTCATAGGTTCGTGTAAATTTCCTTTATTATACCATACCTTATCGACGGGAGACGGCAGGGCGGGAATAGGTAGGTGTACCGGTCAGTCCAGCGAGTTCTACTAATGCCTGCGTCATACTGTCGACTTCATCATCATGCTTCGTGCTGGCCCCATCATCGGTAAACCCGACTACCTCTTCTACCATGTCCCATATAGTGGGCTCGATAGATGAATCCGGCAAATAAACATTACCTGCCTCAAATAATGGCTGTATTGATTTTAATCGATTAGCTTTCGAGCCTTTGGGATTTTTAAGGATGATTCCCGATATTTCTTTTTTTAATAATTCACCAGCTGGTGATCCGTTAGCTTTATCCTCGATATACTTACCTATCGCAGCGGGGTATCGAATTGTAGTACTGCGAATAGCCTTTATTGTCGCATCAAATCCCATGCGTTCATGTATACGGCCAAGTAAATAATACTCCCCGCCTGCCTTGCCCCATACCTGACCAGCTACATAGTCGCTAGTTTCCTTATCTTTAATCGCACAATCCCAGCTCTGTATTATTTTGTCAAATTTCGCAGGCAGTTCTTTATAAAACTTTACCCATTTACGCTGGATGATATTACCCTCAACTGAGGTAGGCCGTTGCTGATAAAGTGCATAATATTCGCGTGAGTGTCTTTTTGCGAGCCTTGTCGCCTCCTCATTCATTTTTAATGGATTTAATAACTCACCTACTTGACGGCCAAGCGGATCATCCTCATCCTCGCATTCGTTCCTGTAAATTAGGCTTTGCCACTGGTCGCCTCCGTCTAGTTCGTCTTTGAGTAGTCTGCCTATCGCATCATCCTCGTGCCAGCGGGTGTGCATAAAAATAATTCCTGACCCATTTGCACGGGCTCGCGGGAATACGACAAACTTTATCCAATCCCATACGCGATTACGATAGGCTGATGAATAAGCTTGTTCCTTGTCCTTGAATGGATCATCGATAATAATTAATTGAGGTGAGCGGCCTGTCAGTGTCTGTCCGATGCCTACAGCTATATAGCGTCCTCTCAATTCATTGCCTACTGTCCATGATGCCACTAAGTCAGTATCGTTTCGGCGGTAGCCAAATCTACTGGCTTTTTTTGTTCTAATGTCGGGCCAGACATCAAACGCCTCATCGCTACTAGACATCTCACGCGCCGAGCGGCTATGCTCTAATGCTAGGGGCGCATCACAAGAGGCTATTGCTATTGGGCCGCCATAATTTCCAAGATACCATACCGGGAACCGGCGTGATACTATCTCTGATTTACCAAACTGTGGAGGAGCGCATACTATCATGCGAGGCGCCAGTCCTTGTGATGTTTTATAGGCGAACTCCTCAAGCTCAGTACATAGGTGCTCTTGCCATTTATATCGAACAAACTTACCACGCTCACCTACAGGCCCGAACTCACACCAGTCTATTAAATTTTCACGAGCATCCTGTATTTGCAAGGCTCGCTGTATTTTTTCTAGTTCGGGAATGTACACAAATTAAGCCCGATAATAAGAATTATGTATCATTCTTTTGTATTTTTTCTGCCAAGATAGCCATCTGTTCTAGCTCTTCACGTGATAACTTCTTCGCCAAATCAGAAGCTGATACATCTTTGTGCTCTATCGGGCCACCGTCTTTGCCAGTGTGTTCGATAGACTGTTTTTCGGTTCCGTACTTCTTTGGTCGGAGCTTACCCATCAACCATTGACGGGTTTCTATACGTAGTTTAGAACGCTGGACATGCTCCCCATTAAACTTATCACCCTTCTCGGTCTCCATGAAGTCATTTCTGCCATCATCAGCTATCTGTAAAAGCATACCCTCACTGTATTCCGCTTGTAATTCTTTTGCGCGCGCGTATTGCTTAGCCAATTCTGGGTCAGCATCTAGCCACTCAAAGAACACAGGGATACTTGGCATATTGGGCTCATTTTTGAGAATGTCCGATATACTTCGCTCTGAGGTTGCTAATATCGGATAAATCCTGTTCATCACTTCATTCCTATCGAATTTAGGCGGTGCTCCCACTGGTCTTTTATCTTTCTTCATGCCTCAATTATACCACAGCTACTGCAACACTACCGTCTTAGTTCCTGACGCTGGTATCACAGGAGCGCTAGCAGGATATACGCATCTAAAGTCAATATATCCCGGCGCTGTCTGCGTAGGTGATGTAGTTCCACAGCCTGATAGTATCAGAGTTACGGCTACGATAAAAAGTATTGTTTTCATTTTTATACCTCGAATATGATTTTATTATAGCATGGAAATTAAAGAACATTCCCCTTGTATTCAGTCGCAGAACTATGTAGTACTGGTTCTTTTTTGGCTTTATCGTTTCTAGCCCATGTCAAAATGACTGCGTAATGGTTTTTATACTTAACGTTTTTAGTTTCCATATACTCAGACAACCGTTCGATTCTGTCTTGAAAGTCCTCAAATTTATCTTTGAGTTTCTGATACTCCTCATCCGACAAGTTAACATTCTCAAAAGAACCGAATTTAGTTTTTTCTTTTTTATTTATTTTTTCTTTATTTCCTTTCCCTTCCTTTCCATTCCCTTCCATTCCCCCAATGAGTACTCCGTGAGTATTCAGTGATACTTCGTATTTAGGACACTGCGGATGTGATGGTCTATTAACTACCTGATGTTTATCAAATCCTGATATATGTAGGTAAGTTTGACTATCCACTGAGTACTCCGTGAGTAATCCATGAGTGGCTAGCTCTTTTATCAAAGGAATAATGTCGATAGAATCGGACGGAAGGATTTTTAGCTTGATTTGTTTCGGTGAATTTTGAATATTTCCATAATCATCGGCGAAGTTCCATATACCAATAAATAGTAATCGAGCATTCAGTGAGCACTCAATGACCTTTTCGTCAGTCCAGAATTCCGGCTTGATTGTTCTAATACGGGCCATATTTTAACCCTCCTTCGCAGGAGATATTTTTACTGATAACGGATTTTTGAGATATTCCTGTATCTGTTCTTCGCTATACCTTATCATATTATAACTCAATTGATATGCCCTAATTATCCCCTTTTTACGCCTTCTCGATAGACTCGCTACGTCCATACCTAGTCTTTCTGCCACTTCTTGCGGGGTGTATAGTTTCTGTTCCATTTTCCCTATTTATTAAATTTGATATATTATAGCATAAATATATTTATCTTGACAAATAGGTTTTTTTATCTTATAATATCCCCACTAAAAAATTTACCTCAACATATGACCCCCGCAGAATTAAAACAAAGAGCCTTGCAAAACCTAGAAGGGATTATTACTTATTTATTACCTAATGCAAAACGGGTAAATAATTATTATGAAGTAGGCTCGGTATCAGGCGAGAAGGGACAGAGCTTAAAAATACATTATACTGGCAATAAAAAAGGCTGGTATAAAGACTTTGCCTCTGGTGGCAAATATCAGGATATTATTGACCTATGGATGAAGGTTCGCGGGGTCTCTTTTGTTCAGGCCCGTAATGATATGGCTCGTTTTTTAGGCGTGTCATTGGACAATAACCATAAATTGCATCAACCGGCCAAGACTTATAAAAAAATAAACGAAGAAGCTAAAAAATATATCGAGTCAAAACCGGCTCCAAAAAATCAAATCATGGATTATTTAACCAAGGATCGCAAATTATCAAAAGAAATAATTGAATTATTTGGGGTCACAGAAAATACAAAGGGTACGGGTATATTGTTCCCATACTATGACAATAAAAATAGGTTAATCAATGCTAAAAATTTAGATATACAGAGAAAGCCTGACGGCAAAAAGGTAATGTATTTTATCGAATCGGAATGCGAGCCGGTATTATTTGGCTGGCAGTCTATAACCGACAATGACCGATACGTGGTTATCACAGAGGGAGAGATTGACGCTATGTCAATGAAACAATACGGCCATCCGGCACTGTCAACCCCTCACGGCTCACAAGGCATGGAGTGGATAGAGAACGAATACGAAAACCTTGAAAGATTTGAGACAATTTATATTTGTTTCGATCAGGACGACCCCGGAGAAAAAGGGGCTCTAATATTACTCGATAGGCTTGGCCGTGATAGGTGTAAAATACTTGGTAATTTACCAAAAAAAGATATAAATGAGTGCCTACAAAACAGCACCCCAGCCAGCGATATTGATATTTATATTGAAACGGCCATACAATTTGACCCGGAAGAGTTAAAAAAGCCTATAGAATTTCAAACAGGTATTATCGCTCAGATACATCAGACCGATGAGCAGAAAGGGGCCCGGCTGCCATGGAAGAAAACTCATCCATTTATCAGGATGAGGCCGAAAGAAATAACCCTAATCACCGGGGCCGACTATACCGGTAAATCGGTTTTACTTAATCAATTGTGCCTTGACTTCGCACATCAAGGGTATCGCAGCTGTATCGCATCAATGGAGGTGTCAGGTGATCGTACCGGGGCCGGGCTGGTGAGAATGGCTACTTGCTTAGACCGTCCAAGCGCCCCACATATTCAAAAGGCGCTGCATTGGATGACTGATAAAATATGGATATACGATGTATTTGGTCAGGCCAATGCAGATAATATGCTGAAAACTTTTGAATATGGGTATAAAAGATATGGGATAGACTTCTTTGTTATCGACAGCTTAATGATGTTGGGTTTTTCCGAAAAAGACAGGGACGAGCAGGTTAAGTTTTTGTTGAAATTAGTACAGTTTAAAAATAAATATCCCGTGCATTTCTTTATCGTGGCCCATGCAGTGAAATTAAAAGACAAATCTGATGTGGCCGACAAGCAGGATATAAAGGGCCCAAAGGAATTATCAAACATGGCCGACAATGTAATCACGGTATGGCGCAACAAGGAGCCTATTGAGCGAGGCCCGAAAGATGATAATTGTGATTCGGCTCTATATCTCAGTAAGCAAAAATACGGTACGTGGATAGGTAAGGTTAAATTATGGGTACATGCCGAAAGCCGACAATTTTTGCAGGATGAATTTGAGGGGGCTAGTTTATACGTGCCAAGTTTTAGCGTTCAGGGAGATTTAACCCCATGATCCCCGACTATACTCTCTACGACACCACCATTGCCAAAATGGACGAATACAAAGAAGCTGAGACTGCGCTGACAGCATATGTGATAACCATGCCAGTATTTCAGCCTACTGGTGAGTACTTCCGGTTAAAAACCGCCCGTGACAAAGCAAAGCGAGCCTTCGAAGCAGCCGATAAAAAATGGAAAAAATATTATGCGGAGAACAAATAACCATGCTCCACACTCTCCGCTTCGGTCTCTTCCGTCTTGGCTATATCATTCGATTTAATAATGGAGATTATATGTGGGTAGCTTTTGACCATGCCATGTCCGATGCCTATTTCGAGACCAAAGACCATGCGGAGCGTGATTTGATAGCGTATGCGGAAGAGAAATATAATTTTAGGAGAGGATAATATGGAAAAGAAATTTATTGATATAGTTGAAGCCGAAAGAGCTCTGAAAATTGCCAAAAAACCAACCGAGGCAGAATTAGCACAAAGGCGCAAGGAGCTAATTGAGAGAATCACGGGCATAGTAGGTTCAAAAATCAAGCCGCTAAAAATTGATAAAAAAGAGGCAGTGGCAGGTTTTTACATCTACCAAGACAGAACTATCGGCACGATAGATATACAAAGAGAGGGATATACTTATTTAGTTGTGCTATCCTCATCACGTGGCGGCGTGGAGGTTATGAAAAAATTCAATACGATAGATGAGGCTATTGCCTATACGAAAGAACTATATGAAACCAAGATATGTGGCATGATTGAGAATTTAATTGATTTATATTTTGAGAAGTAAGAGGACATAACCCATGAAAAAATATAGACATAAATTGCGATATACCAAAACCATGGCTCGCTTTTTCAGGAAAAATAATATCAAAGAGATTAGTTTTGATAATAATTTTCATCCGATAGATACAAGATACAATGACTTCACAAAGCCGCACAAAACAATTACCGTCACATTCGCTGATGGCACTCAAAAAGAGGCGAAATCGTATAGAGTATGGCCACCAAAGATAGAATATAAAGAGGATGATAGAATACAAGATTATCAAAATAGCACTCAAGAAGAACGGAAAGAATGGCTATATGGAGAATATTTGAAGGAGGACGTATCGCGATGAAATATGTATATTTCTATAGCATATCTTACCAAAGACATTATTCATCAATAAAGAATATGTCTGGGGTACTAAAACTAGATTTTAAGATTATGGATGAGAAAACTTTTAATTCAGCCTATAAAATTATTTTAGAAAAATTAACCGAGAAATACGATGATCTGGGTGCGTTAGATTTATTGAACTTAAATTTTTTACACGAGGACATAACCCATGACAACTAAACGCACCCGCCCTGACAGGCGCAAAGCAATGACGGGAAAACCGCCGCTTAATCCGAAGGGCAGACCGGCGCAGGAAATAAAGGTGCCTCGCGATGTATTTGGCGACATTATGTATATACAAGTTGGCAAAGAATATATCACCTGCTCCAGCCAAGAACTCTATAAAAGAATAGAAAAAGACCTGATGCGCAACCGCAAAAAAGCACCCAAGATATAAATATAACGCCATTATTAATATTTACTTGACAAGAACTGTTAAAGGGTGTATAATGGTATCATTAAAACAAACAAGCGCTAGGAGGCGCAAGGAAATGAAAACAAATAATAACTGGTGGGCAGACAAGACAATAAGAACTATTGAGATTGACGACATTGAATATGCTTTAAATGGCTGGAATGGCGAGCGCTATAATGACTGTTGGGCGTTTGACGGTACCGAGATAACAGGCGAAGGGATAGTGATTGAACCTATATATAACTTCGAAGGCGATGAAGACACTAACCCTGACTTTGGACAAATTATTAATTATAAAATAGTCTAACTTAACCCCCGTCGGAGGATTCCGGCAAATAATTAAAATTTGAGGAGAGAATTATTATGAGAGACATTAACGACATAACGAATCCACGCACGACCGACTTGGACAAGCTTAAAAATGGCGCATGGTTTACATGGGGCAAAGTTACCAAAATTCATGAGATAATTGATTACGCTATCGTGGAGTATGTGAGCGACTTTAACGGCAGCGATAAAGGGCAGACAAGATATGCTGGTTATGTAAACGGGGTAGATTGCGCTCAGTCTTATTTAGATATGGATAGCGCCCTCGCTGGTTGCATAGCATATAAACATGAGGGGTCGAATCACCGCGCCGATGGATATTTTATAAAGATGATACAGGAGGTATAACCATGATCCCAACTACCACAACCAAACAACTAAAAACGGGCGTATATTACCATAACCAGTGCAACAAATACGCCACAATGAACCCACTGCAATTAGCAACCGAGCGCGCAGATATTAACGCAAGGCTAAAACAGTACTACAGGACAAATCAGGACGCGCTGCATCTACAGGCGACTATTGACAATATCGCACTGAGAAGATTTGAGGCTAACCATGCGCACCGATAAAGCTAATAAGCTCCGCTACCTGCTCATGTTCGGCACGGCGCAGGATATAGATGCGATAAATAGACTGTATGATGAGTTGTGGATAAATTAAAGGAGAAGAGGGGGATAGTAATATGATTATCGCGTTAATAGCAATAGGGCTGGTTATGATAATGATAACGCAGCACAACCAAGATAGTGTGGTAAATGGTCGGCCGCGAGGAGGTTACAGATTGGGCCATGTGAATGAAGTGAATATTTTTGACGTAGGCAAGGTATTTGCAAGCATTCTTAATAGATATGCCTTTATGCCATCTGCGGCTCAATGGAGTGAATTTCCTTTGTATAAATTAAATAAAACGGAGCGCGCAATATTTCTAAATAATGGAGAAACAATAAGCGACCGGAAGATTTCTTATCGTTTCGAGTGTATAGAAATTAAATTGTTCACCGGCTCAAGGAATACATATAATGATGCGACGTTGATAATATATCCTGACATTGAGGGGCACGTAGGATTTCAGATTAAGTGTTTGAATGATGAGGATATTCTATTTATAATGCAGTTAATGTATGAATGCCAGTATTCAATAGATAGTGTGTGGCTGCAAGAATATGAAAACGACTACAATCTAAAGGCGGAATTTGAGAAATATCCAGCGTTTCGGTATGCAAATTAAACAAATAAGGAGACACACAAATGACACGAGAATTCAAAGTAGGGGATGAGATAATAATGACGGCGGATAGCGGGAAGGGGGATGTAAATTTTTATCCTAACGGGGATCATAAAGGTAAAGTTGTAGAAATAGATGAGACAATGATAGATGTTTTTATTGAGGGCTATCCGGGCGCTAATCGCACATTTCATAAACACAATCTAATAAATATATGCTACCCCGGTCTATCCATCCGCCACGCCGATGAGGTGAGGGATAGTCTGCGCTGCAAAGAACATCCCGCTTACTATCTCGATGATTGCCCGCTGTGCAAAAAAGTTGCCACCCCTCAAAAGCAGGAATGGGTGAAAGGGCAGGTGCCTCAGTACGATAGCGGATGGTTCTACGTAAACTATACGGATACCGGGGTGCAGCTTAGACGCGTATATGCCGATGAGCCACGCAAACATACTCACTACATGAAGGCTTATATACAACTCCCCCCTCCCCCACCTGTCGAGGAGGTTGAGGCGTATGGGATGCTGGAGGCGATAGATAAGCTGATACCAGTGGGAACACCAATAACTGATACTATGATAGCGAAAATATCCCTGTATCGCCACTTTTTTTTCCTCCCTGCGACAACGGAGAATTTGAATAGGTATTTTATTACTAGAGGTGGGGGTGCTTATGATGTTTCAGTGACCCTAGACCAGTTCATAAATTGGTATAAAAGAGAATATCCTAACCAGAAACTCATCTTCACCGCCGCCGCGTTGGAAGCATTGGGGGTGAAGTGATGGAGCTATTATTTAGAGCATGGGACGAAGAGCGAAAAGAGATGTTTGAGGTAGGACAAATTTCTATACATAAAGGGGTCGCTTTTGGTGATAACACTATATGGGTAAACGACCCGCACGGAGGGATGATATGGTGCCCTTATACCCGGAGGAGCAGGATAATTATACAGTCTATAGGACTTGAGGACAAAGAAGGCACAAAGGTATTTCTTGATGACATTATCGAGACCCCGCTAGGCATGGGTGTTGTAGTCTGGTTCGATGATAAGCTAGGTATTTTTAGCCCCGGTAGTGAGGCTACTGATGAGCTAAGTGCTCAAGAGATAGCAGAATCAGTAGTTATCGGCAATAAACATCAAAATCCCGAGCTACTAAAATAGGGGATTGACAAACACGTAAAAAAAGTATATACTTATTGTACTGCTAAAAAATAGCACATTGGAAACTGAATATAATGAAGCTGGTGCTTATGCGTTCCGGTAATTGTAATACTCAAAAGACCGGGTAGACTAAAGTAGTTAAATGGAGATAAACAGCCAGCCGAGGAGCTACCTCGTAAAAATAGCCTTCTTGGGCGATGTGGAAAGCGGACACATGAGATTTGCTGTAGATTAGAACTAGGTGTGAGCAAACCATAAAGAATATCTAATGAGCAGAAGTAGCGCCCTGCCCCAAGAAGAAAAATGCGAGAGTGTGGGACTATCTGAATTACGGCAAGGGAGAAGGTGTAATAGGTTCAAACCCTAACTGTCCTGAAATATGGATAGGTAAGCCCACCTTGATAGCCTGCCTCTCGCACCAATTTTGATTATATGCGAGAATGGAGCCAAATCCGTAAGCCGACCATCACGAGGACTTCTGCTATGTAATGGGAATCGGTGGCTGCTCCCGCCCGTTCACGAGCTGGGCGGCAAGGGGTAATGCCCTGTTTTGATAAATTAATAACACGTTAAGCTGTAGTTCAGCAGGAGAATTAAGTATGGCAATGATACCGGGCGCAAATAGTAAGCCAACAACAAAGAAAGAGTTAATACCAGCGGATATGTATATCGCAAGGTGCTACTCGATAATCGATTTAGGTACGCAGGAAGTCCTCGATATGACTTCAAAAGAGATAGTACTAAAGCATCAGGTCTATATCGGCTGGGAGCTTGACTGCTACATGCAGGAGCCGGGCGATAATCAGGGCAAGCCTTTTGTAAAAGGGAAAACCTACAAGTTTTCTATGCACGAGAAAGCAAGTCTTCGCAAAGATATTGAGGCAGTGCGCGGCAAGATGACCGATGACGAAGCGAGGGTATTCGACCTAGAAACACTACTGAATACATATGCCACATTCACTGTTGCACATGCTCCTGACAAAAACGACCCCGAAATTATATGGGCGAATGTGTCAACAATGTCGCCATATAACGCTAAAATCGGTAAAAAGTTTGAGGCAATTAATGCCAATATCTTTTTTGACATGTCTGAGCAGGACACAGGCAAGCTCATAGCCTCTTATCAGTCTATTCCGAAGAACTACAAATGGGTACGTGAGCTTATCCAGAAATCTGCCGAATGGGACACGCTCCGCATGTTCCTCGAAGGCACTGAGATAAAACCGAACTTCTAATATGAAAATCAACTTTGATGCTGACAATCATATTTACTACACCGATGCTGGGGAGATAATCCCCGGTGTCAGTGAGATACTTAGGTCATGTGATGGCTTCTGGGTTCCTCAGAGCGAGCCACATCGTCAGGACGGGCATAAAAAACACTCTATCCTATATGACTACAATGAATACGGCGATATGTTCGTTCCTGCCAAT
>Ga0316626_10000418_pt1 | contig 16355 bp, 22 predicted proteins | sample OWC_Aug_T1_C1_D5_FD_207656 | JGI IMG/M metagenome (GOLD analysis project Ga0316626, IMG submission 207656) | Wetland soil microbial communities from Old Woman Creek delta, Ohio, United States - OWC_Aug_T1_C1_D5_A | ecosystem: Environmental > Terrestrial > Soil > Wetlands | place: USA: Ohio...
GACATGAGCAACGTGAGGTCGTGGGACTGGGAGCAGGGTGGGATTGAGAGCGAGCCCACGCTGCTGATCGGCGCGAGGGTCGATGAGGCGGCGGATGCGATCAAGCGGGGCAGCATCTACTTCACGAGGGTTGGCAGCAAGGGAATGGTGTACGAGAGGGTGCCCACGAGCCACCTCGACATATACATCCTGGTTGATCCGGCGCCCAGCAAGGAGGAGACGGCGAGGCACAGCCAGTTTGCGATCACGGTTGAGGGGTGCGAGAGGAACGGGTTGAGGCAGTTCCATTTGGACGAATATGCGTCGAATGCTCCTCCGCAACGCAATCTCGACGCAATCCTCGACTTCTACCTGAAGTGGTATCCGTTCGTGAGGAAGATCGGCATCGAGAGCGTGGCGTACCAGGCGACGATTGGTGACAGTTTGCTCGACCGGGCGAGGGACCGCAAGATCGGCACTCTGCGCGAGAGCATGATCGAGATGATTCCAAGGTTGGCGAGCGAGGACGCGCAGGCGGACAGGATTCGCTACAACCTGATGCCGCTGTTCACGAGCGGGAACTACTACATCCACAGGACGCACCGAATCATCCAGGCGCAGGGAGGCACGTTCGGGATGGCTGGAGCGAAGCACGATTTGCTCGATGCGCTGAGTAATTTGTCGAGGGTGAGGGGGGCGGGGAGGAAAGGCGGGAGGGGGCGCGAGAGCAAGATCCTGGTCGATGCGGCGCTGCAGAGGCTGAAGAGTGTTGGGCCGACTGGTGGATAGGCTGGGGTATAATGGGGGCACACAGGAGACAACATGAGTAAGATGAGTTTCAAGAAGGGGTCGAGGGGCGCCCGCAAGCGCAGCGAGATCGCCGAGGCGATTCACAAGAAGCATCCCGAGTACAGTGATGAGAAGAAGTTCAAAATCGCCACTGCCGCGGCGAAGAAGGGGAAGAGGCGCAGATGAGTGACGCAACCCAGCAGGGATTCGGCCTGAGCCATCCGGGGCTGGCGCCGGCTGTGAGCGACCCCAACGAGGCCGAGCGAGAGACGATGGATTATGGGGACGTGACGCTGGGGCGGATTGATGCGAACCGGCTCGCCACGTTCCTCGCTGAGGAGTTGGCCCGCGCCGACTCCGACACCACTGAGTACAGGCAGAAGTGCCGGGACGCGCTGGATTTTGTGGACCCGGTTGTTGCCAGCAAGTCCTTCCCGTGGACCAACGCCGCGAACTTCTTCATCCCCATTCCACGGACGGTCGTGGACGCGTTCAAGTCCTCGTTCAAGCAGACCGTGTTCAAGCAGAAGGAGATGTTCGTTGCGGAGGTGATCTCGACGGAGTACGCGGGGATCGCCGAGGGACAGGAGCACGACACCCAGCGCGCGTTCGCCAAGGCCGCAGAGGAAATGGCTAGGAGCGTGCTGAGGCTGAAGTCCGCGTGCGACAAGTGGCTGGACGAGATCCTGATCTGTGGGATCGGGCCGCTCAAGTTGGTCCGCGACACCAGCACCAAGACGCTGACGTGCCTGCCCACAACGGGCGGCGAGGTCCCAGTGGAGAGGGAAGTGGTGCTCCACAACGGGCCGAGACTGTATGCGGTGCCAGTGGGGACGTGGTGCTGGCCGGCAGGGTTGTGGAACAGTGTGCAGGAGATGCCGTGGGTCGGGAACTGGGTGGAGTTGACCGGGGCGACGCTGAGGCAGCGGGCACAGGCGCCGTTCAACTACGTCAACGTGGAGAAGGTGATTGCCGGGGGGAGCGAACTCGCTCTGGGCAACCTGGAGTTGGGGGCACGGCTGAGCAAGATCGGCCAGATGCCGTCAGAGGGCAACTACATCATCCACGAGGTGTACTTGGACTGGGATCTGAAGGATGATGGAAAATTGCACTCCATCGTTGTGACTTTCAACCTTGCCACGACCCGCATCCTACGAATCAAGTACACCGATTCATTTAAGCCCTACTTTGTGGAAGTGGCGAGTCCGCGGAGTGGGACGGTGTTTGGAAGGGGCATCATCGAGCCCATCATGCAGCCGTGCAAGGCGATCAACATGGCGGTCAACCAGACCTTTGACAGCCAGACCCTCGCCAACACGCCCTCGCTGCTCTACCCCGAGGACTCGACGATTGCCACCACTCTCGCCGCTTCGGGAGGATTCTTCCCCGGCATCCCGCTGCCGTACAAGGAGGCCAAGGACGAGGTTGGGATTCTGGAGTTCCCCTCGCCCAGCGACACCTCGTTCAAGATGATAGGGTTCTTCCAGCAGATCGTGGAGAGGTTGACGCGGATTGGGCCGAGCCGGCTGGGAGAGGTGAGCGAGGGGCGACGGACGCCGGCCACGCTGGGGCTGAGCACCCAGCAACTCGGAGCCGAACTGCTGGATGAGTTGATCGACAGGTCGAGGGATACTGTGGGCCAGGTGATCGACCGGGCGTTCGTGCTGCAGTGGCAGGAGGACCCTGGGTGGTTCGAGCGAGTGCTGGGGATGGAGAAGGGCTCCATCGTGCGGTCGGTGATTGAGAAGTCGGTGCGCGAGGGCCGGACGCTGGGCGAGGCGATTCGAGTGCGGCTCACCGCCTCCAGCAGCGTGCGGAGTGTGGAGTTGGAGAGGCAGAACGCGCTCTCAACCGCCCAACTCACGATGGGGTGGTACGCGCAGGTCATCCAGTTGGTGCAGATGTTTGCAACCGTTCCCGATCCCACCGTGCGCAACATCCTCCTCACCATCCTCAAGTCGAGCGAGGAACAGATGCGCCGTCTCGTCGAGTTGGCAAACCAGCCCGACGCCCGCGTGATCATACCGGATTTGGCCGAGCAACTTGCCGGCCTTCCGGCCCCACCGATGGTCCCGCCTGCTTCGCCCGAGGCAGGCGGGGCTCCCGCCGCTGAGGGAGGGGGGGCGCCTGGTGCGCAGGGAGAGGTTCCGCCTAACCCGGCTATGCAGACCATGCTGATGAACATGATCGCCAGCGGGGCGATGGGAAGAGGAGGAGTGCAGTGAAGCCATTGAGTGATCGGATCAAGATGTACGCGAACGCCCTGAACCCTCGCCCGACCGCCGAGGACGCCCTGCTCACCCTGGTGATGGCGTTGGAGGCGGAGGACGAGCAGATCATGGAGAGCATGCGCACCACAGCACCAGAGAGGTTCGCAGGGCTCCAGGCTGAGTTGAAGCGGCTGGGGGAGGTGAGGCAGATTGTGGACGCACTGGCGGCAAGAGTGCAGGGCCGGCCCCTGCCAGAACCCAAACTGCCTCCGATCAAGTTGCCACCTGCACAGTAGGAGACTGAGATGAACACTCTGATCATCACGCTCTTGCTTGCTCTTGGGGCTGTTGGTGCACCTTCGCACCTGGCGGTTGGTACTGAATCGGATCAGCCCTTCGAGCCGGAGTTGGGAGGAGGAACCTGCGTCTATCAGACCGTGGGCAGTCCCACTTCGGGGTGTGCGGGGCTCTGCACCGGCACCAACAACCCAGGAGCCAACAAGTGCTGCTGGGTGTGCTGGGTGAATGGATGCCGCAAGGCATACATCGCCGCCTGTCCCGCGGCTGACGGAGGCGGCTCATCGGGCCTCCACAAGGGGCAGATGTACTCGCAGTAGAAGCAGTTGTCCGGTTTTAGAGGCAGATGTGCTAATGTACGCTTAGGACGAACAAAGGAGGAGAAGGATCTATGGACGCAACCGAGATCATCGAAGGACAAGTCAAAGCGGATGCAGGGGCTGCGGCTCAGCCGGACAAGTTGGCCGAGGCGATAGATGCTCTCGCGGCCAAGTTGCAGGGGATTCCTGAGCAGGCTGCGGAGCAGGCCCGAGCGGCGATGGCTGCGCAGCCCGCCACCCAGCCCGCGTGGACACCAGAACAGTTCGCCGACACGCTGGACGCGGTGGTGGAGAAGTCGGGCGGCAAGATCGGCCCTGCCATCGTCGAGGCACTGAGGCAGGCTGGGCCGGCGATGCTACAGCAGCAGGCGGAGAGTGCGGCGAGCATCAAGCGGGACCTGGCTGCGCGCGACCCCAAGTTGGTGTTTCCTGGCTCGAACGTGCCCCTGGTCGAGAAGTACACCAAGGAGATCGACTCCTACATCAAGGCGAACAACATCCCGGCGAACTACCTCGCGCAGAAGGGATACGGAGAGATCGCCGAGTTGATCGCTCTGAAGGACCCCGCGTACAGGGAGGCCCTGGGAGCGCAGGCGGTTGAGCGGTACAAGGCTGAGCAGGCGAAGGGCGCGGGAAAGCCAGCGGCGACCGCGGTTGAGGGAGTGCATGTAGGGGACGTGCCCGTTGGCAGCAAACCCGCGCCCTCCGTCGAGGCGGAGATCGCTTCGATCAAGGTCGATCCGCTGCAGGCCAGGCTGTGCAAGGACCGATACAGGCTGACCGAGAACGACATCCGCCGGCAAAAGTGGGAGATCGAGCAGCAGGTCAAGAAGCATGGGGAGGACGGCATCCGGCAGATGGGCGGAGTGCCGGTGTGTGAGATGGAGGACGTGCCCATCGAGGCCCCGGTGCCGGGGCGGGCACAGCGCAAGATCGAACTGAGGGAGGAGTAGGATGAGCGAGGACAAGAAGGGAAAGGTTGCTGCGCCGGCTGAGGTTGAGCCGCCGCTACCCCCGTACTGGGACGCGGACATCGCTGCGCTGCTCAAGCGGGCCGAGGCGATGGATGTTGGGTACAGGCACCGGATGATCAAGAAGTCCGCCACGAACCAGCAGAGGAAGAGGCTGAAGGGCTGGCTTCCGTTGGAGGACAAGGAGCACGCCACGAAACTTGGCTTCGACCCCGTGATGATCAACTCCGCGGGACGGGTCGAGTTCATGGACTGCGAGTTGTGGCGGATGCCGATGGCGCTCGCCAACCGCATCCGGCGGGCGATTGCGGATAAGCGGGATCGGCGCCACAACGCGCTCAAGGCCCAACTCGCGCAGGAGGCCGATGAGTTGAAGGGCAGGACGAAGGGACTGGCAGAGATGACGGAGACGAGACTCAGCGACGAAGTTCTTACTCACTGAAGCATAGGAGAGCAACATGGCCGCACCGAAACCCCTCTTTGTTGGTATGAAGTACATTCCCGCTTACAACGGGGACGAAGGGCTGGTGATGTACTTCCCCGAGGCAGCCACCCAGACGTTCGTTGTCGGGGATCTGGTCTATCTCAACGCGGGCCTGGTGACGATTGCCACCACGGACGGCTCCCTCGCGGGCGCTGTCCTGGGCATGGCGGAGAGCAACGGGGTCAATGCGGGAGTTGCGGCCACCCACTACGCTCGGGTGAGGGTGTTCCGTCCGGGCGATCTGTTCTCGATCCGGCTGCCGGCTGCGGTGTCGTACGCTTACGGTACCCACCTCGGCAACTCCTACGGAATCCGGCAGAACGTGGCTGGAGACTGGTATCTGGACACCACCAACACCACGCAGAAGCGTGCTCAGGTCGTGGCCCCGTTGGAGATGTCTCCTGACAACGCCGCCATCACTCCCTTCTCGGGTGTGGGTGGTGACATGCTTCCTTCTGCCACCATTGGTGGCCCCGTCATCGTCAAGATTCTCGCCCACACCACTTACATCTGGTACGCCCAGGCCACGTAGGAGCCCTTCATGGCAATCAACACCACTGCTGTTGCACCTCTTCTACTCGAAGGCATCCGCAAACTCATCGGGGATGACTTCAAGCGCCGGCCCATCGAGGTCGGTCAGTTCGCCAACATGCTCACCTCGAAGAAGAACTACGAGTTTGATCGAGAGGTGGCGACTGTGGGCGTGCTGGCTCCCAAGGCCGAGAACGCTCCTGTTGTGCTGTTCGACCCGAGGGTGGGCCGCGGCAAGACGTACCAGTGGGCCGTGTACGCGGGGGGGATTCGGGTGTCCTGGGAGGCCGAGAGTGACGAACTCTACGGCTTCATCCGGCGCGCTCTGGGCTCCCTGGGCAAGGCCGCGAACGAGACCATCAACATCGTGGGTGCGGACCTGTTCAACCTGATGAACTCGGCGACGATGCCGGGGTTCGATGGAAACGCGCTGCTGTTCGATACCCACACCGGGCCGGGGGGTGGGGCGCTCGCCTACGCCGACAACCTCCTCTCCTTCGATCTCAGCGAGTCGTACCTCCAGACCGCGCTGATCCAGTTCGAGAAGGTGCAGGATGCCTCGGGGAACCTGATTATGATGTCCCCGAACAAGATCCTCTACCATCCCGACAACATGTTCCTACTGAAGGAAATCCTCCAGAGCGAGGGCAAGCCCTTCACCGCGGACAACACCACGAACGTGCTGCGCGGGGTGCTCACCCCGGTGATGCTCCACTACGTCACCGACACCGATGCCACGCTGATCCTGGCGGACGGCCACGACCTCAACTTCTGGACCCGCTCCGCTCCGGTAGTGGACAACTACGACGACAAGTCCACGAAGTCGATGACCACGGACATCATGCTGAGGATCGGGCGTGGGCATGGTGAGTGGAGGCACGCAATCGGCTCCATCGGTGTATAGGCCACTCTGGCTCAGGAGGGCCTAACATGAGTCGAACGCACTTTGGAAAGCGAAGGGTCTCACTGCCCACCGAGGGCCGGGCGATTGCTGGCAACGACATCAACGCTGGTGAACGCTACGGCCCCGTGGTGGGCAACTACGTGACGCTGAAACTCTACAACAAGGTGGCGGTTAATAACGCTGCCGACACCGTGACATGCGTACTGCCCCTGCCAATGCAGTTTGTTCCGTGCACGGTTAGTATCAACGTGCGGGGAGCCTCGGGCGGCACCGGGGCAGTGCAGGTTGCCGTCACCAACAGTGCCAGCGCGGTTGGAACTGCCAACACCTATGGCACGGGGTGGAAGAATGTGCCGAATACCACTCCGGTCACGGTGCTGGCCTCGGCGTTCGATGCCGGGTTCGCCGGCTCCCTGGCGAAGGGTGGAGCACTCTACCTGCACTGTCAGACCAACGCTGGCGGTACCAACCTAGCCGCTGCGGGGGCCATTGTTCATGTCACCGGATACTTTGCCCAGCACACCGCTCGGGGAGGCAGATACGCCGTCTCCGGCCAGAGCAAACTGGGCGGGCCGGTGGCGGGGTTCTACGATCTCTGGACCATCCAGAACCTGATCACCTTCCCGGCGGGACCGGCGGCAGTCGGGTCCATCATCGCTCCCTACGCCGCTAGAGTGATGGCGATCTCGGTCAACACGCTAGGTGGGGCTGGATACACCGCCAACGCTGGCAACCTGATCACTGTACGCAACAGTGCCACAGCCATAACCAGCAACATTCCCATCACTGCCGTTGCTGGCAGCCACCAGAACCAGAGTGTTTATGCAGGTGGAACGCTTGGCTTCGTGTCCTCCGATCTGCGCAACGTGTCGAGAGGGGATACGATAAACGTCTACGCCACCCTCGCTGGTGGCGCTGTTCCTGTGGGACTGGTCACAGTACACATCCTCGTCTGGTGCAAGGGCCACTGCGACTACACCGGGTACTTCGACACCAAGAGCCCGGCGGAGTCTGCGCTGTTCAACGTCGCGGGTGGGAACACCCCTCCCCGCGGTGGCACGGTTGGGGGTCTGTACGAGGTCGAGCCGCATGCGGGCTCGGCTGACACTGTGGTGGAGGGTCCGGCGCTGGGTGGGGTGATGGTGGTTCCATTCCACAACAAGAGGATTGCTACCAACCCACTCCGTGCAGAGGACCAACTCTCTCTTCCCATCGCGGCGTGCGTGTATGCTGCGTCGTTCAGTAAGCACACCACTCCCACGGACGCAATCCCCGCTCTCTACAGGGGCACTCCGGCCACGGGCGACCTGGTGATGCCTACCTACTACACCAACCAGAACCTCATCGCTCATCGGGAGGCCAACAACATCGGCTCTTTCGCTGGGGGCATAATCGCCGCTGGTGTGCCTGCAGGCGAGAACTCCTACCGCCTGCGGTTTGGGGGCGGACAACTGGACCTGGGCAGCACTTCGGAGATCCTCACTCTGGCGATTGTGGACTCCTCTAGCAGCCTGGCTCTGTTCAGTTGCTCCGGCTTCGCGTTCGTCTATCCGACCTCGCACCCGTACTACAACGCCACGAACGACTAGGAGGAGCAAGTCCATGAGCAAGAAGCAGAAACCAGTTTCTCCTCCCCAGAAGGAGGAATCCGTCAAGAAGCCTCCCAAGCGCCCCAGCAAGGTCGAGGGTCGCATGGGCCGCTGGGGGAGGGAAATCTGATGGCGGACGGAAGTTACGGCAAGCGAGAAATCTACATCGACCTGACGGTGGCGGGTGCCCGCGTCATCCAGCCCGCCACGGTCCAGTTGAAGATCACCTCGATCCGCATCAAGGGCACCTCTGCGGGAGACATCATCCTGAGAGAGGACCTCGCCAGCACCGGCCCCATTGTGTTCAAGTTGGGGGTGGCGGCTGGGGCGGTCGATGGCACGATCAACTTCGGCGAGGGCAAGGGCGCTCGCATCGTTCGAGGGCTGTTCATGGATGCGCTCGCCGGAGCGTGGGCCGCGGGCGACCACATGATCATCTACCTGGCGTAGGCTAAGCGGCGCCTCCTCCCGCCGCCTCGAAGCCGCCTGCGGCTCGCCTCGTGCGGGCGGGGCGGCTTCCTTTTAGGAGCACAGATGGGAATCAGAAAGTGGCTGGTGGTTGCTCTCATGTCTCTGCTGCCCACGGCGGTGTTTGGGCAGTTCACTCACTGGGTTCCTCAGCCCGAGCGCACCCGATTCGTGTGCAAGTCGGGGTGTGACTACGCCACAATCTCTGCGGCTGTGGCCTCCATCGGCGATGCGGCGATTGACAAACGCTACACCGTCAAAATCGACGATGGCAACTGGGATGAGCAGGTTGTGTTCGCGTCTACCAAGTCCTACATCAGTTTGGAGGGCACCAGCCGCACCGGAACTCGCATTCGAGGCACTACGAACTCCGGCGTCACGTTGCAGGCGGGCGCAACTGGAATCGGCTTCTCTAACTTGACGATTGGTGGGAGATCGCCCGTCCTGGCCCAGACCACGGTGGGGACGTTCTTCCTAGATGACGTGACGCTAGGGATTGCCGATGGCACTGAGGCGGGAGTGGGAACTACCACCTCGGTCGATGGAATCATCGAGACAGGCAACGGCACCGGCAACACATGGTATCTTCACGACGTAGACATGGAATCAGAGTGGGACTTCTTTGTGCTTGGTGCCAACACCACAGTGCACTACAACGGTGGCAACATGGTCCTGCGTAACACCAACAACTATCAGGTCAACATGTTCCGCTGCTTGAGTGGTGGGAGTGGGATGTGGATGTTCATGGATGGAGTTAAGTGGATTGGGAGTGGCACAACCAACCTGGCTGTGTATGGATTCCTATACGACATGCCGATTGCGCCCTCTGCCACCCGAGGCACACGCATCTGGTTCACCAATTCCCTGATTGACATCACACTGACAGGAGTTACTGCAGCCGATGCTGCATGCGTGCTGCTAGACGATGCTGTCACTCTGGCCTCCGTGGACGAAATCGTGTTGGATGGAAGCGTGTGCCGCATCACCGACACTGCAGGCACCCGACCGTTGGAGGCCATCAACGTAACCAAGATCGACGCAGATCGTTCGCACTGGAATGTTAGGTGGGAGGGTGGTGGCATCACCCTCACCCCCAACGCTGGAGGCTCGGCCACGGACATCAACAATCTGGACAACACAGCCGGGTTTGCCATCACACTATCCGATCTACGTATGCTGGGCACTGCTACTGGTGCGGGTGTGGTCAATATCTTTGCCGATCAGGCCATGCCACCCTCCAACCTGACATCAGGAGCGTGCTTGCGCGGCCAGTACGGGCTGGACATTGGTGGAGCCACAGTGGAGCAGTGCTTTTGCTATGCCACGAACGTCTGGTCCTGCTTCAACATGGCTACTGGAGCCTTCGTGACTGGTGCCGGCGCGCCGGCAGACTAGGACCTATCATGGCCTTCGATCCCGCAATCGGCACACGAGTTGAGGGCAAGACGCCGGGATGTCACTCTCGGTGGTACGAGTGCGCGGTGTGTGGCAAGCACAAGAAGGAGGTCGACACGCTGATACCTGATCCGCCCCTGCCCCACGCCGGCCTTCGCATCTGCACCTCCTGCAACGACGAGCCCTCCTACGATTACTTCAGCCAAGTCTCGCCCTACGTTCCAACAGGGGAGGAGAACGGTCCATGAGCAACCGAACCACGCTCCGCACCAACGTCCGATACAGGCTGGGCAGGGGCAGCGACATCACCGACACCATGCTCGACGGGTGGCTGAACGATGCGTTGATCGACCTGTGCACGCGCAGGATCGAGATTCAGTCCCTGCGAGGAATTGGCAACGCCATCAACACCGTGCCGGGGCTGTACTACTATGCCAAGAGTTCCACTGCGTTCGCCCTCGAATACATCGAGGACCTCACCAACGAGCGCCGGCTGGACGTGTTGCCGGGAGGACTGGCTGAGTGGCTGCAGGTGAAGCAGGGCGCCTCCAACGGCCCGCCCACTCGCTACATCGTCAACGGCAATCAGATTTGGCTGACCCCAACGCCTGATGACTTCTACCAACTCCGCACCTACGTCTACCTCTACCCAACCTGGGGCGCGTTGGCAACGGACGAACCCTCCATCGAGAGGGAGTGGCACTACGGGATCGAGTTGGTCGCCACTGAGCACGCCATGCGGGCGCTGAACAATGACGAGCGGGCCGCGCAGGTCGCGCAGGAGTTCGAGATGTGGCTGGCCCAGCGTGACACCAACATCAAGCGGGGTGTGCGCAAGGCCATCCCGCAGCGTGGCGTGAGTCCTGCCACCGCGGTTCGGCGCAACTTCAAAACGGGAGTTTGAAAATGAGCACTCGATCCTGGGACAACAGTACCTATCCCGGCACCGAACTCGCCAACACCATCGACGACCAGGCGAGGAACATGCGGGTGGATGTGTGGGACACACTGGTGCAGGGGGGGCACAAACTGACGGGTGTGGGCGGTGGATCACACACTCCTCCAGCGGGAGGCATCCTCTCTCTCAACGACGGCAAGCACTGTGTTGGGTGGGAGACTCAGACCCACCAGGACAACACCGGCCACCTGACCCTGGCGTGGTCGTTCGATGGGGCGACGCCGCTCGTTCGGCAGTATGGAAGCGGCAGTGTTGAGACCGCCCTCAACGGGCGCACGATTGTGGCAGGCGAGTCTCCATGCGAGTTCGTGGGCTCCCGGCTGATCGGCCCGGCTGCTGGGTTCTGGTTCGAGGGGATTGCCTACGCTGCGCTGGTCCGGGCGATAGCGTTCGACGCTCTGCCCTCCGCCAACTCCTACCTCAAGCGAGTCCTGTACAAGTGCCCCTACACCACTGGCTCCATCTCCCGTACCCTCGACCGGGCGATGGTAATTGTGGGGACCCAGCCAGTTGGGGCGGACCTAGTAGTTGGCATCTACAAGATCCCCAACGCCACGGCCATTCCGGCGTTCAACCGATTCGACCCGGTTCCTCCAGTGGCACCGAATCATGTGCTGCTGTCCACCATCATCCTCACCACACTGTCAGGTAGTTACTCCATCGAGAACACCAGTGTGGCCGGCGCCATCGCACCGGGGGATGAGATCGTTGCCTACTACACCACCACCGGCAACGCCACCGATGTGAGCATCCTGCTGCAACTCATCTAGGAGGAGATCGTGGGACTCCGCAAGGAACACCCAACAGCACACACCAACGGAGCGGGAGGGCTGGCGTGGACCAATCCAGCGCAAGCCTACGATGGCAATCCTGCTAACTTCTCCACTGCCACCGCCACCTCCACACCCACAGTCACCAAAGAGTGCACGTTCACCTTCACCCCCTCGCCCATGCCAGTCGCCAGCGAGCACCGCCACTACTGTCTGTGGGTGGACTGGGACGCCTCGGTTGCAGTGGATGGTGGATACGTGTACTTCCGCAACGTGGACACCGGGATCATCCTGGCGACCCGCAGAGTCGCCGCCGACATTCCGCACCAGGTCGAGTACATCTACTACGCCCCCTCAATCCAGCCACTCTACAACTCGGTGCTGAACCTCAAGATCGAGGTGGTTCCGTACCATCTGTCAGGCTACCTCGACATGCTGTCCGTCCGCATCTACGACATGTACTTCATCTCGCTGGAGCAAGAGTCGGGCCTGATCATCGAGGGATAGATGGGATTCGGGGCTCTCACCAAGGTTCCAACGATCACCCCACTGCCGGCGCCTCCCAAGCGTCTGAAGGACACTGCGTCCACACTGGAGGGAGTGGTAAAGTGGGCTGGCGACCTGTCCAACTCGCTGCAGAAGGGACTCAGCGCCGTTCGTCAGGCAGCGAACCAGATGGAAGTGGATCGGCTCACGGTTGTGGGCAATCGCTCCTACACCTTGACCTACACCGATGATGGCACCTACACGTCGCTCACCTCGGTTGGGTCGGGAGGATACTTGCGATTGTATGGATGCGGAACACCGCCATCTCCCTACTATGCGGGCAGCCTCAACCTCGGCCCCACGGGCACTCTGGCGGCGTGGGGTGCTACTCCGATTCCCAACACGGCGTTCTTTCTGAACCGGGGATCAGTGGGTAGCGAGACCCTGTTGGTGCGAGTGCTGGACGGCAGCATTACTTCCTCAAGTTCAGGCGGGTTGCAGGGAATCTACGTCAACCTCACCCACTCCGGCGCCTCGGGTGCCACCGAGAACATCGGCACCGCCGTTCGCTACCAGTCCATCAGCAACACCGGCAACACCGGCATCGCCAGTGTGTTCAAGGCCCTGCTCAACATGTCGGGATTCACCACCGGCAAGACAGTCGCCTCGGCCTGCCTGTTCAAGTCGGTGCCGGAGGCTTTCCTGCTTGGTGCGGGTGCCTTGGGCGGCACTCTGACTGCCCTCAATCAGTTCTGGGCCAACACCCCAACGTCAATGGTCTTTGGCACTCCTAGCGTCCTGGGCACCCACCGCGGCTTCTACTGCTCGGACCTGAAGTACGGCACCAATCGGGTGTGCTTCGACGCGGAGCCGATCACTTCGAGTGTGCCAGCCGCTCCAGCAATCGCGTTCGGCGGACGCTCCCTGCTCCACACAACCGGAGTGCTGCGCCGCTCGTGGATCGGCGACAACTCCATCGAGTGCACTCAGAACTACGTCATCGTCTCCACCGCCGGCATGGGACTCGTCCTGCGCGACACCACGGACGGCAACTACTACCTCATCAACACCACCAACGGGGTGCTGAACGCTCCGGTCAGCCTGGGCGTAGGCCCCATCGCAGCATAAGATGTTGACACGTCCCGACTTTTGTGCTATCATGGACTGGGAGGAATGAGATGGAAATGCAACTGCTCGCTCTGTTCGCCCGGCTGGAGAACTCGATTCAGAACCTGGAGCGCCAGGTGTTCCAGGTCACATCCGAGCGGGACGCCCTGGCAGCCGAGAAGGCTGAGCGGGAGAAGAAGGATGCGGCACCCAGTGGTTCCGAACCGGGGACTGCGCCAGTCTGACGCGTTCGGGGCCGGCCATTTTGGCGCACCCCGTGGCGCTCGCACCCACAAGGGCCTCGACCTGATCGCCCACCCCGGCGATCTAGTGATCGCTCCCTTCGAGGCCATCGTTACGCATGTCGGGAGGGCCTACGCGGACAACGACACCCTGGGCAGCCTCCACCTCCACGGCACGGACGGCCACCACGAAGTCAAGATGCTCTATCTGATGCCCCAGTGCCACGTCGCGCAACTCGTTGTTGAGGGGCAGGTTGTTGGGTTCGCCCAGGACGTTGCCTCCTACCACGAGCACCGAGCCGGCCATGACGGCATGACCAACCATGTGCACCTGGAGGTTCGAGTGGATGGAGAGTTGGTAGACCCACTGACGCTTCTGGAACCTGTGGGGGGCGAGACATGAAGCCCAACGGCAGAACTGGGTGGATTCTGGTGATTCTAGCGATTGTGTCGTTCTGTGGCGGCATGGGCGCCTGGGCACTCAAGGAGTGGATCGTCTGGGAGGACACCAAGAAGTTCGTGCTGGCCGATGAGGCGAGGGACGTGCAACTCGCCCTGTGGCAGGCCGGAGCCGAGCGCGAACTTGCCACACTGTCTGCCAACCAGTGCGTGCTGTTCCGCCTCGTCAACGTCAGTCGAGAGAAAGACAAACTCACGCTGGCAATCGTGCCGGTGGAGTGCCGTGAGGATTTTCCGCTCAAACAGGAGACTCACCCGTGACATTCCACCTTCTCTGGACCATCGGCTCCGCGGCGGTTATACTGGCGTTTCAGACGGGCGGGTTCTTCTGGCTCGCCAAGAACCACTTCCACACGGTCAACAAAAAGTTGGACGCGCTGCAAGGGGACGTTACCAACCTGCGCGAGCGCATGGGCAAGTTCGAGGGTCTGTTGGAGGAACACACACGTAGGGAGGCGTAGGAGGGCGCAGGAGGAGGCGCCAAGAATGCGATTTGCAATCTTCGACATCGAGGCCACGCAACTCAAGTCGGACCAAGGATTTCTGCTCTGCGGGGGATTCAAGGACATCGCCACGGGGAAGAAAACGATCCTGGGGATGCGCACAGTTGGAGTGGGCAAGGGCCGTGGGCGCGACCACCGGCTCGCCCTCGCCATCCGCGACCATCTGGAGTCCTACGACGGCATCATCACCTGGAACGGGCTGATGTACGACATCCCATTCCTCAACGACCGGCTGATGTTCACCGGCGAGGACATCGCGGAGAAGCGGTTCCACATCGACATCATGTACCAGGCGAGGATGGGCCGCTCAGCCATGACCAGCAGCCGGCTCGACTGGGTGGCGAAGGCGATGGGATGTCCATTCGTCAAGACTCCCCTCATCCTCAACCAGTGGCTCGACGCGGCGGACGAGGCGAGGTCGCACTGGAGGGAGGGCCACAGAAACTTCGACTACATCATCGACCACAACAACCACGACCTCGACGTGACGGAGTGGGTGTATAATAGATTGAAGAATAGGGTGCAAACCATTTCCAAGAGGTGACGAGATGAAGCGGTTCCTGCTTGCGCTTGCGGTTGTGCTGGGACTGGCTGTTGCGCCTGCCGCAGCCGCCACGGTCAATTTCTACGTTGATGGTGGGTGTACGAACGATGGAGACGCTGCCCAGTGCGACGTGGCGGGCATAGCCGTCTGTACCAATGCCGATGAGTGGGTGTGTGCTGCTGCGGGTGCCGGTCCCGGTCCCGCCCGCAACATCCAGACCGCAATCGACGCCGCCATCGCCACTCCTGGCTGCGCCACTGGCGACGACTGCGTGATCATCGTGCGGGGTGCGCACACGCTGGCCTCGCACACGGTTGGTACGGATCACGACGTGTGGGCTACCGGCTCCGATGTTTCGTTCAACGGTCGCTACCACATGCCGAACGCGGAGCACTCTACCTATGGCACCTATCGCCTGGCCGGCCTCAACGGCTCCGCGGGCCATCCCGTGCTCATCCAGCCTTTCGCCTATGGGTTGGCCGGCGAGGAAGATGCGTTCCTTGAGGCGACCGCCAAGACCGCTGTGTGGACCCAGTGCGCCCTGATTGGTGGTGAGTGCGATGGTGTGTGTGCCAACGTGCCGGACTCGTTCTGCACTAGCGTGTGGCACACCGAGGGTATCAGCAGGGTAGGCTACTATGCTACCCTCAGTGACGCCGATCCCACCCCCACCTATCGCGTGGGATCATTCGACGACATGACCAACGCGCACACGGACTTCGTGGGCACTCGCTGCAACGGCACCCCTTGGATGCGATGTCGCACTGCAGACGACTGCCCAGCAGGAGACGTTTGCGGGGGATCGTCCTATACCTCCGTGGAGCGGGACAGTTACACCATCGACGACGTGACATTCGTTGGAAGCGAGTGCCTGCCTCCTACTCCCAAGTGCTCGGCACACCCCACCATACCGTGCTACAGCAACAGTGACTGCCCCGACTACCTAACAGGTGAGACGTGTGATTCGGTCTATCAGTACACCGACAACCGCCTGTTCGTGCGCTGGGGAAGTTCGGTGCCGGTTGGTGCCTACCCAATCGACATGGGTGGCTACTCTGCAGGTAACGGCTTTACTGTGGACAACTCTACCTATGTCACAATCCGAGGGTTCGAGATCCGCAACACGGCGAAGGGTGGGATTGCCATCTACAACCTAACGGGCAGTGCGAACCACATCATCTTCACCGACAACCGGATCTTCTACGCCACTAATATCGGAGGCAACGACTACGGGTCGCACATAGACGGTGGAGCGTCTCTCGTGTTCGACGTGTCCGACATCGAGTACACCAATAACACGATTGCCTACTCAGCCAGTGAGGCCATGCACCTAGGCCCCAACGGATCTG
>Ga0316626_10000420_pt1 | contig 16344 bp, 9 predicted proteins | sample OWC_Aug_T1_C1_D5_FD_207656 | JGI IMG/M metagenome (GOLD analysis project Ga0316626, IMG submission 207656) | Wetland soil microbial communities from Old Woman Creek delta, Ohio, United States - OWC_Aug_T1_C1_D5_A | ecosystem: Environmental > Terrestrial > Soil > Wetlands | place: USA: Ohio...
ATTTGCTTGTCCGCTTGATGTACTTTCGTCTTTGTGCGAACAAAGACGAAAGCTACCAAAGAAGAAAATCGCCGACTGAACCTCACCGGCTATTCCGAACATGCTCTTCGCTAAAATAAATAACGCGCGCTTCGCGCTTGAACGGGGATTTATTTTTTAACGCTCATCGCACGTTCTCCATTTTACGCCTACTCGCTAATGTCGGAATGAACTCAATACCTTCAAGACTTGGTGTTTGATTTGGTATCTGAATTGGTATTTGACTGACTCTTTTACTTATTTATCTACACTATTTCATTTATTTGTTTATGGGTTTCATGTTTCAGTACGACTGTGTTTATCGCGGTTTCAGGCTGTAAGGCTGACAACCTGAAATCTTCATCTTAGCTAGACAATGCAATTTTGCAATGAACTGTTCAGTATTAATTCGGTGCTGCATGAAAAAAAATCTGATACTAAATGTTTTTTCTTCTAGCATGTTTTTATTTTTTACATAGCGTGTTTTATTTTTTTTAGCGACAGATTTTTTCATACTGATTCTCAGCTAGAGATGCACTGGCAAAACGTCCGATACATACACAATTTGGAGATGAAATGCACTGGCAAAAAATGTTAATCGTACTGGGAAGCGAGTGCTTTCCCAGTACATTCCGAACGCCAATTCAGATGCCTTTTAATGGTTTGTAAGGTTTGGTGCTGAAATGGTTATAAATATATAATATTGCAATGATATGCCGCTAAAATATGACGGCGTGCCAAAAGAAATGCCTTATTCGAACATCGGCAAACTTTATTCATGCGAAAATTGTTGTTTTCTCCATATTTTGCTATTTCTATAATTGCAAAAAACTAATATAATTTTACGCAATGTTGAGGTAAAATAAAACTTTCCCAGTGCGAAATTCGTTTTTAAGTTAAAATTACGAGTTATATTTAAGTTAAATATTATCGACTTGCTCATTATATATTCCTGGACGTAATGTGTCATACACATAGCTATATGCATCAAGTGTGCTATGCTGCCAGATGAAGGATGCAACTATTCAGCCTGTCAGCTGAAAATGCCTGTGAATAGAGGTCATCTGAAATATGAATAGCACTTACAAAACAAAATATATTGGGATTATCCTGAAAATAATTCAAAAAAGCTTGACATCGCGATATGATTTTTATACATTTGTAGCAATGAAATCACTATATCTATAATTTAAAAATAAAGAATTAATAAAAATGATAGGAAAAAGAAAATTTACAGAGTCTGATTTTTTAGCCTTGTGCCAAAAAATGATTAAAGCAGGTGAAAGGAGTGATGAGGTAATGAAAGATTTATCTTACATGGAATCGTTTATAGATGATATAACTCATAATTATATCTTTATCCGAAAACAACCTGATTGGACAGGCGATGAAACTGCCATGGCTCTGCAAGCTATGGAAGCTATAAGTAAGGCCGAGGCTGAAAAGGCCGAAGCACGCAAAACACCGATTGACAAAGGCAAAGAAGAACAATCTGTACAGGCAAAGGTATGGCAGGTGGAAGAGCGCGACCCTCATATAATAGAGGTGAATACTCAACTGCAATCTAAACCGACAAAAGAGGATGTAAAGAAAACATCTTCTGAAATATTTAAGATGGAGTGGTTTATGAATAACCGTTATGAGCTGAGGCATAATGAAATAACTAATCAAACGGAATATCGTTTGTTGAACAGTAATGAACCTTATGCCAAAATAACGGAACGTGTAATTCACAGCATGTGCACCTATGTACGTAAGAACGGCGTAAATGTTTGGGACAATGACATTCGCCGACATGTGGACTCTACGTTTATTGCCGACTTCCACCCGATGAAGGATTACTTGGAGTCTTTGCCCAAGTGGGACGGTAAAGACCGCGTGACACCGCTGGCTGAAAGAGTATCAAAGAGTGAATTCTGGGTAAAACACTTCCATACATGGATGCGTGGTTTGACAGCTCAATGGCTTGGAAAAGATACGCTTCACGGCAACAGTGTTGCACCTATACTAATAAGCAAGAGACAAGGACGACAGAAATCTACTTTCTGTAAACTTCTGCTGCCTAATGAATTGCAACCGTATTACTTGGACAGGTTAAACATCAATTCCACAGCCAGAGCTGAAGAAAAGCTTGCGGAGTTTGCACTGATAAACCTTGACGAGATAGACAAATACTCTGCTAAAGGTATGGCATCGCTAAAGAACCTTATGCAAATGTCAACGGTAAATACGAAGAAAGCCTATCAACGAGGGCTTAGCGAATTGCCGCGAACAACCTCATTTATAGCGACTTCAAACAGAAGGGACTTATTGACCGACCCGACAGGCAGCAGACGTTTCATTTGCATCGAGGTAGATAAAAAGATAGATTGTTCGCCGATAGACCACGAACAAATATACGCTCAACTAAAAGAAGAAATAGAACAAGGCAAGCGTTATTGGTTCGAAGAGGACGAAGAAGTTGAGATAATGGCTCATAATGCAGCTTATCAGCGCAATACGATAGAAGAGGATGTTTTCGACACGCTGTTCAGAAAACCGATAGGTAATGAAAAGACGATAAAGCTCTCGGCACGAGAAATATATGATGAAATGAGAGCAACCGACAAAGAGGCTATGAAAGGCGTAAAAGAAAGCAAGATTTGGAGCTTGCTAAGAGACTTGGATTATCGGAAGGAACATTACGAAGATGGAAACAAATATTATGTGGTGAGAAGATAATATGAGATTTAAATGCACAAAAATGGTGTACTAACTTATTTTATTTTCTTAAATGGCAATACAATCTTATATTGTTGCACCATGAACCATAGATGCAACAAGGTCACTTGAATAGAGAAATACGGATTCTTTACCCGCCACTGATCCTGCGTTCTTGACATCTACACTTACGGTAAGTACATCATCCGCGTTGAATTGTTCTTTATCTACGCTCAGATTATTGTATTCATATTTGGTGCACTAAGTCCATACCCAAAAGGTCACTGCAGGGATACTTTGGCATCATGATTGTAAGCATCTTCCATGTTTTCTACTTCTTCTCTAACCTTATAGTCGTAGTTGACCATTGAATTTTCTCATAATAATACTTTAAATTGTTATTTTTATATTCTCAGGTCTCAGCCTTCATGGTATCTATGTCAATACAGTTAATAACGATATGATTAATTCTCCTATTTTTTCAATTCTTTAATTATTAATTGGTTTAGCAAACAATTTGCTTTTTAGCCAAGCTCTTACAGGAAGATCGTAAAGTTTGTAAGCAGCGTAGGCCGTCATTATGGCAAAAATGTAGAGTCCTACATTCAAGAAAATATGCTGTACCAACGAAGCTTGCGGATGACTGCTTACCCAAGCTATCTGAATGTAAACGAATGGATAATGGGTAATATAAATAGGGTAAGAAATCTCTCCAAAGAATTTACATACAGCCATTGAACGTGCATCTGTCACCTTGCTGCCTGCTCCCATGGAAACAATTAGAGGAAGGCAAACAAGAATAACAGCCGACTCATAGATACCATTCATCCAACCATTTGATTCGCCACCGATACGAGGCATCGCTAATAAAACAACAATCAATAGGGAGCACCACCAGAATCCTCCTTTAACCTTAATCAGATAATGCACCCGCGAAATAAGCAGACCCATAAAGAAAGGATAGAGCAAACGGCTCACACCAATTACGAGTTGGTCAGGTGCAGTACTCCATCCTCCAATGACGCAAAACATCTTTTTACCGCCTGCCACTCCGAAGAAATCGAGACTCATTGTGATGTTAATTGTAAGGATAGCAAAAAGGCACACACACACCGTCAGCCAAAATTTATTCATCCGGCGAATAAACAAAGCATAAATGATGTTCGCAAGATATTCCCACTGCAATGACCATGTAGGTCCATTAAGAGGATTAGTCTCCTGCCAGCCGCGAATATCCATGCTCCTACCTACTGGAATTATTGTGCAACACCATAAGAAAACTAATAATATCATCCACCAAGGCTTCTGATCTATTAGAGGAAAGGCTGCACTACTTCCAAGATAAAAAAGTAAAAGGCCAATGAATGTTCCGAATATGACCATAGGATGAAGACGGACAAGTCGACGCTTGAAGAAATTCCAAGTAGACATACGCCCCCATCGGTCATCATAAGCATAACCGATAACAAAACCAGACAATACAAAGAAAAAATCAACAGCCAAATATCCGTGGTTGATAATCTGTTGGAGATAACCATGTGAATAGGTCTCAAATAAATGAAAGGCTACTACAAGAAGAGCGGCCACGCCACGAAGTCCGTCAAGAATCTCATAACGTGGCTTTGATGCAAGATAGGTATTATTTTTATCCATACTTTATATATTAGTTATTGTGTTTAGCTGCAAAAGTAATGTATACTCTTTCTGACAATTTGTTGTTTTGTTTATAAATATTGTCGTATATTTGAGATATGAAATAATTAGATATTCAAAAATGTTACAAAGCATTAGTACCTTGAATTATGATCATGTGGTGTTGAAGCCTTCTGAGCAAATAGGACTTCATCATTTCAATACATGGGAGATGTCGTATGTCATTTCAGGCTGTGGTAAGCGTATTCTCGGTGATTCGAAGGAAGATTTTCAGAAGGGTGAGATTGTTCTCGTAGTGCCAAACATGCCCCATCAATGGATTTTTTCGCCTGAAAAAACAGATGAGAACGGTAATATCGAAAACATTACCATTAGTTTCGGCATGGATATGCTCCCAAAACTTTAACAGGCTATTCCTGAATATCAGCCTATTTCTTCATGGCTTGAAAATCTCGACACATCTATCAAATTTGCCAAGAGCGATTGCAACAAAATTAGTGTTCTACTCAGACGCATGGAAAATGAAACTCCCGATATGAGAATGAATACGCTTCTTCAACTGCTTGTTGAAGTCTACCATTGCCATCGCTATTCTGTAGTAGGACATTTTGAATCGCCTATTAGTGTTATGGACAAAATCAAGAAAGCTAAAGTCTATATAAATTGCAACTACCAACGTCCCATTACTATCGATGACCTTGCCTATCATGTGGGAATGAACCGTACGTCTCTATGCATTGCATTCAAGAAAGCGACCAAGCGAACAATTATAGGGTATCTTACAGATCTCAGAATTCGTGTAGCTAAGTATCTATTGAAGAATGAAAATGGAACGATAGCAGATTGCTGTTACAAGAGTGGTTTCAATGACGTTCCTCATTTCAATCGCATCTTCAAAAAGAGGTTGGGGGTATCTCCTAGCCAATATAGATCGCGGATACGCTGATTTTTATTTTATGTAACCTATCGGCAATGAAAAGACGATAAAGCTCTCAGCAAGGGAGATATATGACGAAAAGAAAACGGCTGATAAAGAGCCGATGAAAGGCATAAGAAAAAGTAAGATTTTGGATTTTCTAAAAGACTTGGATTTTCATAAAGAACATTACGAAGACTCGAATAAATATTATGTGGTGAGGAGATAATATGAGATCAAATGCACAAAAATGATGCATTAACTTCTTTCTTCTCTTAAAATGTATGTATTCGTTCTGTATAAATAAAATTGATTGTGTAACTTTGGCAGATTAAAAATAATATTATGAAAAGTTTTAATCTGCTGTTATTTATGTTAGTTCTATCTCCGGCTGCGATAGGGGAGGGCGTGGATTTGAATGTAGCTTTGAAAAAACTTGATTATGTTGTTGGGAAACGTGATTATTATATCCAAAAGAAGCAACAAGTTATAGATAACCTTAAAAAAGACCTTGAAACTAGTATGGTTGATAATGATAAGTACGTTATATGTAAACGTATTTATGATGAATATCAGAAATTTAATGCAGATTCAGCATTATTTTATGCCTACAGTTGCCAAAAATTGGCGATGAAAACTAAACGAAACGATTGGCTTATTCAGGCAGAAATAGACAGGATATTTATTATTATTTATCAAGGGAAATTAGTCGCAGCTAAAAGTCGTTTGATTGAATGCGGACCAATTGGAGATTTGTCACCTCAATTTATGTCCCAATATGCTGTGGCTGCGTTTGAATATTACATGAGGATTAATATTAGTGGAAATATTGATATTGCAGACCCGTTAAGTAGTAATAACGAATTGTGTTGGAACACGTATAAAAAATATATACCTAGCGATAGTTGGTATTATGATTATTATGAGGTTGCTGAAACGAAACATCAAATTAAAAATAGGCTTATTAAAAGATTAAAAAGCCTTCCTAAACCATCTATCCCTGCTGCGATGATTGAAGTTGCATTGGCAAAAATTTATAAAAATGAGGGTGACTCAAAGCTTTATTATTATTATCTCATATGTTCGGCAATCAATGATATTTGTAGTGGAAACCGTGAAGCTCAGTCTTTATTGTCATTAATTGAATCGCCTTATGTTAGAAAAAATAAAAAGAGGGCATTTGTTTATGCTATGGTCTGTACTGAAAATGCTAAGGCATATAAAGATAGAGGACGTAGTCTGAGCATTATAGATGCTCATGCTATTATTATTAATGCGTATGAATCTGCTTTAGAGCGTAAGGCACAAAATATGTCCGATTTTATTGCGCTATTGGCTGTATTTATAGTTATTATTTTTATTCAATTACTTTTGCTTATAAAAAAGCATAAACGCCAAAACGCAATGTTTGTTAAACTTGAGGAAATTAATGCGGCTCTTAATGAATCTATTAGTAAAGAGAACGAAATGCAATTGAAATTAAAAGAAAATAATGATCGGTTGCAAGAAGAATTAAAGTATCGCAATAATAATTTTTTGGATGTATATTTATTGGTATCACGGTATATAGCTGATGTACGTAAATTTAAAAAGAGTGTTTATAATTTACTTATAGCAGGTAAACTTACCAGTGCAAAGAAACAATTAAGCTCAACTATAAATGCTGACGAATATCTGCAAAATTTCTATAAACAATTTGATAAAGCTTATTTATCAGCGCATCCTGATTTTGTTGAACGATTTAATAAATTAATGAAACCGGATATGCAAATAATTGTCCCATCTTCAGGTACTCTAACTCCTGAATTACGTATATATGCGCTTGTAAGCCTTGGCATAACTGACAGTGTGAGTATTGCAGACTTTCTGCACTATTCCACTCAAACTATCTATAATTATAGACTGAAAATTAGGCATAGTTCATGTATTATAGAAAAAGATTTTGCAGATGTCGTGGCTAAAATGTATTATCAATGATAATGGGAATAACCGTAATAATATTTATTTGGTAGCCCCTATATTATTATGGCTTCGAAGTTTACGTCTTAGAGATTATAAAATTAATAATCTTCAATAGTACAAACTTCGAAGCCATTTTGCAAAACTTTATATAAATAGCGAATATCTATTTACCTGATTTGATCCCAAGTTCAATTAGAAAGTGATGTTACAATCTAGTGACAATTCAAATGGACGAATGTAGCTTCCTACCATAGCATAATTCTTGTACGTCTTTGCCTCTTTTGCATTAGCCAAATTGGCGGCTCCAATAGAGCCACTTGCGCCTAGTTGATTTAAGAAATTTACTACATTTATAGACAGATTGACATGCTTGTTCAATGCATAATTAACTCCACCAAAAGTTTCCCAGTGACCGTTGAAATAGAGCGTATTAGTCAAATTTATGTACTGTTTACTGAAGTACCTGAAACTTAACCATAAACGCCAATTGTCGAAAGAATATGATGGGTCTAATTCAATTAATGTTTTGGACATGGCAGAAACCGTATTTCCACTCAAGTCACGTGTTTCATTATATCCACTGGGATAAGTTACATTAGCACTATATTTTTCGTATTTTGGGTTCTGAAGTGTCAAAAGGGCATGAAGCATAGCCCCCTTAAAAGGTGTGAGCACAACGTCTGTTGTCCAACCTGTAGTTTGTACATTATAAGTTACCGGAACCGTTGCTGATTCTTGTCCAGAACTTGTTGCGTGATAGAATTGTGTACGGGATTTATAAGAGGTTTGTGTAATATAAGATATTTCAGAAACTAATTTCATCCAATTGGTATTCCAATAAATTCCTCCGGTGGCAAGGTTGACATTAATAGGCCTTGTAGTTGGGGCATAGGCACCGGCGTAATCCTGCAAATTAGGACGTTGACGATTATATGTATAGTTTCCTTGAATTCCCAAGCCGCGCCGTAGTTTGATGCGAAAGTTCAAATTGGCAGATGGATTAATCCAATCTCCTGTAAAGCGAGTGATGGTGGCTTTTGCCAAACTCCAATCTAGGGAACGGATATTATTAACATAAGTGCTATCTTCCTCTAATGCAGCTTTTCCACTATATCCTTGATATTCTATACGAGCACCATAAGAGAGGTACAGCCATGGTGTGGCATTCCAGTCATCAGAGAGGAAATAAGCCAATTTGGTCTCATGACCGTCATAATATTCACCGCCATAGTTAAACCCATAAAAAGAGTATAAGTTACCATTGGTATCTTTTTGATACAACATTTTAGGATTTTTACAAGCTTCATGGGTAAACATTTGATGTTGAGAGGCAATGGTACCGTGATTACGCCAAATGTTTAGGCCCATGCGCCAATGATGAATACCATTTCCCAACGTACCTTTTAAAACGGCAGTTGTTACCAAAGATCGTTCCAGACCGGCATCATACATGGCATAACGTGTGGCTACATCACCGGAATAAGCTGTGCCATCAGCATAATAATAAGTTCCTGTTGCGACATCTGTTGTAATTCCAGATCCTATCATCATTGCCATACTGGCATAAGAATTCTTATACTTTGAGGCAATTTCTAATTGTGTCCCATTGTTAAAATTCCAGTTAAAATTAAAAGTCAATTGGCGCGCATATGTAGTACCGACATTACCCCATGATTTGGTTTCTGTTTTGCCGGTAAGTACGTTTACATAAGTTATGCCGGGGAAATCTACAGGAAAAAATTGATCCTGTCCTTGCTTGAATCCTTTATATTTGCTCACACTTCCGTCGCCATTAAAAATAAAAGGAGCATAGGTGTCTGCTGTACTTGTATATTTTACAAATTGGTATAACAATGACATATCACCTTTATTATGGTCAAATATTTTATTAATACCTATTTTATACTGTTGTATTTTTAAACTTTCGCCATTTGTGGCATCCTGCTTGTGTGTGCCAGGATCTGCTACTTGATGTGTGCTTACTGTATAACCCCATCCTTTTGCTATTGGGGCTGCTAATGTGAGATCAAAATTCTGACGGCCATAATTGTTTGGCCCGTAGTTGATAAAACCTTGGAAATGATTTGTAGCTTGTCGGTTCTTAGAATCTATTGCATAGGTCACATTACCAAATTGAATGGCAGATTCACCGGGTGAAAGTACGCTGATTTGGCTTAGAGATGGACCGGAAAACCAGGAAAAATAAGGCATAACAGGCCAGTATATCTCTGAAACAAGCACTCCATCTTCTGCAATAGTTGGAGAAACTGTAGACGGTAACCCAACATTAATTTGCCTAGGTTGATCTTCGCTTGACGCATTTAGCATCACATTACGATTTTTGACCTCCTTATTGTTAATAGTTGAGTCTTTCTTTGAGGTTATCTGTGCCTGAGTGGTGGCACAAGATAAAAAACCGGTTAATGTCAATATTGTGAAATTAATAAGTTTCATGTTATTTACGTATTAGTTATATATTTTATTTTTGTGTTAGAATATTTAATTTTACGATAGGTCTTAGGACATTATGCGCTTTTATCTCCATGCCCTTTACATTGATCTTAGCAACGCCCTTGATGTCACGACTAGAAATGCCAATTCTAAAAGTATAAGTGCCGGGATCTACTATCCATGCACTGGCTTTTTCATTAAAAGAGGCGAGATCACTTTTTTCTATTGCCATAGTCAGAGTTTGGCTTTCACCAGGCTGCAATGTACGGGTTTTGGCAAACGCTTTTAGCTCTTGTGCCGGTTTGTCTTCTTTACCTTTAGGAGCGGTTACGTAGACTTCTGCGATTTCTTTGCCTGCATTCTGACCATCATTTGTAATGGTGGTGCTTACTTCAACTGCGTTATTTTTGTTTATGACGTTTGGCTTACTGTAAGAAAAAGTGGTATAAGAAAGGCCATAACCGAAAGGATAAGAAACATTTTTCTTAAAACTGTCGAAGTAACGATAACCTACATAAATTCCTTCTTCATAATTGGTATAGCCTATGTTTTTCATGGCTTGATATTTTGCTTGTCCTTTGGCAAAACTGTTTACTTCTATTCCATCAGAAGGGAAGTTCTTAGAGGAAGGAGTATCATTGAGATTAATAGGCCATGTCATTGGTAATTTACCGGAAGGGGATAATTTACCGCATAAAATGTCTGCAACAGAGTTTCCTATTTCCTGGCCACATTGCCACGGTAGCAATATTGCATCGGGTACATCTTTCCATGAAGCGGATTCAATAACGCCACCGATATTAAGTACTACAATGGATTTCTTACCGGCCTTGTGAAAAGCTTCGGTAACTTTATTAATCAATTGTATCTCCTCATTAGAAAGATTAAAGTCTGCTTTTGTACGATCTGAGCCTTCACCGGACAAACGTTCCAATGTAATTACAGCGATGTCATTTGTTTGAACTGCCGAGGCTAAATCAGAGTCAGTTGGAATGATTTCTGTTGGCAATGGAAGTGACTGCCACCATTCGTGAGGTGTCTTAGCTATCTCGTCTTTAGCAGACTTGATGTAGCTGGTATAGGTATTAAGAATTTTGTTGTCTACATTATAGCTATTATTGCGTAGACCTTCTACAATAGAAACTGTGTATGAACAATTGACATTACCTGAACCGGTACCACCGGCAATCGGATCATAGCTGCCGACGCCATAGAGCGCGATATTTTTTACATTATCTGCAAATGGTAGAGCCCCCTTGTTTTCCAATAGTATAGTTCCCTCGGCTGCAGAGTTTCGGGTAATTTGTGCATGAGCTTTTAAATCCGGCTTGTTAGTGTAATCGTAACCTTTAAAACGTGGAGTTTTGACAATCATTTGCAGAATACGTTTTACATTTTCATTAAGATATTTTATGTCTAACTTTCCTGATTTAACGGCATCTTCGATTGTTTGGGCAGAGATAGCCTCACCCGGCTCAATCAAATCGTTACCTGCAATCATGTTAGCGATACGATCAGTAGCACCATTTCTCCAGATTGGGTCTGTACCACCGGTCCAATCCGTCATTACAATTCCATTGAACCCCCATTCGTCACGCAGGATGGTAGTTAACAAATCGCGTCGCTCAGAAGTCTGAGTTCCGTTAACACCATTGTAAGATGACATAACAGCCCATGGCTGTGATTTCTTTATAGCAATTTCAAAGTTCTTCAAATATAGTTCACGCGCTGCACGCTGACTAACGCGGACATCGTTTCCAAGGCGGGCTGTTTCCTGATTATTAAAACAGAAATGCTTGATACAAGCTCCCACACCTTGGCTTTGTACTCCGTTAATATAGGCGGCAGCAATATTACCTGATAGTACCGGATCTTCAGAATAATATTCGAAATTACGTCCACATAGTGGATTACGGTGTAGGCAGGCACCCGGACCTAATATTACGTCTGCACCATATTCCAATACTTCATTGCCAATGGCTCTTCCTACTTGTTGTACCAGATCAGTGTTCCATGTACTGGAAAGGCATGTCCCTATTGGGAAATGGGTACAGTAATAGGTGTTGCTATCGTAATTTCGAGTTGGGTCGATACGCAGTCCGGCAGGTCCATCAGACAAAACCGCTGTTGTAATGCCATACTTAGGTATAGAAACTGTACTACCGGCCGCGCCTTGTACAAGTTTTGCAAAAGAACCCAAGTTCGCTGTCGTACTTTCTCCCCATCCACTTCCTACAACAAGTAATGCTTTTTCATGTAATGTCATAGCTTTGACAACTTCATCAATATTATTGGCATTAAGTTTCGGTTGTGCTACGGAGCTTTCTATGCAACAAAGCATAACATATATCCCAATAATAATACGCGTGTAATAATAATTGTTTTTCATCATGTTTTTAATGTTTTAATGTTTAACAAAATTGATTTTATAGTAGATTTTTATCCTCTTTGTATTAGTTTATGAATCATTTATATAAAGAAAAGTTATTTATATTTTTCTACTCTTGAATCATTGATAACACCTTTCCAGTTAAGCCCGTATGCGAAGTCGTATTTATTTCCGATGCTATCAGTGTAAGGCGTCATGTCACGGGGAACGTCTTCTTTTTGTGCTTCTACAGTCAGCATGTCAGCCGGGAATTGCATAGGAAGCAAGCCGCTTGGTTCAGCTTTGCCGCTAATAATATCCATCACAGCTTGTGCCTGCGTTTCAAAGTCAACGACAATAGCATCTGTTGATGGTTCTACTTCGGATAATATGCAAGGCTTGAAACATTTTATAGAGACAATAACGGGTTTTTGCCCCATCTGTTGTTTTGTCGATTTTACAAGGTCTGCATCTGTACTGTTGTAAGATTTAAATGATTTACCGCGATAAGAACGGTTAGTGAAATCTTCATCCGGAGCTCCGCCTGACAAGCTTTGTACGCGAGCTGTAGTTGCCGTGTATGAACCATATTGTAGGGGAATAGGCATATATCCGTTACCGCCACCTTTTTTGTCTTCAATACTGTAACCCGTGCCTCCGTTGGGACTTTCAATAAATACCAATGCGAAGTCGGCTTCACCAGGAGAGTTGACCACTGTATAGTATTTTTTCACCAAATCAATATTTACAGGGTATTCTGTTTTATCAGGTACTGCTTTTCCCCACCAATCGGGCACTCCCTTAACAAATCTTTTAGGAATGTAAACTTTCAGCTTTTTCTTTGCCAACGGCAAAATGTTATTCTTATTCTTCAGCATTACTATACTTTTTAGCTGGGTTTCATACCCGGCTTTCATATAAGCAGGATTACCTACGATTTCGGTACTTTGTTGAGGATCAAGATACGGGTTCTCAAACAATCCTGTTCTGAACATATTAACCAATAAACGTACGGCAGACAATTCAAAACGTGTACGTGCTGAAGCTACACCATATTCGTCTTTCCACATTTGGTATGCTTTCAGAACCGGCTCTTTGTCATTACAACCACCGAATTGATCTACTCCTGATTTAAGTATTTCATAGTGGCGTTGGGCAACACTTAAATCCTCAGTACCCCAACACTTACCTTCGAACGTGGATACACTTGATACATTACCGGTTACCATCCAATCAGTACAAACAACGCCATCAAAATTGTATTTATTACGTAATAAGTCTGTGACTAAATATTTATTATAGCTGTTGCCTCTGTTACTTCCACTTCCTCCATTTTGGTTCAATGATATAGTGTAATAAGGCATTACGGCAGCAGCCCTTTCAGTACCGCCTTCTAGTTTAAATGCACCATCGGTAAACGGACGTATCATTGTATTGAAATTATTGCCCGGATAAACGGCGTATTTCCCGTAACCGAAATGCGCATCACGGCCACCTTCCTCAGGACCGCCACCAGGCCAATGTTTCACCATGGCATTAACGCTATACATGCCCCATCCACCATTGTTGTCTTCGCTTGATTGTAAACCATCACAATAAGCTTTTGCCATATCGACAGCCAAATTCGGGTCTTCACCAAATGTCCCGCTCACTCTGCTCCAGCGAGGCTCGCTTGCAATATCAATTTGTGGTGACAGTGCCGTGGCTATGCCAAGAGCACGGTATTCATGAGAGATGATATTTCCGTATTGTCTTACTATTGACGGATCAAAAGTGGCGGCGAGTCCAAGTTGGCCGGGCCACTGAGATATTGTTCCGCCTGCACCTGCATTGTACTCCGTATTGGCTGTAGTACCGTTACGCGGGTCGGAACTGCTGTTTACCGGTATGCCATGGCTGATGCCTTCGCACAGGGCTTGAACATTATTGTTCCACTCGGCAGCTATTGCCGGTGATTTCACAGTAGTGATCAGTACGTGCCGCAAGTTATCGCTTATGAGGAATTTCTTTTGACCGTCACTTATGTCTGAAGCTTTAGCTCCGCTCTTGGATAATATTTGACCTCCGTAAGTGTCGCATGCAAAACCTGATTCATTCTCAGGTATGGCTTGATGTGCGCTATAAAGCATTAAGCCTGCAATTTCTTCTATTGATAATTGTTTTACCAAATCTTCGGCACGTTCCCTTGCTAGCAAACGCCAATCTTCATATTTATCGAGTTTACCGTTTTTATTAAGGTCTTTGAACTTGAGCCCATCAACTGTCAATATTTTTATTCCTGACGAAGTGGAGTATCCAATAGTTTTTCCGCCTTTTTGTACAATTGTTGCATAACTCTTATTAATCGGTTCTTTTTTGTTTTTAGCCCATATTGAATAGGTTGCCAGAACTAAGGCACCCATTGCTATTATACATTTCTTTTTCATGATAATAAATTTTGATTATTATTTTTTAGCTGCACAAACAGCTTTGTCTATAGTCTCATAACGCTCTTCCATTTTAGGATCTGCTTTTTGATATGTAATTACATCAATTTGCATTACAGGGTCTACAGCTTGACCGTTGATAGGAGTCCATTCAGGCAACCCTAAACCATTTGGATTGCCTGTCTTGATAAAGTTCGCATAATAACTCTCGAAAATATCTGAGACAGCATAGTCGTCGGCATTCCATGCAAATACAGTATTTGTTGATAAGTTACCCATTTCATATTCTATGTCGGCAGAGTGTATTGCTCCCGGAATTTTTGGCTCGGCAGTGTTGTCTTTTCTATCTTGTACACCACCGGCAAGTCCTGCTGTTTTGTACTTCAATGCCATATCGGGGCGTGGGTGACAGTATATATATCTGTATACCGGCATTGTACTTGTCTTCTTTAACATATCAATCCATTTCCAAGTAGAATATGCTATGAATATATCGCCTGCCAACTGATAACCCGGCAATTTCATTACATCGGCGTCGTTGTTGATGCCGTAAAGAGGTAAAAGATTATCCGCAGTAGTATGGAACGTGGCTTCAACAACAGGTTTTAGGTTTTCTATAGTGGCAGGTTTGCCTTGTAGAATGAAAGCCGGAACCATTTCAGAAGAGTTGTTGCCTATGAGACATGCTACTTGAGCTTGTTCACCTTTTGCAAATACGTCGTTGGGTTGTTCGGTAAAGAAATAACCGTCTATATTGTATGGTGGAACGCTTTTTACTCCGGCGAGTTTCATAAGTTGTTCTGCCGGGACATTTCTTAGCTCATTAATAGATTTATATCCCATTTTTTTTGCAAGTTCAACGCCTATTTTTTCAGATTCAACTTGAGTCACTACATTCTTTAAACCAAGAATGGAACCACTGGAACCCATAGCCTGGTTGAATAAACCCTTTGATAACGGTGATGCCATAAGAGCACAAACGGACATAGAACCTGCCGACTCTCCCATAATAGTTATTCTGTCAGGGTCTCCACCGAATGCTGCTATATTGTCTTTTACCCATTTTATTGCGTTAACTTGATCTAGAAAACCATAATTACCGGAACCTTTATAAGGTGATTCTTTAGTTAGTTGTGGATGAGAGAAAAACCCGAAGATGCCTTCACGGTAGTTAGCTGTGATAGCAACGATGCCTTTTCTTGCAAGTGATAATCCTGCATATCGTGGCTCACTACCGCTACCGGCCATTAGTCCACCACCATTGAAGTATATAAATACAGGCAGTTTCTCATCCATAGTCTTTGCAGGAGTCCATATATTAAGATACAGACAATCCTCGCTCATCTTTTTTGTTCCGAAGTTCATATCCCCGAAAACATTCTCTTGCATAGGATTCGGGCCGAATTCGTCAGCCTTACGTATTCCGTCCCATTTCTGAACAGGTTGTGGCGCCTTCCACCTGAGGTCACCTACTGGAGGAGCTGCAAATGGAATTCCTTTAAATACTTTTATTCCTGATTCGTTTACTCCTTCGAGTATACCGCCATTTGTTTTAACTTGCGGTGAAGTTTGAGCTATAATTCCTCCCGAAAGAAAAATCAATACGCATGTTGTCAATATTTGCTTTTTCATGGTTGTATTATTTTAATTGGGTTTTATTAGCGTTATTGTTTCGTTTTCACTAGCGGCAAGTTCATTTGTTTTTGCACATCTTTTTACTTCTCTTGCCGGTTTGTCGATCTCTTTATATGTAGCCAATAAATAAATTTGTATTACCTCATTACTTGTAAGAATGCCGGAACCCGAGTTGCCGCCCTCTTGGTTTGGTAACCATGATATAAGGGCGGCAT
>Ga0316626_10000421_pt1 | contig 16342 bp, 12 predicted proteins | sample OWC_Aug_T1_C1_D5_FD_207656 | JGI IMG/M metagenome (GOLD analysis project Ga0316626, IMG submission 207656) | Wetland soil microbial communities from Old Woman Creek delta, Ohio, United States - OWC_Aug_T1_C1_D5_A | ecosystem: Environmental > Terrestrial > Soil > Wetlands | place: USA: Ohio...
GCCGCCGTCGTCAACAGCGTGTTCGCACCGGCTCCCAATCCGCTGCCGGCGGGGCAGTGGACCGGGTGGATCGAGCTGACCAGCAGTCTCCCGCTCGGCGCGAGCTGCGATATCGATCTCGACATGACCTGCGGCACCGGAATCGCCAGGATCAACGTCACGGGCCAGGTCTGCGAGTGCGATCGGCCTCTTCCGCTCGAGCCCTCGACCTGGGGTCAGATCAAGTCGATGTACCCCGATTGAAAGCGCCCAGCGAGCGAGGAATGCTGTAGACAACGACGAGGCGGGCGGCGCGAGCCGCCCGCTTCGGTGCTCTCGCCCATCCATGGGCGGGCGCTAGGGCTCGGCGCCGGCCTCGCCCAGGGCGAAGCGGATCACGGCCGCAAGCGGCGACTGCTTTCCTTCCTCCCACTTCCTCGCGTACAGCTCGGCGCCGAGCGCGGCCTGCATCGCCGCTTCGCTCGCCGTACGCTCCGCCTCGAACGCGGCCACCTCGACGCCGGCGTCGGCGCCGTGCGCGTCGGCCGCTCCAAGGAGAAAGGCGGCGCGCTCCGCTTCCCCCCCGGCCGCCGCCAGGAAGGCCATGGATTCGAGCACCGACGCGACTCCTGGGCTATCTCCGGCCTCGCTGCGGATGGTGAGGCTCTCGGCCAGGAAGGAGCGCGCCGTGGCCCGATCCTCCTGCTTCGCGCAGACCACGCCCAGCATGTGGAGGAGCACCCCGATCCGCTTCGGCGAGCCGGTTTCGCGCTCGATGTCGAGGCTCTCCTCGAGCAACATGCGGGCTCCGGCGAACTCCCCTTGCTGGCGGAGCACGTTCGCGATGTTGACGAGCGAGACCACCGTCCCGCGGCGGTCGCCCAGCTCGCGCTTGATGGCGAGGCTCTCGACGTGGAGGGCACGGGCCTCGGCGTACTCGCCCTCCGTCTCGGCCAGGTTGCCGAGGCTGTTGAGCGACTGGGCGATGCCCTGCTTGTCGCCGATCTCGCGTCGTATCGCCAGGCTCTCCTCGTAGCAGGTGCGCGCCTGGCGGTAGTCGCCGAGCCGGCGGAGGACGACGCCGAGGTTGTTGAGCGAAGAAGCGATGCCGCGCCGATCGCCGAGCCGGCGCTTGATCGACAGGCTCTCCTCGTGCAGCCGGCGCGCCTTCTCATGCTCGCCCTGGTCGCGGGCCAGGTTGGCGAGGTTGTTGAGCGAGAGCGCAACCCCGCGTTCGTCGCCCAGCTCCCGCCGCACGGCGAGGCTCTCCTCGTAGAGGTGCTGAGACTCGGCGAACTCGCCGCGCGTCCAGGCGATCAGGCCCAAGCTGTTGAGGGACTGCGCGACCCCCGGTTGGTCGCCGAGCTGGCGGCGGAGCGCGAGGCTCTCCGCGTAGACGCGTCGCGCCTCCGTGCTGTCTCCCTGACAGAGGGCGAGATTGCCGGCGCACACGAGCACCTTGGCCCGGGCCGCCTGGTCGGCGGGATCCGGACGGGCCACCATCTCGGCGCAGATGGCCCGCCCCTCGGTCCAGTGTCCGTGCACTTCCCAGAATCGGCCCAGGGCCCCGGCCAGCCGCAGCCCGCAGGTCGCATCAACATCCGCCCGCCGGCTAGTTTCCACGGCCAGGCGCAAGTTGTCGTGATCGGCGTCGAGGCGAGAGAGCCACAAGCCCTGTTCCTCGCCGGTGAGCTGACGGTCCGCACCCTCGGCCAGGGCGAGAAAGTGAGCGAGGTGGCGCCCGCGGGTGCTGTCTCTCTCGCCCTGCTCGCCGAGCCGCTCGCGCGCGTAGCTCCGCACGGTCTCGAGCATGCGGTATCTGGTCTTGCCGGTCCGCTGCCCACCCTCAGCGTCGAGCTCGACGAGCGACTTGTCGACGAGCCGCGACAGGAGATCGAGCACCTCCCATTCCTCGATGTCGTCTCCTGCGCAGACCGCCTCCGCCGAGTTGAACGTCCAGCCGCCCGCGAAGACCGACAGGCGGCGGAAGACCGCGGCTTCGTGCGGCGTCAGGCTCTCGTAGCTCCAGTCGATGAGAGCGCGGAGCGTCTGATGGTGAGGCAAGGCCGTCCGGCTGCCGCCGGTCAGGAGCCGGAAACGATCATCGAGATGGCTGGCGATCTCGGCGGGAGACATCGCCTTGATCCGGGCGACCGCGAGCTCGATGGCGAGCGGGATGCCATCGAGGTGACGGCAGATCTCCCGCACCGGGGCGAAGGTGGCGGCGTTGAGCACGAAGGCCGGGCTCACGACCCGGGCCCGCTCGACGAAGAGCTGGACCGATTCCACCTGTGCGAGCTCCTCGGGAGAGAAGCTCCGCCCGGTGGGCACCGCGAGCGGCGGCACATGGAAGACGCTCTCGCCGGGGATACCGAGTCCCTCGCGGCTGGTGGCGATGATGCGGAGTTCGGGGCTGGAGCGGAGCAAGGTGGCGACCAGGTCGGCGCACGCCCCGAGCAGGTGCTCGCAGTTGTCGAGAACGAGGAGCATGCACTTCTGCTTCAGATGCGCGGCCAGCATCTCGATCGTGGGCTGATTCGGCTCCTCCTTGAGGCCGAGGACCTTGGCCACCGCCAGCGGCACGAGCTGCGGGTTGGCGAGTGGCGCGAACTCGACGAGCCAGGCGCCGTCGGCGTACCCGGCGATGACTTCCCGCGCCACCTCGAGAGCGAGGCGGGTCTTGCCGCAACCGCCGATGCCGCTCAGGGTGAGAAGGCGAGTGCCGGCAAGAAGGTCCTTGATGGCGGCCTGCTCGCCCCGGCGACCGACGAAGCTCGTGGCCGGAACGGGCAGGTTGTTGGGCACCTCAGCGCGCTCCTCGCGCCGGGCGGCGGTGAGCGCGCGGAGGGCCCGTTCCTGGATCGCTTCCTCGAGCGCCCGCCGGAGCTCTGCCGCGCTCGCCAGGCGATCTGCGACCGGCTTGGCCAGCGCGCGCTGGAGCGTCGCGCGCAGGGCGGTAGGCAGCTCCGCCGGCAGCGCTTGCCAGTCTGGATCCTGATCGCAGGTCGCCGCACAGATCTCGCGGAGGGACGCGCCCCAGAAAGCGCGCCGGCCGGTCAGGCATTCGTACAGAATGCACCCGAGCGCCCAGAGATCGGTGCGGTGATCAAGCTCTTCGCCGCGGAGCTGTTCGGGACTCATGTAGCCGGGAGAGCCGATGATGCTTCCCGAATCTGCCGCCGTGGACTCCACTCGCCCGCCCGCCTCGCCCTCCTCTGCACCGGCGGCGACTGCGCGCGCCAGCCCGAAATCGAGCACCTTGACCAGCCCATCGGGCGTGATGCGAACATTGCCCGGCTTGATATCGAGATGGACCACGCCTCTCTTGTGCGCCACCTCGAGAGCAGCAGCGATCTGACGGCAGAAGTTGAGCGTGTCATCGACGTCGAGCGGACCCTGGGCGATCCGCGCGCTCAGGTCCTCACCGGGAATTAGCTCCAGGGTAAGGAAACGGAGGCTACCCGCCATCTCGAGCGAGTGGATGGTGGCGATGTTCGGGTGGCTGAGCGCAGCCAGGAGCTGCGCCTCGCGCTCGAAGCGCGCGAGCCACTCCGGATCGGCCGCAACCGCGGCCGGCAGCACCTTGATGGCGATCTGGCGCCTGAGCCGCGGATCCTCGGCCACGTATACGACGCCCATGCCGCCGCGACCAAGCTCGCCGACGACCCGATAGTCACCGACCCGCTCGGGGCGCGCCGCCACCGCCGGGGATGGGGGCAGCGGGCGTGCGGCCCGCGTCGGCTCGCCCCCCGCCGCGAGCGGGGCGGTTGCATCTTCGGGAACGGCGACATCCCGCGTGCGATCGGGATCCGGAGGATGGTGAGGGGATTGACTCATTCGCTACACGTCAGGCGACCATTGCGCCGGCGAGAGACCCGGCGCCCGGAACCACATCCTCTATTGTAACTCCAATCCACTATTGTCACTCGCCGCACGGAGCGCCCGCACTCGAGCCGATCGCCAGTCCACTCCATGCCGCCGCCCTCGCCGGCAGCCGGGGCGGTCATGGTACAATCATGATCGGAAGCGAGATGGAGGACCCGAGACGCTCGGCACCTGCTGAGATCCACCTCCGGAACTGACACCGCTGGAAAGCAACGGCCTCGACCGAGGCCTGGAGGTCCCACCATGCGACTCTGGCTGGCAGCCTTGAGCCTTGCGCTCGCGGTCAACCCATCGCTCGCCGCGGCCGAGCTCGATGTAAACGGCAACCTGATCGGCACCTCTCCCACGAGCTGGGACACTCCCGGCGACCCCTGCGGGCAGTGCACAGCCCCCTATGCCATCCTCGGTGTCGACTTCAAGGGATCCGATCTCTGGGGCATCACAGCTGGCGGCTTGCTCTATCACTTCGCGACCTGCGCTGTCGTCGAGACAGTGCAGGCTCAGATCCCCGGAAGCGCGTACGGACTCGGCTATGACTCGGGCCGGGATCTCTGGATCATCACCAGCCCGCAAACCGATCGCGTCTATCAGGTCGACCTGTCCGGCGCGGTCGTCAACTCGTGGGCCACTCCGGGCGCCGGACCCGTCGGTGCAGCCTACGACGCGACCCGGGATCTCTACTGGATCACCGACTTCGCGCTGGCCCAGATCTACTCGGTCGACCCCGACACCGGCCTGCCTGGCGCTGTGATCAACGTGCCGGCCGGCTCGCGGATTGCCGGCACCGGTTACAACGCCGGCGCCGATGTCCTCATCTACAACGGGCGCGATCAGGCCATGAGCTACTGCATCTCGGCGGCGTCCGGGCAGCTCCTCTACTCGTTCCCGGTGCCCCTGGGCGGCGACAACAACGGACAGGGCGTGGGATGCGATCCGGCCACCGGCAACGCCTGGCTGGCTCACTTCGAGCAACCGTTCCTCTTCTGCGTCGAGTCCTGCGGCGGCCCGACGCCGGTCGCCCCGGCGACCTGGGGCGCGATCAAGTCCCTGTACGACTAGGGCGCTGCAGCCCCTGGCCGGCCCCATCGCCGCCGGCTCCTTCGGCACCGGCCGCATGGCCACCGGCCCCGTCGCAGTCGCAGCTGGCCCTTGCGCCGCCGCGCCCGCGGCTCTACCATGGTTGGCGCAATCTACCCCCCATGGCCCGCCGGCTTCCGGGCATCCGCTCCGGATCCTCCGGGCCGTTTCGGTACACGCAAGGAGGTTCCGGTGTTGAAGCGATTTGTTGCAGTAGCGTCCCTGCTGGTCGTCGCGATGGGAATCGCCTGGGCCGGCGACATGACCAAGGCGGCGGCAGGGCAGATGGAAGCCATGAAGGCCGCCATGTCCAAGTGCGCCGTCTGCAAGATCATGGCGCCGCACCTGGATGAGCTGGCGCCGATGAAGATGGAAGTCGTCAAGCTCAGCAACGGAGTCGCGGTGATACACACCGTCGACAGTCCGGCCAAGGCCACGACGCTCCATACCGTGTGCAAGGAGATGAGCACGGCCGGTGAGTCCTGCCTGGCGATGACGGACGAGCAGGCGAAGACCCAGCTCTGTGAGAACTGCCAGGAGATGCGTTCTGTGATCAAGGCCGGCGCCGCCATGAGCGTCGGCGACACGAAGATGGGCGACATCATGGTGTTCACGTCGAACGACCCGGCGGTCCAGGCCAAGATCAATGCGATGGGCGAGAAGTGCGCCCTGATGGCCGCGGGGATGTAGCTCGCGACTCGACCTCTCAGCGCTCCTCGCCGCAGACGATCGTCAGCCAGGCCCTCCACGAGAGTGGAGGGCCTTCCTGTCTGCCTCCGGGATGGAGGCCAGCGGCACCCGCGCCTGAGGCCGCGCGTGATCTTGCCGTCCTCAACTGCAAGGAGCCCATAGGCGAGTGCTGCAGACTGGCCTTGGGTCCAGCCGGCTAGCTTAGCTAGTGCTAGTAGTAGCTAGCCGGCGCTCGCCGGCGCCGGTTGCACGACCACCTTGGGCTCGAGCACGATCATCGAGTTCATCGAGTTAGAGATGAGGCAGTACTTCTCGGCTTTCTCGATCAGCTCGAGCGCCTTCGCCTCATCCGCCGCATCGAAGATGGCGATTTCGGGAGTGAGCACGATCTCGGTGATCGCGAGCTTCGAGTCGGGGCGCTGGGTGAGACGCCCGGTCGCCCCGGCGTGGAAGCCGGCCAGGTGAAGCCGCGCCTTCTCCGCCAGGGCGAGGAAGGTGGTCATGAGACAGGAGAGAGAAGCGGCAACGAAGAGATGCTCCGGGCTCCAGATGCCCGGGTGGCCCTTGAACTCCGGGGGTGTCGCCACCTCGAGGGGCGGCAGACCGGGGGACTCGAGCCGTCCCTTCTTCTCACCTGACCAGGTGACACTGCACGCGTAGTGATGCTCGATGGCCGACATCGGCATGTTCCTCCGCTCCGCCGGGCCGGCCTTCCTGCCGGTTCCGGCAAGCCGGTTCTGACAAATCCCAAGAGGTTCAATGGGCCGCGACGCGCACGACTCGCCAGGCCCCGTCCTCGAGGGCGAGCTGGACCACGAGCCTCTCGCGCACCTCCTCCCCCCCGACGAGGTGCGTCCAGGCGATCTCGGCCTCCGGCGGCGAGTTCTCTTGCCACTCGAAGCGGATGACGCGGCACTCCCTGGTGCCACCGTAGTGGAGGAGATCCTCGATCAGGAACCCGGCCTGACTGGGCGGGAAGTGACCGCCCGGCGGCCCGGTGCGGCGAAGAGCGAGCTCGATCGAGCGCGGGGACATGCAGGCGAGCACCGAGTCGCTCGCCCCGGCAAGCCACGCGCGTTCGAAGGCGGCGAGCACGGCCACCGGGCTCGCGACCCCGGGCGAGCCGCGGAGCGTGTCAGCCGCTGCCGGGCCGGCCACCGCGGGGTGGGCTGCCGCCGCATCTGCCGCCGCATCCACCACCGCATCCGCCGCCGCGGGTTCACCCGCCGCATCCCCCAGGCCGCACAGGACGAGGAGACACGCGAGCACCGGGATCGATTTCATGCCCTCCCTCCTGACGCCGGCTCGACCCGCTACGCAGCGCGCGCTCACCAGCGATGGTACGCGGGGTGTCCCGGCTTGACGGCCACGAAGACCCCGCGTGCGGTGGCGCACACCTGGCCGCCGGCCTCGAGCGTGGACTCGACCACGGCGCGATCGGCGCTCGATTCGACGACATGCGCGCGCAGGTGCAGCGGAGCGTCGTTCGGACACGGGCGGCGGAGCTTGACCGCGTACTCGGCGGTCACGGTGCATGGGGGATGTTCCGCACCCGCCGCGCGCATCAGATGGTGAGCCGCCGTCCAGTTCATGTGGCAGTCGAAGAGCGCGCCGATGATGCCGCCGTTCACCACGCCGTCGAAGGCCTGATGGTGCGGCGCCGGCTGCCACGAGGCGTGGACCTCGTCGCCCACCGCGAAGCTCTTGATGCGGAGCCCCTGGGTGTTGGCGGGCCCGCAGCCGAAGCAGATGTTCGCGGGGGCATATCGATCCTGCAAGCTGAGTTCGCCCATGGCCATGACGATACCACGCACTCGTGCCGCAGCGGCTCAGGATGGGGGCAAGGGATAGACGCGCCCGGTCCGCGCCCGCACGTCCACCTCGACCGCCCACGCCGCACTCCCGATCTGCCCGTGCACGCGGTAGAGGCCAGGCGAGACCTGGGTGGGCGGCCCGGCAGCATCGAAACCCCGGAGCCTGGACGCCTGGATCTCGCGCGCCCAGGCGAGGGGCCGCCCGTCCGGCTCGACGAGGAGATAGCTCCCGCCGAGAAGCAGCCAGGCGGCGGCGACCATCGATTCGGCTGCCGGGTACTCCCATGGCGCGATGAGATGATGGCCGACGTGGAGGCCCGGGATCGTCTCGCCGGCGAGGGCGCGGGCCATCAGGTCCGCCCACGGCGAGAAGCCCCGGCGGTCATTCCACACCTGGCTCTCGTAGAGGACGGAGGGCGCTGCGAGCCGGACCGAGCCGTTGATCATCACCGGGCGTCGCTCCCCCAGAGCCTGGATGAGGGATTGCATGTTCGCCGCCCACAGCGCCTCATGGTGAGCGTGCTCCGCGGGAGGCCACGGCCAGCGGTCGTCCTCGCGGATCATCCAGTCGGCGAGCGTGTCGAAGGTCAGGTCGAGGAACACCCGGTCGGCGTCGATCGAGTCCGCCCAGGCGGCGACGATGCGGGCGACACCGGCGCTCACCTCGCTCCGCGTGTGATCGATGATCAGGTCGGGCTCTTCGGGATTCGAGAAGGCGAAGCCGACGCCGGGGATCCAGCCGTCCGTATCGGTGAGAAAGCGGTCGAGCTCGGCGAAGAAGCCGCCCCACACGGGATAGAGCGGATCGGTGGCGAAGACGTTGAAGTAGCGGATGCTCTCGAGCCCCGCCGCCTCGAGGCGCGCAACCTCGTCTTCGAAGGAGCCTGGGTGGCCGTATAGGAAGGCATCGAAGCCCCGGACGAGGGTGTCGAGGGCGGCCGCATGCGCGAAGTGGTCCATCTCGAGGGCGATGGCGAGTCGGCGCGGCGATGCGACCGGCTCCGGCCCGGGCGCGACCGTGTCGTTCGCCGTGCAGGCGGCGAGGAGGAGGAGGAGAAGAAGAAGAAGAAGGCAAGCAGCGACCCCCGCCCGCGCCGGACCAGGTGTGAGCGCAGGGACCATGCGCGATCCCTCCGGGGGGGGCCAGTTGCGAGCTGCCGCGCTACGAGAGTGTCGCGCCGCCTGACACTAGGAGCGCACGGGCGGCTAGGCCGGGCGCGCCGCCTGGCGCTCGCGCCGCCGGCCCTGCTGGCCGGCCTCGCGCGTCGCGCGCCACTTCTCCCAGGTCACGACCAGCGCGCTCGCCACGAAGACCGAGGAATAGGTCCCCCAGAGCACGCCGATCAGGAGCGTGAAAGCGAAGTCGTGGATCACCGTGCCGCCGAAGATGAGCAGCGCGATGAGCGATAGGATGGTGGTCAACCCGGTGAGCATGGTGCGGCTCAGGGTCAAGTTGACCGCACGGTTGATCACCTGATCGAGCGGCTCCCGGCGGTGGGCCTTCAACTCCTCGCGGATCCGGTCGTAGACGACGATCGTGTCGTTGATCGAGTAGCCGGCGATGGTGAGGAGGGCGGCGAGCACCGTCAGCGAGACTTCCTTGCCCAGCACCGAGAGGACGCCAATCGTCAGGATGACGTCGTGGAAGAGAGCGATCACCGCGCACACGGCGAAGGAGAGCCCGGGGAAGCGGAGCGCGATGTAGACGAGCATGAGAACGAGAGCGACGAGGACGGCCTTGGTCGCCCGGTCGCGGAGCTCGCTCCCGATCTTTGGTCCAACCGTCTCCTGGCGGCGGAGCTCGCTCCTGACCTCGGGCAGCTGCTTCTTGACCGCATGCTCGATCAGCCCGTAGGGATTGGCGATCTCTCCCTGCAGGAGCTCGCGGGTCTTGGCCGTCACTTCCGCCTCGGGCATCCGGAAAATGTAGTCGCTCTCGGTGCCGACCTTCTGGATCTCGGTGCCGCCGAGTCCGATGCCGGTCATGGCCGCGCGCAAGTCGGCCGTGTCCACCGGCCGGTCGAAGCGCACCTCGACGAAGCTGCCGCCTGTGAAGTCGACCGAGTACTTCGGACCGCCATGGGCGATGAGCGAGCCGATTGCGATCAGGGTGGCGATCGCGGAGACGGCCAGCGCGATGTTCCGCTTGCCCATGAAATCGTAGTTCGTGTTGACCAGGAACTGCATCGGATTGAACCTCTCGTCTCAGCGCCCCGGCGCCCTAGATGCTCAGCGTCTCCAGACGACGCCGGCTCGTGATCAGATCGAAGACCATCCGCGTGAAGAGCACCGCGGTCAACATGTTGGCGAAGAGCCCGATCGACAGCGTCACCGCGAAGCCCTTGATCGGCCCGGTGCCGTACTGGAAGAGAACCAGCGCTGCGATGAGCGTCGTCAAGTTCGAGTCGACGATGGTGATGACGGCCCGTTTGTACCCGGAGTCGATCGCCGCCCGCACCGTCTTGTGGTTCCGGATCTCCTCCCGGATGCGCTCGTAGATGAGCACGTTCGCATCCACCGCCATGCCGATCGTGAGGATGATGCCGGCGATGCCGGGCACCGTGAGCGTCCCGCGGAGCGCGGCGAGCCCGGCGAGGAGCAGGAAGATCTGGAGCACCATGGCGACGACCGCGAGCACTCCCGACCCCTTGTACCAGAAGATCATGAAGAGCGTGGTCGCTACTGCTGCCCAGGCGGCCGCAACCAGGCTCGAGTGCACCGAGTCGCGCCCGAGCGACGGACCGACCGTCCGCTCCTCGGCGATCTTCACGTTGACCGGCAGCGCGCCGGCGCGGAGCACGGTGGCGAGCACGAGCGCCTCCTGATCGCTGAAGCTGCCGGTGATCGAGGCCCGCCCGCCCGGGATCCGCTCGCGGATGACCGGCGACGAGCGCACGACCCCATCGAGCACGATCGCGAGGTGGTTGCCGACGTTGGCCTTGGTCACTTGGGCGAAGCGGGTGGCGCCGCGGTTCGAGAAGGTCATGCTCACGCCGGCTGCGTTGGGGCGCTCGTAGTCCAGATCGAAGCGGCGCTCGGCATTGGTGACGAGATCGCCGGAGAGCTCCACGTTCCGGTTCACGAACTGGAGGATGCGACCCGGGGTGTTGGCGATCGTGCGTGGCTCGAGCTCCCAGAGCGGCTCCGCCTCGGGCATCTGGATACCGGCCTCCTTGGCCTGGGCGAGGAGCCCGGTCACCGCGGGCACGTCGGAATCGCGCACGAAGGCACCGGTCGGCACCCCGTACTGAGCGTTGTAGAAGACGCCGAACTTCCCGGAGAAGGGACGCATGTCGGCCGAGTCGATGCCCGCCCCGCGTAGAGCGAGCTCGCGATCGAGGCGAGTGACCACGTTGTTGGCAACCGCGGGCGGCACCACGATGCGGAACTCGAGGCGCGCCGTCGACCCGATCAGGTTCCGCACCGCGGCCTCGTCCTGCACGCCGGCGAGGTCGACCACGATCCGGTCCGCACCCTGCTTCTGGATCACCGGCTCGGCCACGCCGAACTGGTCGACGCGGTTGCGGAGGATCTCGACCACCCGATCGAGCGCGTCCGCCGCCTGATCCTTCGGCACCTCGGTCAAGTCGGCCTCGAGGACGACGTGCATCCCGCCGAGGAGATCGAGCCCGAGGTGGATGATCTTGCCGCGCATGTCCTTGGCCGCGAGCTGCTGCTCCGGGGTCATCCGGAAGTAGTAATTGTAGGTCGGCCAGAGGTAATAGGCGCCGATCGCGAAGACCGCGATGACCAGGATCAGCTTCCAGCGTGTCGTTGCACCCATGATCGATCGAATCCGTTGGCTAGGGGCGACGCCTTGCGGCCGCGCCCGCGTGATCGGTTGTCGGCGAGAACCACGATGAACAAGCGAAAAGAGAATGAGCCGAAAGGGGCGGCCTCATGAGGGGAGACATCCGCAACAGGCCCGAGCTCCTATCCTTCTGCCAATCCTGATGCCCCGAGCCGAACGCCGGGACGCCGCCACGCGCTGTCATCCTCAGGCCCGGAACTGAGGACCGGCCGCGCGTGCGGTCCTCATGAGGCCAATCAGTTCGCGCACCGCCGCGTCGACGCCCACGAGCACGGACCGCGCCACCAATGCATGGCCGATCTCGAACCCGTTCACCGCGCCCATCGCGAACAGCGGTTCGCCATTACGAAAATCGATGCCTTCCGCCACCCGCACCCGGAGGCCGAGCTTCTGCGCGTACTCGGCCGCGTTCTGGATCATCTCGCGCTCGCGCGCCTCGCCGGGCCCACCGTACTGCGCGGCGTAGGCGCCCGCATGCAGGCTCACCGCCTGCACACCGAGCCCGGCCGCCATCTTCACGAGATCGAGGTCCGGCTGGATCAGGAGGCTCGTGCGGATCCCGGCCTGGCGCAGGGTGTCGACTGCGGCACGGAGGCCGTCCTCCCTGCCACCGGCGGCCACGCCGCCGGCCGCACCACCACCCGGCGCCGAGTCGCCGCCGGGCACCAGGTTCACCCAGTCAGGCCGGAGCGCCTCGGCGATGACGAGCAGCGCGTCGCCCGGCGCGATGGTCAGCGTGAGCGACGTCTTCACGGTCTCCCTGAGCACGCGCACGTCGCGATCCTGCACATGACGCCGATCCTCGCGGAGCTGGACCGAGATGCCAGCCGCGCCGGCCGCTTCGGCGACCGCGGCCACCTGCACCGGATCGGGGTCGAGCGCGCGCCCGCCCTCCCGCAGCAGCGCCACGCTGTCCAGATTGACGATCAGCTCAGGCATGCTTGATCCCCGCCCTCACAACGACCCTGCCACCTCGGCCGGAGCGCGCGCCGGCACGAGCTTCGACACCGGCACGAACTCGAGGCCGCGCGCCGCAAACTCGGGCAGCGCCGCCGAGAGCGCCGCCAGCGTTTGCGGGTAGCAGTGGCCGACGGCCACCACCTCCCCGTCTCGGGCTGCGATGTCCATCAGCCGAGCGAGCCGCTTGGCGACCTCTTCCGGCGTCATGTCCTCGTCATCGATGAAGAGCGCACTCGCGATCGAGCGCACGCCGAGCTGGCGCGCCACTTCGAACACCCGCGACTGCTCGGTCGAACGACTGTCCACGAAAAAGAGATCGCGCCGCTGCACCTCGTCGAGGACCACGCGCATGAGATCCGCGTCCGTGGTGGCCATGGCTCCCATGTAGCTCACGATCCCCTCGACCTCGCCCACCGAGCTCAACGCCCGCCGCATGCGCGACCGCACCTCGGCCGCGGTCAGATCCACCGTGATCGCGTCCGGCCCCGGCGTGACCCGCGGGAAACCCTTTGGCTCCATCGGCAGCGACAGGAGCACCTCGATGCCCCGGGCCCGTGCCGCGTTCGCGATCTCCTTCGAGCTGCGGAGCCCCGGCAGTACGCCCCAGGCGATCGGCTGCTCAAAGGCCAGCATGGCCTCCGCGGTCGAGTCCCAGTTGGCGCCGATCCCGTTGATGATGATGGCGACGTGGCCCTCGGCCGCGCCGGTCTCGGCCTCGCGGGTGAAGACGAGTCGATAGCGCTCCTCGTCGCCCGTGCCGAGCTTCATCTGCAACTGAGCCCCCGCCGGCCCCTCCTCTTCCCACGCGTCGAGCACCTCGACGCCGAGATCCGGAGCGGCCTCGGCCACCGCCATGTTCACCTGGACCAGGGAGACCTTGGCCGGCACCGGGACATCCCAGCGCTCCACTCGCCCCCGGCCCGTGATCACGCCGGGCGAAGCCTGGCGCTGGATCTCGCCGACCGAGATACCGAATGGCGTGAGCACCCCGGCCAGGCCCAGGACGACCGGCGACTCCTCCGCCTTCGGGTCGCCGGTAACGAAGCGCCCGAGCGCGTGCTTGGCGCCGCCGCCCTTGCGGCCGACGATGTCCTTCCAGGCCCCATCGTGAAGGATGCCAACGAGCTTGATGCCCAGGAGGAGGACGAGCGCCGCGACGCCGATGAGAGCCGCGGTCTGGGCAGGCGAGGGCCGCATGCGAGGATGCGTCCTGGCTCGACCCTTGGCGTTTGCCACGGACTTCCTTCCAGGAGCGGCCGGAACCCGGCCGCGACAATCGCGAAGGGAAGAGGCTAGCGGCCCCCGCCCGCTTCCGTCAAGGCCGGACCGGCTCGACCAGGCGTTCGGGGGCTGCCCCCGAGGGAGCCCGGCCCGGGAGGAACCGGCCCCGGCGATGGCCCAACCCCGGCGCGTCCGGCCCCGGCGATGGGCCCGTCCCCGCCTGGGCGCTATCGGGCGTAGGCGAAGGTCAGGGTCTCCTCCCCCACCACGGCGCCCCCGCCTGGCACCCGAGCCTCGAAACGCAGGATGTAGACCCCACTCGGGAGGTCACCGCCGGTGATGGCATCGAGCGGGATCCCGCGCGCAGCCTCGACCCGACCCGAGTACTCGCCCACCTCGGAGCCGAGCGCGTCGAAGACCCAGCAGCGGAGGTCGGCGCCGCCGGTGAGGCGAAGCCGGAGCTCGCCGGAGCCGAGGGAGCCCTGGACCGGATTGGGGGCGATGAAAGCATCGCGGAGCACGAGATCGCGCACGGCGAGTGCGGTCGACCCGGTGAGGTGGGCGACGATCGCCTCGTTCTCGACCAGCGTCAGCTCGACCTCGATGGTCCCGGCGTGGTTCACCGCTGCGGTCCATGGCACGAGGATCTCGTGGTCGACCCCTCGACCCCAGTCCAGGATGCTCGTGTCCGCCCGCGCCACCACGTCGCCGCCGGCCCGGAGCACGGCGGCGACGTCCACCGGCTCCGCCCGCGCCGGGCCGGCGTTCATGACCCGGGCGTTCGCGACGAGATCCTCCCCGGCCGCCGCCTCCACGGTCAGGTCGCCGTCCGCGTCGAACACGAGGAGGCCCTTCGCCGGCAGCGCGAACGGATTCGGCCCGACTGGCGCGGTCGTCGCATACTGCCCGAGCGTCATGACCACGACCTCGGTGGTCCGCCGCATGAGATCGACGCCATCCACGGCGAGGAGCGCGTCGATCGTGTCGGTCACGCGATGGTAGTGCGGATTGTGGGCCACGATGTCGGTGTTCTCGATGAAGAGGACCGCGCTCGCCCCTTCGCCCCAGAACGGGGCGTGATCGGAGTAATTGAGCGTCGGCTGCACGACCTTGTCGAGCTCGTTGAGCCCGTTGGCGTGATCGAGCGCTTGCTCCGCGTCGCCGACCATGTCGGCGAGCCACTCGGATGTGTAATTGGTGAGCACGTTCATCGAATCCGCGGCGCGGGGATTGAAGCCCACCATGTCGAGAACGAGCGCGCCGAGCACCTGATCGATGTCCGCGAGGAGCGAGTCGGCGACGTAGGCCTTGCTCCCGAGGAGCACTTGCTCCTCACCACCGAAGAGAACGATCTCGAGATCGAAATCGTAACGCGCCAGGGCGAGCACCCGTGCCGCCTCGATGGCGCTCGCGGTACCCGAGGCGTTGTCGTCGGCGCCTGGCGCCGGATCGACAGCGGGGTTCCAGTCCGGCGTGCGCCGCGCCGTCGAGTCGTAGTGGCCGCCGAGCACATAGCGGCCGCTCCCGGGGCGCTCGCCGCGCCGGCGCGCGATCACGTTGTAGAGCGTCAGGGTGTCGTCATCGACATGTGCGGAGAACGGCACGAGGAAGACCGTGTCTCCCGGCGCCGAGAAGATGGCCCGGAGCGCGTCATGGATGTAGTCGCGCGCGGCCGTGTTCCCCGGCTGGCCCGAGTAGCGCGTGGCGCCCGGGACGGTGGACAGATCGCGCACCGTCTGTTCGATGCGCGCGCCATCGACGAGGCCGGCGAGAGCGCGCGCCCGCGCCCGCGCCGCCGGATCGCCGAGACGATTCTGCCGGTAGGGATGCGCGCGGGCCGCGGCCGGGAGCGGGGCCAAGGCCGCCGCGGGGAGAGAGCGCGGGAGCGGCATGAGATGCGCCCCGCCAAGATGAAGATGGAGCGGCCCGCCGCGCCCGGCGGGGCGCCTTTCGCCGGACGCCGCGGCCAGCGCCGCGATGTCGGCCGCCCGGAGCGCCAGGACCCGGAGATCGGAGTGCCCTTCGCGATAGATGGTCAGCGGGTCGAGCAGCACCCGAGCGTCCGGGTCGAGCTCGCTCTCGCGCACCTGGACGAGCTCGACCGGATCGTCCGGATCGGGAAGCGCGAGGAGCCGGTGCGCACCGGGCCAGGCCGCCTCGAATTCCGCCACGTGCTCGCCATCCACCTCGACGAGAGCAAAGCCATGACCGCCAAGCCGGATGCGCACCCCATGAGCGGGCGCCCCGGCGAGGCGCGCCGCGAGCGACGCCGGCGCGTCGCGGACGGCGAAGACCATCGCGACCGGTCCGGGAAGAGAGGCGTCGGTTTCGCCGGGACGAGGGAGGGCGGCCAGGGCGACGGCCGCAGCGGCGACGGCGACGAAGGCGATGACGGCGAGACGGGCGCGACCGGGGCGGCCGGCGCGGCCGATCGAACCGGGAGAACGATGCGTCAATCGAGTGTCCTTGGAGCTACGGCGAACTCACGGATCGCGACCGGGCCCCGGGGGCCAGGGGAGCTTGGCGGCAAGCCACGCGGCGGCTGGCAACGCGATGAGGCGAAAGAAATCGCCGCTGCCAAGGCGGCCAACTTAGCACAAGGCCCGGGAGGCCGTCCACGCTACGCTCTGCGTGTTAGCGGGCGAGCGGGCGAGTGGGCGAGCGGGCGAGCCGGCTGACGGGCGAGCGAGCGACGGCCACGCCTCGCCGGCCGGCTCCGGCGCTCACCGGTGCGGGGTGGCGAGCGCCAGGGATACGGGGCCGGTGGTTGTCAGGGCCGTCCGGGCGCTGCTAAGATTCATCGCGACAACGCGGTCCCGCGGCCTGACCGGGATGGATTGATCTCCCGATAGCCGCGGCTCGAAGCCAATGGCCCGGGGCACGCCAATCCGTTGTTCCCGCAGTC